>Ga0102934_1001412_pt1 | contig 16823 bp, 14 predicted proteins | sample SalPonR2_A_D1_MG_FD_78175 | JGI IMG/M metagenome (GOLD analysis project Ga0102934, IMG submission 78175) | Salt pond soil microbial communities from South San Francisco under conditions of wetland restoration - Salt Pond MetaG R2_A_D1_MG | ecosystem: Environmental > Aquatic > Marine > Intertidal... | reverse complement strand
TTTTTAGGTTATGTAGGAGAAGGATTATGTGATGGAGTTGCTGTGGGAGATGTTTTTGCTTCTCCCAGTGCAAGAGAAATGTACAATGTTACAAAAGCAATTGACGGAGGCAAAGGAGTTTTATATTTATATGGTAACTATGGTGGTGATGTCATGAACTTTGATATGGCTGCCGAAATGGCTGAAACTGATAACATTGAAGTTGAAACAGTATTAGTTCGTGATGATGTAGCTTCTTCGAAAAATATTGAAAAAAGAAGAGGAGTTGCAGGATTATTTTATGCTTATAAAATTGCTGGAGCCGCTGCTAATAATGGTAAAGATTTGCAAGAAGTTAAAAGTTTTACCGAAGAAGCTTTAGATAATACTCGTAGTATGGGTGTGGCACTTTCACCTTGTACTATCCCAGAGGCAGGAGAGCCCACATTTAAAATTGCTGATGATGAAATGGAAATAGGAATGGGAATACACGGTGAACCTGGTATTGAGCGAACAACTTTAAAACAGGCTGATAAAGTAAGCAATATAGTTATAGAGAAGATTTTAGCTGATGGTCCTTATGAGAAAGGGGATGAAGTTTCTATATTAGTAAATAGTTTGGGCGCAACTCCCTTAGAAGAACTTTATATTATTTACAATAAAGTAAAAGATATTTTAAAAGGTAAGGAGATTGAAATATATAACAATTATATTGGAAATTATGCTACTTCCTTAGAAATGTCAGGTATGTCAATTTCCTTAATGAAATTAAATCCTCAACTGAAAACACTTTTAGATGCGCCTGCTCATTCACCCTTCTTTAATCAACAAGATTTAAGAGATAATTAAGGAGGAATAAAATGAATATTAATATAGAAGATCTTCATTTAATCATTAATAAATTGGAACAAGAAGCGATAAATAATAAAAAGAAATTAATTAAATTAGATGCAGCTTTAGGTGATGGAGACTTAGGAATTACAATGGTTAAAGCTTTTTCTGCAGCTAAAAATTATATGGAAAGTTACGAGGAACAAGATATTGGAAAGGCATTAAAAAATATTGGTTTTGAAATTGCAAATGAAGCTGCTGCTACAATGGGAACTATAATTGCTAGTGCTTTTATGAAAGCGGGGAAAAGTGCTGCATGTGAAAAAAAATTAGATTATAAAGACATATTAGACTTAACTGAACTGGCGATTGAGGGGATTAAAGAAAGAGGTAATGCGGAATTAGGGGATAAAACTATTTTAGATTGTCTTATTCCTGCATATGAATCTTTCAAACAAGCGTATGAAAAAAATAAAAATTTACAGGAAGGATTAAATGAAGCACTTATAGCTGCTGAAAAAGGAGTTGAAAAAACAACAGATATGGTTTCCAGTCATGGTAGAGCACACTATTATGGTGAAGAGTCTAAAGGCAAGAAAGACCCAGGAGCTGTAGCAGCTTTAATTTTTCTAAAAAGTATTAATGAATATATTCAACAAAAATAAGCATTATATACAAGATATTTAAAGATGGGTTTAGACTAATAATATAAAAAAACAAAAATCAAGTTTAACAAAGATTAGCAAACTTATTATAATTAATTTAATCAATAACCATAAATGTAATATTGGCAGTGATATAAAATACTTATATTTTTTTAAAAAATATCTTAGAGTTATAAATTAATATGTAAGAAAAATAAAAGAATATAGTCAGTTTAACCAGGGTGTTTTTAAAACTAGAAAAATTTATTTTACTTTAAGATAACTTTGTAGATAAAACAAATATAAGATCGAATAATTTATATTTAATAAAAAAAAGTATGCAGAATTAACACCTAAATATACTGGGTTTAATCGATTAGTGAAAATGTGTGGTAAAATGGTAAGAAGGGCCCAATTATAATATATGTTTGTTTCCAAACTTTTCTCACAAGTTCTAAACCTTGTTTATTATTCAGTTTTAGTCAAGAGGTTAGCACTCTATTTTTAATTTTTATCAGTTTACACAATGTTATAACATATAAGCAAAAATAAACAACTTTATACAAAAAAATTTTGTGATTTTAGAATGTAATAATCAATCTTGATATTTAAAAATAATAAAGGGGGTTTGATCATAATTTCTGACTTTGTATATATTGGTAAAAAGATAATAAAAGAGAGAAGAAGGCGTGGTTGGTCTCAAAAGGTTTTATGTGATAAGGCAGATGTTTCTCCTTCGTTATTAAGTCAAATCGAAAATGGAAAAATTAATCCTTCTTTAAAGTCTTTGGATAAAATTGCTTCTGCTTTTTCAATTCATATTTCGAAATTATTTATTGATTATAATAGAAATGAACATAGTATGCATTTTACAAAAGATGATCATATGATAATTAATGATGAAGGCAAAAGGACTTTAGAATTATTGATGCCTGAAATGGAATCAATGAAAACTGTGTTACTTACACTCAAACCTAAGGCTATAGACCATGATTATACTAAACATTCTGGTATAGAATTTGTTTATGTTTTCCAAGGAGAAATTCAGGTTATTTTTCAAGAATTTAATGAAAAGCACAAATGTTCTGCTGGCCAAACAATAGTATACCACGCAATTAGTCCACACAAATTGATTAATCTTTCTGATAAAACAGCTAAGTGTTTTATTGTCAATTTGCCTAAAACAGATAATATAAACTTAAATTCCTGATTTTTCGTGGTGATAATAATATAAATAATGGGATAATCTTAATATAAAAAACTATCTAATCTAAAAAATATTATTTAAGCAATAGGTAAAAAAGACTGCATTATGGAAAAGACAAATAAAATAGCAATCAACTAAACTTTCAACAACTAGATTTTAAGCTAAATAAAAAGGCTGTCTTATTAATCAAAAAATAAAGAAATTTGTACAAACAGATTAAATCTTTTATCTAAAAAGTAATTAGAAGATATTTTTCTGATAATAGAGTTAAAAAGTTTAATGGAGAGATTATTTTTTTCATTTTATTGGAGGGAAATTTATGGCCTTATCAAAAGAGGAGTTCAATAAATATATAGCGATATTAAAAAAAGAATTAAAACCTGCTATGGGTTGTACTGAACCAATAGCTATTGCTTATTCAACAGCAAAAGCTAAAAAAATATTAAATAATGTTCCAGATTCAATAAATATCAAATGTAGTTCTAATATTATTAAAAACGCTGATGGAGTAACTGTACCTAACTCAGGCAAGTTAAAGGGAATTGAAACGGCTGCGATTTTGGGTGCTTTAGGTGGTAACTCCGAAAAAGAGCTAGAAGTATTGACTGATGTAACGAAACAAGATGTAATAAAAACAAAGAAGTTGCTAAATACTAACTATTGTAATGTAGAGTTGCTAGAAAGTAAAGCCAAACTCCATATAAAAGCATACGCATATTATGAAGATGAAAAAGTAATGGTTGAAATGTTAAATGAGCATACAAATATAGTGAAAATTATCAAAGATGACAAGTTGATATTTGAAAAAGACGCAAAATTAATATCAGAAGATGAAAGTAAAAAAATTAAAAAATACATGAGTGTAAAAAAAATAATTGAGTTCGCAAATAATGTTGACATAAAAGAGGTAAGCGATATTATTAAACGTCAAATAAAGTATAATTTAGAAATATCAAATGAAGGAATAAATAATGATTATGGTCTAAATATAGGCAGCACAATATTAGAATCAAAAAAAGAGTCCATTGAAACAATACTAAAAGGATATAGTGCTGCAGCATCTGATGCAAGAATGAGTGGATCATTGTTACCAGTAGTTATTAATTCAGGCAGTGGAAATCAAGGTATCACAGTTTCTATACCTGTAATAAAATATGCTGAATATTTGAATATTGGAAACGACAAACTTATCAGATCATTGATAATAAGTAATTTAATATCAATTTATATAAAAGGCAAAATTGGCATATTGTCTGCATATTGTGGTGCAGTTAGTGCAGCAGCTGGAAGCGGTGCTGCCTTTACTTATTTAAGTGGTGGAGGCTACAAAGAAATTTCCGATACAATTACAAATACTCTAGGTAATACATCTGGAATATTATGTGATGGTGCAAAGCCATCATGTGCTGCTAAAATTGCTTCTTCTATTGATTCTGCTATTCTAGCTCATAAATTAACAATGGCTAATAAATCTTTTGGACCAAATGAGGGGATAATAAAAGATAATATAGAAGATTCTATAAATGTCATTGGTAAAATTGCAGATAAAGGAATGAATAATATTGACAAAGAAATATTGAAAGCCATGTTAAACGACAACAAGTAAAGGATTCCCTATTTTATAGATATGTTTAAAATCCTAAAAGATCGGAAGATTTTCAATTCCATTAATTATTGTATATTATTAGTGTAGTTAAAATCCCTATTAAATTTCGGCGAGTTTTATATATAGGATGTCTTATTATTTAGTGGTATCTAATAATAAAGTCTTTTACAGAATATAATTATCTAAGGTTATATGTTTTGTTTTTAAGGACATTTAGTTTTTTTGTAGTAATTTTGTTTGTGATTAAACTTATACATCTTAATAATATATGGGTCATAACCTTCTTTATCCTAAATTCTGAGTTTTAAGCTAAGGGGTTTTTAATCTTTTCAAAAAGTCCGTTTATCACTGATCCTTTTATTATAAATATTATCAGAGATATTTAATTCTTTTTTTAAAATCAAGATGCAACAAGATTCTTTTTAGGTATTAGTTAGATATAGGATTGTAATTTAATCATAAAATAAAACAGATTCATATACACAATCTACTTTATTTAAATACCAAGCGACTTATCTTTTTATGTCTTAAATTATTTTTTTGCTAAATTTTTTAAAAAATAAAGGACTTTCTGATCTTTTCCTGAATATATTTAGTATACAGTATCCCAAAAAGTTGGAGTGATGGTGATGAGTGAGTTAATTGATGATTTGAATGGTGATGAACTAAAACCTATACGTGATCAGATATATGAAATATTGAGAAGAAAAATTTTTACTTCACAATATAATATTGGAAAGAAGCTTATAGAAAATGAGATTGCAAAACAAATGAATGTGAGCAGAACACCTGTTAGAGAAGCATTTAGAAAATTAGAAATCGAGGGTTTAGTTGAACACAAACCAAGAAAAGGAGTTTTTGTTAAGGGTTTAAAAAGAAGTGATATAATAGAGATATATTCTATTCGAAGTGTCTTAGAGGGTTTGGCTGCTAAAAATGCTGCTAAAAATATTAATGATAAAGAACTTAAAAAAATTAAAAATATTATATCAAAAATGAAAACAGCAATTAAATTAGATGACAGTGAATTATTTAAAAGATCTTGTATAGAATTTAATGATGTAATTAGAGATGCAAGTAAAATGCCGAGATTACATAAAATGATAAGTCAATTAAAAGAATATACCCAAGAGACTCGTGAGATCACTTTATCTGATAAAAAAAGAAGAAGAAAAGTTGTAAAGGAACATGAAGCTATTTATAAAGCCATATATAATAATGATTCTGAAAAGGCAGAAGTAGTAACCAAAGAACATTTAGAAAAAGCTAAAAATAAATTTCTTGAAGCGACCAAAGGGTAATTTTTAATTTATTGTACTTTTGAGAGAATTGTTAATAAAGTGATTATAAATTAATAAAGAAATTAATTCCTAACAGATATGGGTTAAAGTTAATAAGTAAAAACTTATTATTATATGCAATTTATAGGATACAGTATCCTAAAAATAAAACATAAGAAATGGAGGTGTAAAAAATCGATAAAAATAAAAAAACTGAAATTATAGAAATAGTAGATATGAAAAAAGAATTGTTGAAAAATATTGCACTAAAAATACATAGGAATCCCGAACTTGCTTTTGAAGAAAAAAAAGCAGTTAATATATTAACAAAGCCACTTAAAGAAGCGGGTTTCAACGTTCAAGTTGGATTAGCAGGAATGGATACAGCATTTAAAGCTGTTTGGGAGAATAATAAAAATAAAAATAGACCTAAGATCGCATTTTTAGCAGAATATGATGCCTTAAAAGAAATGGGACATGCCTGTGGGCATAATTTAATAGGAACTATTGCTGTAGGAGCTGCTTTAGCTCTTACTGAGGTATGTAATGAACTTCCCGGGACTTTAATCGTATTAGGAACACCTGCAGAAGAAGGTGGTGGAGGCAAAGTTATTATGGCTAATCAGAGTGTTTTTGATGAAATTGATGCTGTAATGCTTTGTCATCCTAAAAATAAAACAATGACCATCAGAGATGGTCTTGCTCTTGTTCATGTAAAATTTAAATTTTATGGAAAAGAGTCACATGCTTCAGTTGCTCCTGAAAAGGGAATAAGTGCTCTGGAAGCTATGATTAATTCATTTGTTGCAATAAATTCTTTAAGACAATTTGTTAAGGATAATGTGAAAATACATGGAATTATTAATAAAGGAGGTGTTGCCCCTAATATAGTTCCAAAATATTGTGAAGCAGAATTTTTAATTCGTGCTTCAACTTTAGAGGAATTAGAAAAAGTGAAATTAAAAGTTTATGAAGCAGTGAAACATGCAGGTGGTGCTGTTGGTGCAGATGTAGAAATAGAAGAAGGATTAGAATATGCAGATAGAAATAATAATAAAAAGTTAGCTAATTTATTCAAAAATAATTTAGAAAAACTGGGTGAAGAAGTTTCCCCCCCACCCAAAATAGGTGAAATTGGTTCGTCAGATATAGGAAATGTTAGTCATTTAACTGCGACTATACATCCATATATCAAGATTTGTTCAGAGGATATCATTAACCACACACCAGAATTTAAAGAAGCTGCTGCTTCAGAAAAAGGGATTGACGGGATGATCAAAGCGACAAAGGCAATGGCAATGACTGGTTATGATTTGTTTTATAAGGATGATGCTTTAAAAGAAGTGAGAAGTGAATTTAATACATGGGAAGCAACAGAAAAAAGGAGGAAGTAGTAAATGAGAAGAAAATTACTTATAAGTTTCATTGTTTTATTAGTTTTTAGTATTGGTTTTACATCTTTTGTATATGCCCAAGATGGAGAAAAAGTTCCAACACAAACCATAATGACAGCAACTCCTGAATATGATCAGGCTCGTTATGAATCAACATATTTGATTAGAGATTCTTTAGAAAAGTTAGGTGTTGATATCGATGTAGAACCAATGGATTTAAAGGTGATTCTTTCAAAGATAAAGCCTGAACCGTGGGACTATGATGCTTATGTAAAGGGTTGGGGGAGCACTGTTGAGAGGATTGATCCCCATTTTTTTATGTATAATCTTTTGCATTCTGATGAAGCCCGACATAATGGTAGTAACAGACAGGGACATAGTAATCCAGAATACGATAAACTTGTCAATAAGGCAGAATCAACTATGGATCCCAAATTAAGACAAGAATATCTTTACAAAGCACAAGAGTTATTGGTTGAAGATGTAGGTGTGCTACCAATATATTATGAAGACAAGTATCAGGCTTATAATAAAAATCGCTTGGCTAACGTTGAGGTCCAAGGTGGGATTGGAATTATAAATTACGAAAATTTCACCGATATGGAAATAATATCGGGAGAGAATACTTTGAAAATCGGTCATAGGAGAGATCTTGATTTACTTAATCCATTATCCTCGACATTATATGTGGATAGGCAGATTTTTGATTTAATCTATGATTATTTAGCAAGATTAGACAATACCAATGAACCTATTCCTTCAGCCGCTAAGGATTGGGAAGTTGAAGATGAAACAACTGTTGCTGTAACATTAAAAGATGATTTACAATTCCATGATGGCGAACCATTAACGGCAGAAGATGTCAAATTCACATTTGATTATGGTAAAGAATTTGGTTTTGGTAGTCTTGACAGTTATGTTCAACCAGTTAAAGAAGTTGAAGTTATTGATGATACAAATTTAAAATTCCATTTAAACAAACCTACTGGGTATTTTATTAGTGGTACTTTAGTTAGTATTCCGATATTACCAAAACATATTTGGGAAGGTGTAATAGAAAGAGAAGATTTAGACACTCCACATGATTGGTCAAATCCAAATCCAATAGGTTCTGGTCCATACAAATTTGATCATTGGAGAAGTGGGGAAGAAATTAGTTTGTTAAAGTTTGATGATTTCCATACACCTGCTAATATAGATAGAATCTTACAAATACCTTTTGCCAATCCTGATGCGGTTATAGGGGCTTTAGAAACAGGTACTGTTGACATAGTTAATCCAGAATTAAATGCTATGCAAATAAGACAGGTCAAAACTATGGAAAAGATAGAATTAGTTCGTACACTTGGCATCGGTTTTACATTTATTGGATATAATCAAAGAAGGTTACCGTGGAGCGATGTGGAGTTTAGAAAAGCGGTTGCTCATGCTATTGATGTAGAGGAAATTACCAATACAGTATATGAAGATTATGCAACACCAGCTGGTGCTGGTAAAATTATTTCCTTTTCTAATGAATATTGGCATAATCCAAATCTCCCAGAATATGAAACTAGTATAGATAAAGCAAAAGAAGTGTTAAAAGAAGCAGGATATACTTGGGATGAAAATGGGAAATTACATTATCCTAATCAATAATAGCTTATAAGAGATTTAGTTAAAATATTATAAAGACATATTTCTATAGCATGTTATAAACAAAATACCTCCTTGGTATAAAAAGAGTATAATAAATTCATTTATTTTTAAAAACCAAGGAGGTATTTAAATAAATAGCAAAAAAAACTATTAAACTATTAAACTAAGAGATAAAACATTAATATTAAGAGTTGTTATTTAAAATAATGCAAACCTAATTCACGTTTTTAGATAAAAGGATTAATAAAATCATTATACCTATTAATTTTAAATCAATTTCTTCGATAGAGGGAGGGAAAATATTGCTTATATTTTTAGGAAAAAGACTTATTCAAGCTTTAATAGCTCTTTTTATATTGGTAACAATAGTTTTTTTTATGTTCAGACTACTTCCGGCTGATCCCACAGCAGCGATGGTTGATGCTTCATTATCACCTGAAGCACAAATGCAAATCAAAGCAAGTTTTGGATTGGATCAGCCATTATATAAACAATACTTCATATATTTAAAGAATATAATTTTGCATGGAGATTTTGGTATGTCATTTTTTTATAGGGAATCAGTTATATCTGTATTGGCGAGTAGAATATTAAATACAATTATATTAGGTACAACAGCTATAATATTTGCATATTCTTTTGGATTAGTATTAGGGGCTTTAATGGCTTGGTACAGAGGCTCACTATTTGAGATGAGTTCAATTATTGCAGGTTTATTTTTTAAAGCTGCTCCTCAATTTTGGACAGGTATGATTTTTTTGATGATATTTTCATATGGTTTGGGCTGGTTTCCTTATTCAGGTATAAGAGAAGCGGGTTATGAAGCTTCTGGAATTATGAAGTATTTTTCAATGGATTTCTTACACCATCTTGTATTGCCTGCAACTGTAACTGGACTTTATTATTTGGCTCAACCCATGCTGCTTATGAGGAATGCAATGTTAGAAATCACAAATGAACCTTTTATTGAATTGGCTTTCGCAAAAGGTTTGCCAGAAAGAAGAATTATTTTTCACCATGCAGCTAGAAATGCCTTGTTACCTGCAACAACAACATTGGCCACCAAAATGGGTCAATTAATCGGTGGAATTGTTCTTATTGAATATGTTTTCTCTTGGCCAGGTTTGGGAAGAGAAATAGTTATGGCTGCATCACGTTATGATTATCCTTTAGCACAAGCATCTTTTTTATTAATTGCCTTTGTAGTTATGTTTTATAATGTATTAGCAGACTTATTATATGGATTTTTAGATCCAAGAATAGTCTATTAAGGGGGCATATTCAATGAAATCAAAAAAAATAAATTTGCTGTTCAATGATCCCCTCGCAGTGGCTGGGATTATAATATTAACTATTTTTATTATTATAGCAATCTTTGCTCCTCAAATTGCTCCCTATGATCCTAATGAAATAATAAGAGTTGATGGCAAAATACAGCGCTTACAAAGACCATCAGGTGAATTTATCTTTGGTACTACGTACATGGGTAGAGATATATTTAGTCAGGTTGTAATGGGAAGCAGGATTGCTTTAAGAGTTGGACTATTAGCTGCATTTTTTGTTGCGATAATCGGTACTACTGTTGGATTAGTTAGTGGTTACTATGGTGGGTGGATTGATACTATAGCAATGAGATTCGTTGATATATTATATGGAATACCTTTTATTCCTTTTGTAATAATACTTGTTTCTTTATTAAAACCAAGTGTATGGAATATAATATTAGCTGTTTCTATTTTAACCTGGAGAACGGTTGCTCGTATAGTTAGATCTCAGGTTTTAAGTATTATACAACGACCATATATAAAAGCAGCTAGAGTAGCTGGAGCTAGTGATTTTAGGATAATGTTTTTTCATATATTACCGAATATACTTCCTTTAATTTTTGTAGAGATGAGTTTCATTGTAGGATGGGCTATTATTTCTGAGGCAAGTGTTAGTTTTGTTGGATTTGGAGATCCTCGAGCTGTTTCCTGGGGAAAAATTCTCCATACAGCTTTTAATAATGGGGCTGTGAGAGTTGCACCTTGGTGGGTTGCTCCCCCTGGTTTTGCTATAGTTCTACTTGTAATCTCAGTATTTTTAATTTCTCGTGGTATAGAACAGGCAATAAATCCACGCTTAAGGGATGGGCGGTGAAAAGATGGCATTATTAAAAGTTGAAAATCTTAGCACAGAATATGATACATTAGAAGGGAATTTAAAAGCGGTAGATGATGTTTCATTTGAGGTTAAAAAGGGTGAAGCATTGGGAGTTGTTGGTGAGAGTGGGTGTGGTAAATCGACTGTTATGAAATCAATTTTACAACTTTTACCTAAAAATGGAAGGATATCATCCGGTAAAATTTTGTATAAAGATAAAGATATAACAAGATATAATAATAAACAACTGAGAGAGATAAGATGGAAAGAAATATCGATGATTTCTCAAGGAGCTATGAATTCCTTTAATCCTGTATATAATATCGGTAAACAACTTATAGAGGTAATGATAATACAAGGAAATTATAGAGAAAAAGAAGCTAGAGATAGAGCAATAGAATTATTTGAAATAGTAGGTCTTGATAAAAAAAGGTTGAATGACTATCCTCATCAAATGTCTGGAGGTATGCGGCAGAGGAGTATGATAGCAATGTCATTAGCCTTAGATCCAGGATTAATTATTGCTGATGAGCCAACTACTGCACTTGACGTAGTCATGCAGGATAGAATATTAGATAAAATATCTGAATTACAAAAGAAAATGGAATTATCAATGTTATTTGTCACTCATGATATTTCTATAATAGCGGAAGTTTGTCAAAGGGTAATGGTTATGTATTCAGGAAAGATAGCAGAAATTAGCACCACACATAATATATTCAAGAAACCTTATCACCCTTATACTATGGGTTTAATAAACGCTATTCCTACAGTTGTTGAAGATATTGATCATTTGGTTTCTATACCTGGCTATCCTCCCAATTTAATCAATTCTTTACAGGGATGTAGATTTGCTCCACGTTGTCCTTTTGCAACATCAAAATGCAGAGCAGAAAGCCCTGAAATGAAGTTAGTAAACGAAAATCACAGAGCTGCCTGTCATTATATAGAAAAGGCAGATAAATTTCGTGAAAAATCTCATAGAACAGAAACTTGGGAGGGGTTATTAGTATGAACAAAAATAATAATACAGTTTTAAAAGTCAATAATTTAACTAAACACTTCCCGGTTGGAAGAGGACTTTCATCAATGTTAGGGACATCCAAATATGTTAAAGCTGTAGATGGAATTGATCTTGAATTAGATAGAGGAGAAATACTTGGTTTAGCAGGAGAAAGTGGTTCGGGAAAAAGTACAACAGGTGAATTAATAGTAAGACTGATTGAACCTACTGCTGGTGATATATTTATAAATGATAACAACATCGCACACCTTAAGGGGAAAAAATTAAAACAATTTCGCAGTGATGTTCAAATGATATTTCAGGATCCCTATGGAACATTAAATCCTAGATATAATGTGAGAAAAACAATTGGGGAGCCTCTAATTATTAATGGAATTAAAGATAAGGATGAAAAAGAAAAACAAATTAATGCAGCATTAGGAAAATCAGGTCTAAAACCAGCAGAAAAATATATTAATCAACATCCGCATGAGTTATCAGGAGGGGAAAGACAACGTGTAGCTATTGCTAGGGCAATTGTTTTGAATCCAAATATATTAATTGCAGATGAACCAGTATCAATGCTTGATGTATCTATAAGAGCTGGTGTTTTAGACCTGTTGAAGAATTTAAGTAATAACCTCGGATTAGCAATGATTTATATATCTCATGATCTATCGACTATCCGTTATCTCTGTAAAAGAACAGCTATTATGTATTTAGGAAAGCTGGTTGAAGTGGGTTTAACAAAAAAAGTATTGGATAATCCCAAGCATGATTATACCAAGTTGTTATTATCTGCAGTCCCTATTCCTGATCCTGATTACAAAAGAGAAAAATCGGTAGACAAAGGCGAAATGCCAGATCAGATTAATTCGTATCCGGGATGTAATTTTGCACCTCGCTGTCCCAATAAAAAAGCAATTTGTGAAAAAGAAGAGCCGCCACTTATACAAATATCAAAAGATCATGAAGTGGCATGTCATCTTTATAAAAATAAATTTGAGAAATGATTAAATATACTATAAAGGGGTTGATTTTGTGAAAAAAAATGAAATAAGAATCTTAACTCCAACTGCTATGTTGGGTTATGGGTTCCCTGAAAAATGGTTTAATAAAGGATTAGAGATGGAACCTGATGTGATTGCAGTAGATTCAGGCTCAACTGATAGTGGCCCCCATAAATTAGGGCTTGGAGATATGACTTGTTCGAGAGATGCTTACTATCGAGATATATCGAAACTATTAAAGGCGGTATACGATCAAAAAATTCCTTTATTTATAAGTTCAGCAGCAGGAGCCGGTACCAATGAACAGGTAGATACATTTTTACATATTATTAAAGAAATAAGCAAAAAAAATGATTATCATTTTAACATTGCTGCAATTTATAGTGAAATAGATAAAGATTTTGTGAAAAATAAACTGCAAAATAATAAAATAAAACCGTGTGGACTTGTAGATGAGTTAACAGAAGAGGAAATAGATTTAGCTACCACAATTGTTGCTCAAATGGGTGTAGAACCATATATAAAAATATTAGAAGAAAAGAAAGATATTGATATTATTATTTCAGGTAGAACATACGATCCTGTCCCAATTGCTGCAATGGGTATTAAAAATAACTTTAATCCAGGTTTGTGCTGGCATTTGGGAAAAATAATGGAATGTGGAGCTTTGTGTGCTGAACCAGCCGGGAAAGTGATTTTTGGAATATTAAAAAAAGATCATTTTAAATTAATCCCCCTTAATCCTGATAATAAATGTACTGAATCGTCAGTTGCGGCTCACACTCTTTATGAAAAAAGTCACCCTTACATTTTACGAGGACCGGGCGGAGTTACTGATCTAACAGAAACAACTTTTAACCAATTAGATGAAAGAACAGTTAAAGTAAAAGGAAGCAAATTTATTCCTGATAAAAAGTATAATATAAAACTTGAAGGTGCAAAAAAAGTTGGTTTCAGATCAATTTTTATTGCTGGGATGAGGGATCCAATCGCAATTAAAAATATTGATGAAATTATTAACCATGTTAAAAAAGATGTAGAAGAAAACTTTAATGATATACCTAAAGCAGATTATAAAATGATATTTCATCTTTATGGAAAAAATGGTGTTATGGGAGAGCACGAATTTCAAAAAGATTTTATACCCTTAGAATTAGGGATAATATTAGAAGTGTTAGCCCCAGAGCAAGAATTGTCTGAAGCTATTTGTTCACGGGCGAGAACTGAATTACTACATGCTCCTTATGAAGGAAGAATTGCAACTGCAGGCAATATTGCACTTCCATTTACACCATTGGAAATTAATTTAGGCCATGTTTGTAGTTTTAATGTTTATCACCTTATGGAGATAGATAATCCTATAAGTCTATTCCCAATAAAGTATTTGGAGGTATAAGAATGAAGAAAAATGTATTATTAAAAGATGTAGCAAAAGTAATACGCAGTAAAAATGCTGGTCCATTTGAGATCACTTTAGATATCATTTTAAAAAATAAAAGTGAATATCAAAAATTAAAATCTTCTGGTGTGATTAATAAAGAGTTGATAGCAGATTTATATCACTTGCCCATTGACAAAATAATTCATTTTGTTTATTTTGATGCAGCGAACGCAATAAAAATAACTATTCCTAGACCTCGTCCTCAGGGTAGTGTTGGTGAGATTGATATGCACGCAGCTCAACAGCATGTTCCATTGATGAATATATTGATAAGATAATGAGGAAATTGTTTTTATCTTTTTATCAACTGGTTATAAGGTTTTTTAAAGTTGGTGATTAAATTTTACAACAAGAGAACAATAAATAATTTCAAAAGGCAGGCAAAAATATTAAGCCTATTTATTTTAATTAAGACTAGTATTTATATTTATTTAAAAATCAATAGAATGATAGTACAAAACCTTTCGGTTATGCTATTTATTAACCTTATCATGTCAACGATGGTAAGGTTTTTAATAGTTTAATAGGCATGTACTAAATTTATAAGGAGAAAGTCCCGAATTCCGAACATGATTTAAAAATTATCTGATGAAAAGGGTGTTGTGGGTGGTTACGAATCTGAAGGAAGTCTAAGGCAAAAATTTGCTCCGAAGTATTAACTGGCTTGTTGTTTATATCAAGATCCACGAAAAAATTATTTTTTTTTACTAGTGCTTCTCACTTGTAAAAATGTATCCCCTAAAAAGGATAGTCCCATCTCTAAGAAATATCAACATCTTCAAGTCGACCCTTTACCCACCTTTGAAACTTTTAAAAAACTTAAATCTATTAATCGACATAAAAACTCAAATAACAAAGTAGCTAATACTGTCAAATGCCCACGCTGTAACGCTCCACATCATTATATTTATGACAACAATGGAGGACGAGGACAATATCTCTGTAAAATCTGTAAGCTTATCTTTGAAGCCAATAAAAACTGCTCGAAATCTATCAGCTTTAAATGCCCTTACTGCAATAAAACTCTTGAAAAAAATAAAATTCGTAAGGACTTTAACATCTATAAGTGTAAAAACAATTACTGTTATTTTTATCAGTATAATTTCGCTAAAATGATTAAAGACGCAAAGAAACTCTTTAAGACTAAACCCTTTAAATTCAAGTTCCGTTATACCTACCTAGAATTTAAATGTGACATTATACCTTTAAGTAAAAAATCACCTGTAATACCCAAAGTCGATTTATCTAAAATATATTTTTCCCCTCATACCTTAGGCAAAACAATACTTTACTCAGAATGGTATCCATTTTGATATTAAACAGGTTATTGGATTTACTAAACTTGATCTCGTTTCTAGAGAGTATCGCCTCCTAAAACGGATTGTAGAAAGGCTTAATCGTACTTTCAAAAGAGAGTACAAAAACAAATATGGCTTTAACTCTTCGGCAGGCTCTGAAGCTTTTACTATTTTTTTTGTGGCTTACTTTAATTTTCTCAGACCTCATTCAGCTCTTGAAGATAAAAGAGTACATGTTATTATTCCTGAACTGAAGAACATATCTAATATGATCGGTAAATAGATTGTATTAATTTTTTTAGCACAACAATATATTGAAAGTATGCAAGCCTCTTAATTAGTCTTTATATCTGTCTTCTTCGCCCTCAATGTACTTTAAAAACCATTTTATTTGGTGTTTGTCAAGGGCACCGCCGTTTTCTAAATTAATTCCTTTGTTTTTATAGTTTTTCCGCTATTTTATTTTTTTTTATAGAACTTTTTATATTACCTAAGAAGGGGAAATTATATTGTTTGACAGGCATAAGTTAATCTATAATGTAAATTAGTAAAATCAAATTCCAAAATTTATCAAATTAAATTAGGACAAAAATTACTCTTCAAAGTGAAAATTAATCAAAATTAATTAGCATAGAATCATCTCTAAAAATTGGGATGTTCAGAAGTAAAAGCTCAATATTATAGCTAGGAAATTTGCTTAAGGAAAATTACTGACCCATCATAATAATACAAAGTTTTTCATAAAAATTAAAATAATATCTGATTGCACTGCGAAAAATGTAGAAAAATGTAATAATAGACCTATTATGAACCAGAATAAAACTAAATTGATGAAAAAAAGTTTTTTATTATAGTTTTAAAACTAGTTAAATAAAACTAATATTTAAGCCATATTTATCCTACTTTTGGTGATTTATTTATTCAAACAACCTCTAAAGCTTCCATTTAGTATTTTAACTAGCTTTTTTTATATCCGAGTGCTTTAAAAATAGTTTTACAAAGGACCTTTAATTTATCGCATACTTTGAACTGGTCTAAACCCTGTGATCTTTTTAAAAGCTGATCTTCATCAGTAGAATGTTTTGCTCTTAGGCAATCACGGTCATATCTTTTTTTCTTCAGTGACCGGACATTTGTGCTGATAAGAACAATTTTTACAGTTGCTTTTTTCAAATCAGACAGCATAATTATCACTGCTTTTTAGATATTTATCTTTAACTGGTTTTTTGCCCATCGAGCAACTTACAATACCCAGTTTGTGTTTTAACTTAAATTCAGCTGTAATGTATTTAGGGTCTTGGCCTGTAAGACTTGGTACAATAAGTTCCGTATCATTAACCTGAGCTGTCT
>Ga0102934_1001410_pt1 | contig 16827 bp, 16 predicted proteins | sample SalPonR2_A_D1_MG_FD_78175 | JGI IMG/M metagenome (GOLD analysis project Ga0102934, IMG submission 78175) | Salt pond soil microbial communities from South San Francisco under conditions of wetland restoration - Salt Pond MetaG R2_A_D1_MG | ecosystem: Environmental > Aquatic > Marine > Intertidal... | reverse complement strand
ATAATTCCCATTATCAGCCAAAATCCGTTTATACAAAGCCCTACAGAAGCAATAAAATATGCATATCCATTTAATTTAGCATCTATTTTTGGATCTTTGTTCAAAAAGGAATATATTATGACAAAAAGGCATAAAACTGTAAAAATCAAAAAGAAAACAAAATCCATCTGGCCACTAATTGTTTCTCCCCAGAATTTATGATCGATAACTCCAAATAGAGGAACCAGGAATCCACCTGAAAAACCAATTATTGAAATTAAAAGAAGGGTTTTGCTCTTTAAAGAATATTTTTCTATCATGCTATAGTGATGAAGTATGTTTGCATTTATCTTCAATATTGCGCTTCTCTAATTTATAAACGCTCAAAGTAAAAGTAGTGATATTAATAATAGTATCAGACCAAATAGTCCAACGAATACATCAACAATCACTATTTTCTTTCCTTCTTTGTGATTAACCATTCCTGATACCCATTTTTGGAATTTTTCATAATCAAAAAGCAACATCAATTCTTTTACCATGGTTAAAGAAAATAATAAAGTGATGATAATTGAAAATTCAATTTTTGTAGTTAATTCCATATACCATGTGAATAAAACAAGTATAATCCCTAAAATTGCAACGGGTATAATCCATTTTGGGCGTTTCTTCTCGTATGCTTTTTTTATAAATTTATTCTCATCCCATGGAATAAGATGCATATAAAACGGTTTTAACATTGCAACGATACCAAAGATGATTCCTAGTATTTGAAAATAGTTTGTCATTCTATCTCCATCAGTTGGGTTTCAATATCAAGGAATAGGTATACATCCTACAAAAAAATCGAGATATATTTAAAATTTTTTAGAAAATCAACTTTTTAGGTTTGACATTCCGATAGATTCAGAAAAACTCGTTTTTTGTGCCCCAACCCGTACATTAATTGAGTGGCATCATAACTATTAAATATCACTTTCCCCTGTATCACAATTGTTAACGTTTAAGTGATGAATTATGCCAGAAACAAAGATTACCGAAGATATGAACATCCGAGAAGTAATAGAAAAATACCCTGAAACCGTAAGCGTCTTTGCAAAGTACAATATGGGATGCATTGGTTGTATTGCTGCATCTTTCGAATCATTAAAAGATATTGCAGCAGTGCACGGAACAGATGTTGAAGCTTTTGTTAAAGATTTAAATGAAGCAATAGGAAAAAACTAATTTTTCAATTTTTTTTAATAGGAACTAGTTGTCATCACTAGTTCTCCATGTTTAATTCCTTTCAATGACTTGATATTGTCAGCGAGTTTTTGGATGTTTTTTGTTTTTCCTTTCAAAATTAAGACTTCTAAACAGTTATCATGATCAAGATGAATGTGAGTTGTGGTAAGGATCTCAGATGTGTGATTATGTTGAATTTTTAATAATCGATTTGTAAGATTGCCGGTGTGATGATCATAGATCATGGTCAGTGTTCCCATAGCAATGCTCTCTGGATCATGTTTTTTGGTAGCAATCAATGAATTTCGAATGAGATCTCGGATTGCTTCTGAACGATTTTCATATCCTTCTTCATCAATAAGTTTGTCAAACTTTTTAAGAAGATCTGGTTCGATAGAAACACCGAATCTTTTAATATTGTCCATGGTAACACGAATAATCCATATTCGTGCTACGATTTTAAGTTTTTTGTTATCCGCAAAGCTTATAATAGTGCCACGTATCACGTGTTACGAAATTAAAAAAAGTAATACTTACGGTGAAGATCATGAAAAAAAAATTCAAAAAAGCAATACCACTCATTTTAGTTGCATTTATCGCAACTAACATTATGATGCCAACTGCCTTAGGAGAAGAAGAAACCATACAAATTGTTTGCACAAACTCAGCACTTGCTGATTTCACATCAAACATCATTATCGATAATGTTACCATAGAATACATCATGCCAGCAGGCGTCTGTCCAGCTCACTTTGACACTTCACCAAGTGATGTCTCTAAAATTGTGAATGCAGATATTATTATCTCCTTAGGTTGGGAACCTTGGTTGGAAAGCTTGCTTAATAAATCTGGAAACTCAGATTACACGGAAATCAAATGTCAAGGTTTAGGAGAGTGGAACATACCCACAGGAGCAATCGCTTACGTGGAAAAAATTACTGACGGTCTTAAAACTGCTATTCCCGAAAAAGAAACCATCATCCAAGAAAATGCAGATATATATCTAACAGCGATCAATGAAAAAGCAGAGGAATTAAAAAATCAAATAGAAACCGAAGGGTTCACTGATCGAAAAATCGTGAGTATGGAATGGCAAAAAGATTACTTAGAATGGATTGGTCTTAACGTTACCTATTATTATCCACCACCAGAAGGACTATCTGTTCAAGATGAACTTGAGGTAATCACTGCTGCTTCTGCAGAAGGAGTAGCCGCAGTTGTAGATAATCTTCAAAGTGGAACTGAATTTGGTGCCAGGGTTGCAGGCGAATCTGGAGTAAGCCATGTTATTTTCTCAAATTTTCCCGGAGCAATACCAAATACAGATACCTATCTAGAAATGATTACCTATAACACAGATCAACTCATCAAAGGAATCAAATCTTTTGATTTAACAACTACACAAACCCTAGAATTATAAAGCCAACTGGATGCTGTTGAATTACAACGAAATGCATTTGGTGTCACAACAATCATTGCGCTTATTCTTTGTGGTATCGTTTTTATGATGTATAGAAAAAAATAACTGAGGTGAACAACTAATGGATGAAACATTAAAAACAATCGAACGATTTCATGGACATTTAGGCCCCTATGCTGTTTTAGGATATAAAATGGGAAAAATTGCATGTGAACAACTTGGCTCAGATCCCTTTGAAAAAACAGCTACTGTTTCAACTGGAACAACCCCACCGATTTCTTGCATTATCGATGGAATACAACTTGGCTCTGGTTGCACTCTTGGAAAAGGAAATATCACTGTAAAAAATGAAAAGATTGCAAAAGCAGAATTCTCAAATAAAACAGGTAAAAAAATAACGATTTCTTTACAAAAAAAAGTGCAACAAGAAATCGATGATAATGTCACCAAAGAAAACATCATCTCATATTCAGAAAATATGTATGCTCGAAAGGATACTGATCTTTTCCAAATAGAATAATAGAGATATTCATGGTAAAAAATCCAGCAATCATAGAACTAAATCAAGTAGATACCATTTATGAGGGAGAAAAAATCCCGGTTATACATGATATTAATCTCACTGTTAAAAAAAATGATTTTCTATCGATCATTGGACCAAACGGAGCAGGTAAAACAACGCTTTTGGAAACCATAAATGGCATTCTACCAAATACTGCTGGAGAAGCAAAGGTCTTTGGTAAACAAATTAAAAACCATAAAAATACCATTCGAAAACATATTGGATATGTCATTCAAAATTTTGAAATCGAGCCACGAGCTCCGTTTCTTTGCAAAGATATTGTGATGTCTGGAAGAAGTGGAAAGATTGGATTGTTCAGATTCCCTTCAAAAAAAGATTGGGATGTCGTTTGGAAAAGCATGGGTCTTGTTGGAATGATTGATTATGCAAACCGGGCAGTTGGAAAACTTTCTGGTGGAGAATTTCAAAAGATCCTTTTAGCTAGAGCACTAGCTCAAGAACCAGACTTGTTATTGCTTGACGAACCATTTTCAAACCTTGATTTTTCTGCTCGAAACCAAATTGAAATACTACTCAATCGAGTTCATGATCAATACCAAACTACCATTGTGATGGTGTCCCATGATCTCACATTTCTTCCCGAACGGTGCAATCGAGTTATTGTTATGGATAAAGGATCAATTGTAATGGATGATAATAAAGTAAACGTGTTACAATCAAAATTAGTTCAATCATTGTTTCCAAAGGGAGGAAAACAATGACCGATCTTCCCTTATTGTTCTTACTTCCTTCAATCCTTGGAGCCGTCCTTGCAGGTTTTGTCTGTTCAACAATGGGAACCTTTGTGGTTCGAATGAATCTATCCTCCATTGGGTATTGCATGTCACATGCAGCGTTTGCTGGTGCCGCCTTTGGAATCTTAATCTCTATTGATCCTATGATTGGTGCAGTTTTCTTTGCGTTTGCAACCGCTCTTATCCTTGGACCATTATCTGAAAAGGCAAGACTTGAAAGTAATGTGGTCATCGGATTTTTGTTTTCAGTGATGATTGCCCTTGGATTCATCTTCCTTTCATTAAAACCTGGTGAAGCAGCAACAGGGAGAGCATTAAGTATTCTCTGGGGAAGCCTGTTTTCAGTTAATTATGACAATGTGTTATTGCTCTCACTTCTTGCCTTTGGCTTACTAGTCTTTGTAATCGTTTTTTACAAAGAATTAGTAGCAGTGATGTTTCATCGAAAACTTGCAGAATCATCCGGGATTAACACAAAATTGTTTTATTTTGCTGTTCTTTTTTTCACTGGTTTTGCTGTTGCACTTTCCTTAAAACTTGTTGGTGGCCTCCTTGTGTTTGCCTTGATTGTAAATCCAACTTCAACAGCATATCAATTTTTTTATGATTTCAAAAAAATTATGGTTATTTCACCATTGATCGGTATCGTGAGTTGTTTACTAGGTTTTTATCTGTCGCTTCTTGCTGATTTTCCAATTGGAGCAGCAATCGTTGTTGTTTCAGCAACGGGTTTTGCTGTTTCCTTAGTTGTTTCACCAAAACGAAAAAAAGGATTCTTTTTCAAATCAAAAGAAAACACATCATCTCCTTATAAAGAGGGGATAAAAAAGTTTAAACAAGAGTGATAAATGAGGGTAGGCTGTATGCATGAATGGGCGTTAGCAGAATCGGTTATTAAATCATCTATTGCTGCTGCAGAAAAAGAAAAACTGAAAAAAATTACAGAAATCAATGTTAGATTAGGGGCATTGCAACAAATCGCTGATGACATTTTTAAATTCGCATTAGATGAACTTGTTGAAACATATAGGGATAAATTTCAAGATGTCACTATTAACATTGAAACTGAGGAAACAAAACTTCAATGTAAACAGTGTGAACACACCTGGCAGTTTACTGATATGAAAGATAAATTAAGTGCTGATGAAGCAGAAGCTATTCATTTCATTCCAGAAGTAGCGTTTGTTCATACTAGGTGTCCCAAATGTGGTAGTCCTGATTTTTTAATTGTGAAAGGTCGGGGAGTAAGTGTTTCCTCGATTAAAGGAGTTAAGGAGTGAGATTATCATGGAACCTCGTCCTAGTGTTATTCAAACTCGATTAAAAGATGTAAACCAGGTCATTGCTGTGGCAAGTGGTAAGGGTGGTGTTGGAAAAAGTATGGTTGCATCGACCCTTGCATTATCTTTAGCTAAACAAGGAAAAAAGGTTGGTTTACTTGATCTTGATCTTTACGGTCCGTCATCTCATCTTATCTTAGGTTTTTCACCTGATGGTTTTCCTGATGAAGAACATGGCATTATCCCTCAAGAAATCAAGGGTATTAAGTTTATGAGCCTAGTATATTTTTCTGAGGATAAACCTGGTGCTTTTAGAGGTGATGATGTCACTAATATCATCCTAGAACTTCTTGCTATTACTCGCTGGGATGATCTTGATTATCTCATCCTAGATTTACCACCGGGAATTGGTGATGAAACATTAGATGTGATCAGTTACATTCCACAAACCAAGTTTTTAGTAGTAACCACATCTTCAAAAGTAGCATTTGGTGCAGTTGAAAAACTCTTAAAGATTTTGATTGAAGGAAAATTACCGTTACTTGGTGTGGTGGAGAATATGGCCCGTGATTCAAGTGATTATATTTCAAAAGAAGTATCCAAATTAGATTTGGATTATCTTGGATCACTTTCTTATGATGCTAGCGTTGAAGATGTTATAGGAAGTCCAATGAAATTATTGGAAACAACCTTTGCTAAAGATGTTCAAAAAGTAAGTAGGAAACTTTAACTTATTTTCCCTTCTTTTTTTATGAGATCATCTTTGGGATTTGTTCTTTTAAATTGTCAATGATGTCAGATGATACTGCTGGTTTTTGCTTAAAGATTTCAAGTGGTTTAAGAAGATCAGTGAGTTTTTTCGTTGATGTCTCCCAAGCTGAAACTGGTTTTGAAAGTTGTACTGCTTTCACATATTTATCTGGATCAAATCGATGTATCTCCCAGGGTTTTATGCCAAGAACGATATCAAAGTTTGAGATAGTTTTCCAGGGTAATAATGCATTATCTGCATAACTTTCAACTACGATGACATCTGCTTTTCTTTTAATTTGTTGATAACAACTTTCAATTGCTTGGTTGTAATATGATTGAATAATCGTATTCATTGCTTGTATGGTCTCTATATGATGAATTTCATAACCTTTTTCATCTAACTTTTTTTGATATTGTTCTGGTAATCGATCTATAAGAAGTTGATTGATGAGAAGATGATTCTTAAGATTCTCATTTTGATAAATGCTAAATCGATCCATAATGAATGGTGGGATGGTGGTAAGACTATCCATGATTGCAGGTTCATTCCATAGTCGGTGAATAGGATTAACTTGTTCAATGGTTGTTTTTAACGTGGAAAATTGTTGAAGCTTAGTAATATCCTTGCTGTAGAGTCTTCCCTCTGATAATGAGTGATGAGCCATGTCAAAATGGTACCAATAATTATATCCAGAAAATGGTTTGAATCCACTGGTTTTTTGTTCTTGATCTGAAAAATAGGAAAGGAGTGCCTGAGCAAGACTTGTTTTACCTGCATGCTCTTGGGTTAATCCGATGACAAGAATGTTTTTAACCATGTGGTCAACCCTGAATTCTTAATGGGTAAAAAGATTTTTGGATGAAAATAAAAAAAGAAGAAAGGAAACTTGAGCGTATTTATTCATCAAAGGTTTTTGCAATCGTTGTATACTTCTCAAGTTTTTCTTTTGGCATTGCTTTGACTTTGTTCATTGCTTTGTCGAAATGTTTCTTTTGAACTTTCAGTTTGTCAAGATGTTTTTTGTCAAGAGGATTGCCGGTTGCAATGTATTCTCTAATGCTTGCCATCACGGCTTCATTACAGATTGCTGCGATATCAGCTCCTGTATATCCATCCGTGTTTTCAGCAAGTTTTGTTAAATCAACGTTATCAGCTAATGGTTTGTGTTTGGTATGAATGGTAAAGATTTCTTTTCGTGCTTCTTTGTCTGGTGTTGGAATTGAGATGAGTTTGTCAAATCTGCCGGGACGAAGCAATGCGGTATCTATAATATCGGGTCTGTTTGTTGCTGCGATAACAGTTACATCTTTTAATGATTCAAGGCCATCTAACTCAGTGAGTAGTTGACTGATCATTCGTTCTGTGACCTGGCTTGATCCACAACTTTCTCCTCGTGTTGGTGCAATGGCATCAAGTTCATCGAAGAATATGATGCATGGAGCAGCTTGTCTTGCCTTACGGAATGTTTCTCGGATTGCTTTTTCGCTTTCGCCAACCCATTTGTTCATAAACTCTGGTCCTTTGACGCTTATGAAGTTTGCTTCGCTTTCTGAAGCAACTGCTTTTGCCAGAAGTGTTTTTCCAGTACCTGGTGGGCCATAGAGAAGTATTCCTTTTGGTGGTTTTGCATCCATGTGTTCAAAGACATCTTGGTATTTCATTGGCCATTCGACGGATTCTTGTAAATCTTGTTTGGAATCGGCGAGTCCTCCAACGTCTTTCCAGGAAATATTTGGTGATTCTATGACGACTTCTCGAAGTGCGGTTGGAGTAAGTGATTTGAATGCTTCGTAAAAATCATCATCGGTGACTTCGAGTTTGTTTAGGATCTCAGCAGGAATTGATTCCAGGTCTAAATCGACTTCTGGAACTATTTTTCGTAGTGTTCTCATTGCTGCTTCTTTGCTAAGTGCTTGCAAGTCTGCTCCAGAGTATCCATGGGTGATTTCAGCGAATTTATCAAGATTGACGTTCTCGGAGAGTGGCATGCCACGGGTATGGATCTCAAGGATTTCTTTTCGTCCTTTACGGTTTGGAATGCCGATTTCGATTTCTCTGTCGAACCGGCCGGGTCTTCTGAGGGCTTCATCAAGGGAGTTTACTCTGTTTGTTGCACCAATTACGATGACTTTTCCTCTTTCGTTTAATCCATCCATTGTTGCAAGGAGTTGAGCGACAACTCGTCGTTCTACATCTCCATGTGTTTCTTCCCTTTTTGAAGCAATGGAGTCGATTTCATCAATGAAGATGATCGATGGAGCGTTTTCTATTGCTTCTTTAAAGATATTTCGAAGGTTTTCTTCGCTTTGCCCGTAGTATTTACTCATGATTTCTGGACCTGAGAGTGTGAAGAAGTTAGCATTTGATTCATGAGCTACTGCTTTTGCAATCAGTGTTTTTCCTGTGCCGGGTGGTCCGTGTAATAAGACTCCTTTTGGTGGTTCAATTCCCATTTTTTCAAAGAGTTCTGGATGTTTGAGTGGAAGTTCGATCATTTCTCTGACTTGTTTGATTTCGTCGTTGAGTCCGCCGATGTCTTCGTAACTTATTTTTGGTATTTTTTGTTCTTCTGGTTTGGTGGGTTTTTCACTGATTTTAACAGTGGTTGTTTGTTGGATGATGGCATGTTCTGTTTGACTGTTAAGTTTGGTGACGACTAAATCTATTTTTCGTCCCATGACCGTTAGTTCAATAAGATCTCCTCTAGTGATGATGCGTCCTTCAAGGATTTGTGAAAGGTATTCTTCCCCGCCGATGAGTTTGAGTTCTTCTGTTGGTGCAAGGGTGATTTTTTGTGCGGGTTTTACTGTTGTTTTTTTGATGGTGATTTTATCGTCTATACTGATGCCTGCGTTTTTTCTGATCGTTCCATCAATTCGAATTGTTTTAGATCCCGTGTCTTCAGGATATCCTGGCCAGACGATACAAGCCGTTTTGTTTTTACCGGTGAGGGTAACTACATCTCCAGGTATGATAGTGAGTTGATCGAGAATTTGTTGATCAATTCGTGCAATGCCTCTTCCGCTATCGCGGGGTTTGGCTTCTTTTACTTTGAGTGTGTATTCTTCAGATTTGTTCATAATCATCTCCTTTTGTTAGTTTAATAAAATAAAAAAGAAATAGTGGGTGGTTTAGTCGATGTTTATTTTGTTTCCTTTTTTCTTTTGTTTTCGTTTTTTTAGCGTAATGCTTAGGACACCATTGTTGTATTTTGCTTCAACTGGTTTTTTGGTTACTTCGGCGGGAAGATCGACTTCTTTTGTAAAGCCTCTTTCTGGGTCTTTAACGTCAAGGGTGAGCGTGTCTTTAGTGAGTTCGACATCGATGTTTTCTTTGTCAACACCCGGAAGTTCTACGGTGATGTAAACTTCTTTTTTTCCGTTTATGACATCTATGAATGGTTCGGTTTTTTCAGTTGAGAGTTCTGGTGTTTTTTGATTTGACATTTGTGGCATGTTTGGCATTTCATCAGTGTTACTGAATTCTTGGTAGTGTGGTTTTCCATCGGGTCCCATGTAGTATGACCAGCCGTAAATTCGTGGTTTGTTTTCGGATTGTTGGTTGTTGTACTGGTTGAATCTATTCATTTCTTGTTGCATTTGTCTTACTTGTTCTTCGAAGAGATCGAAGATATCTTGTGGTGATTGGTTGAAGTGATCGCCGAAGAATCTGTTGAAGAAATCATTTGGATCTCTGTTGTTTCTATTTTTTCTATTTGGTTTTTCGTCTTTTTTCATGTTTATCTTACCTCTTTTTGGTTAGCATAATTTTATCTTCGTCAACTTTAAGTTGACACTATATAGTGTGTAGGTACTACTATATAAAACTTTTGTTTTTGTTGACTTTAAATTGACAAAAATAAAGAATTATCGAAAAATTTATATTCTAGTTAAAACAAATAATATGGTATGGCATATAGAATTCGATTGAAAAAAGTAAGAACTCCTGCACCTGGCAGTCTCACAGGTGATATCGATTTTATCTGCCAATCATTTGGATACTTTTCCCAACGAGACAAGAATAATACTGCAGGAAGAATTTTTCGATTACTGGTAAAGGATACGGCTGAAGGAAATGGGCTTACTAGTGATGAGATCGCTGAGACACTTGATTTAAGCCGCGGTGCGATCGTGTATCATTTGAATAATTTTATCTCAGCAGGTCTTGTTGTTAAAGAAAAAAACCGGTATCGACTTAGATCTCAAAGTTTGCAAAAAAGCATTGAAGAAATCCGTCAAGATACGCAGAGAGTTTTTAATGAAATGTTAAAAATAGCCGAAGCTATCGATGAAGAACTTGGTAATTTTTATCGGTAGCTTCGTTTTATTAATTTTATTGACTATATAAAATATAGAGATTAATCTTATAAATACATAGATTCATGAAACAGTGCAATGATAAATCTTTCCAACAGGGGGAGTGATTTTCTCCATCTTTTACGCATCCCATCCTCTCCACGCTCCCCCATACGCTCTTCTAAAATAAAGTTAATGAATAGCTATGCTTTGCAGCCTCCCATTCCTTTTTTCTTGAAATAATGTTGATGATATTCTTCTGCGGGATAAAATTCTGATGCAGCAACGATTTCTGTAGTAATTGGTTTTTTAAACATACCTGAAGAATCAAGATTCTTCTTCGAAGTTTCGGCAAATTTTCTTTGGTCATCAGTATAATAAAAAATCACTGATCGATATTGTGGCCCAACGTCAGGTCCTTGTCTATTCTTTTGTGTTGGATCATGAATTTTCCAAAAGATTTCCACTAATTCTTCATATGAAATGATTTTTTCATCATATTCAAGATAAACGGTTTCAGCATGACCTGTTGTATTCGTACAAACCGCTTCATACGTAGGATTCTTAGTTGATCCTCCCATGTATCCAGCTATCGTCTTAGTTACACCCTTAACTTTGTCAAACTCGTGTTGAACGCCCCAAAAACATCCTGCTGCAAATGCTGCTTGTGCCATGAAACATCCTTAGAATCTTATCCCATATTAACTTTGTTAACAATATGTATTATAACAGCGTTGAAAACATGATAATAACATACACAATAAATACTGGAATGTATAATGCAATCCATCTTTTCATATTATGTTTCTTTATTTCATAGCCATCCATGGGTTGAATTGGAGTCATATCAATGAACACGGCCATAATGGTGAATGTGTAAAACATTTGAAGTATCTCTGATGCAACCAGTATGTTGAGAATGAAAGTAAGAAGGGTTAATCCAAAAAGAATACTGAAAATGGTGAAATACATCCTACTATATCGTTTTTCTTTTTCTTCATTTTCTAGAGCAATATATGAAGCAAGTGAAAAGGTATTACCTAGAATCGTACTAAAAAAAGTAAGAATGGATCCAAGCGGCCAAAACACATGTTCTGTAATTAATGAGTATTTTTTAGAATAACGAACTCTAAGTCCTTCTCTAATCAGATAAAAAATGCTTACCACGAAAAGATTGATGAGAAGTAATGAATAAAAATGTGATAAGTCCGTGGACCAGGTCCAACTAAGAGAAAGTGAAAGAACAATGATAGCAACAACAATCGAAGCAATTTCTTTAATGTGAACAACAGATTTTTTGACTGTTTTTTTCTTCTCTTTGAACTCGTGTTTCTTCTTTTTCCGCTCGCCAAGTTTTTCACTAGTGAAATCAAAGAAGAATTCACTAATGGTGCTGCCAAAAAGATTAGCTAAATGAATAATGGTAATACTTGCAATTGTGGCAACGATTGGAGTTAATCGTTTATCCATGATTTGACTAAGTGGTGATCGATCAGGCCCTTTGTTTTTTAATTGTGTTGTTTCTAAACCGGTAGAAAAAATGATCACATCTTTGTTTAGATGGTAACTTGTTCCAAAGGATGCAACAAATGGAGTTGAAAGGTATTGTTCTTCGATTTCAAGGTAATCCGAGGCTAAAAGATATTGTATGATTTCGTTAGTTTTGTTGCCCCCTAAAAAGATAATCTTTTGGTAATTGGAAACAAACTCAGAAATATTAGTAATCTCCGCATCATAAACCGATTCGATTTTTGCTAAATCTGGGAGTTGTTGTTGAGCAAAATACATCAATAAATCTTCTTGAATGCTAAGATTATTTCCTTTGATGATCACAAGATCTGAATGGGTTAAACCAGAGAGTTGCTGTCGAATTTCTTCTTTTAAACCAGTTAGTGATGTTGAGGTTTCTAATACCGTTGAACTAATTTCTTTTGCAGCTGTATAATGCTGAAGGATTTCTGCAGCATCCAATGCCTTATTCCAAATAAGCACTTCATCCAAATCGCCATGGAACGGATGAGTAATACTTCCGTTATAGTTTCCAAAATAAAGATTGTTCTGAGTGGTCAGATTATATCCAATTGATATGTTATAATCTAATCCTGATTCAACTTCTTCACCGTCAACATATAATTTAACGGTTGATCCATCAAATGATCCTGCGACATGATGCCAGGATCCATCCCATAAAGAAGAATCAACATGTGGTGATTTTGCTACATTTATACCATCAGTAATGTAAAAACTAAGTCCGCCATGCCCATCCGTATACAACGCATAAGAGGAATGATCATCTGCTGATGCTCCCTTGGATACTAAGTATTCAAAGGAAGTTGACCCGGTTTTTTTCACCCACGTCTCAACGGTTATTTCCTCTGGTTCTAAAGAATCACTATTTTCAATGACAATGTAATCATTCACTCCGTCAAACTGAGCAAGCCCTTTCCCAAGTTTTCCAGGTTGTACTTGAGCAGTTTCAAAGATTGTTCCATGATTATTACGTCCTGAACTATCCTTGACTTCTTCTTGATTGCCCGTCCAATACTCTTCATCGAATCGCCAGTAACCAACAAGTCCTTCGGTGTCGATAGTTGTCAAATAATCTTGTTCTGAAGATGGTTCTGATTCATCTAAACAACCACAGAAAAAGGGAAGTGTGAAACTAATCAGCAAGAGTAAAGAAATTATTATTTTTTTATTCATTTATTCAACCTCTAAATCGGTTTTTTAAGGATTTTTGCACCAATCTATCCTGAATTTTTTTACTAGAAATTTTGCTAATTGCATCGATTGCAATCCGTCGTGAGGTTTTATTCTTTTTCTTTAACAATTTCTCAGCGATTTCTATCGATCTTTCATTCAAAATGAATTTTCTCTTTCCAATATTTCGTAGAGCCTGATTTACTGCTTTCTTCTTAGGGGCTTTAAAAAAAGTAGATTCCTATAGATAGTCCAACAAAAAAACTAATAGTAATATCGATAACAAATCCGATCTTTTCTTTTTTATTCAATGGGTATTCCCTCCTTCTTTGCTAGATTTTGTAATTCTTTTAATGTTTCATCAAGCATGTTTTGGATTTCATCGTGTTTTGTTTGTGATAGTTCAATGACAAGTTTTCTAATCTCTAGCATAGTGCTGATGATTTCAGATTTTTCTTGGTTGATGATTTCTGAAAGCATATTTCGGAATTGATTGATTTTTTCTTCCATTTCTTTTGCATGTTTTCTTATGTTTTTGAGTTGTTCTATTCCTTTTTCTGTTGTTTCGTAAACGGTTTTTGATCGTTGTTCAACTTTGTTGATTTGAATTAATTTGTCTTTTTCAAGTTTGGTGAGGAGTGGATACAGGGTTCCTTTGCTTGGTGTCCAGGTTCCGTGTGTTTTTTCTGTGATTTCTTTGAGGATGTCATAGCCGGATTTTGGTTTTTTGTTTAACGTATGTAGAATGTAGACGGAAAGGATTCCTCGTTGTTTTCCTGATTTTGTTTGAAAGTTGAAAATAGTGGCCATTGCTTCTTATGTAGTCTTTTGCCCTATTTATATATTTCGATATAGAACCGTTCGGTATCGAAATGTTTATATATTGACGATAAATAATAGATACCATAGAATTAAAAAACCCACTTAGATTCACAACACAACTTCAAATAGGGGGACAAACTAGATCATGTTAGATAAAATCGGCACACAAGTAGAAAAACACCCGTACCTCATCATTCTACTTACCATACTACTCACTATTGCTTTTGCTATCAACATCCCAGGCATAAACATGAACACGTCAACTGAGGACTTTATGCCAGATTCAGAAATTGCAAATGCAAACAGTAGAATTAGCGACTACTTTGGAAAAAATCAAGACGTGGTCATGATTCTAACTGAACAGAAATCAAATGAAAATCTACTCACTCCTGAATCGATTAGAAGTCTTCATAGCCTTTCCCAACGTCTATCTGAAACTGAGGATATTGAAGCAGTGATGAGTTTTACCAATTTTATTGAAATGATTTGTGGTATGGAATATAACACAACGATAGAAAATAGTACTAATGAACAAATTCAAACTGTTTTACAAGACATTCTCACCGATCCAAATTTTGAAGAAAAATCATTATTACAAAGTATTGATCCAAATGAAGCATATGAATACAAACGATTTCCTCGATTATCAAAAGGAAGATCATTTGAAAGCGCTGACATTAAAAACGTATATATTCACCAGCAAGATGAAACAATAACGTTTACCATTGAAGTCTATGATCTCTCATCTTTACAAGAACAACTTACAAAACCATTTTTCCCACTTAACGTCATGGAATGGTCCATTTCTTTTTCCAATCTCATCGGTCCAAAAGCATTACAAGATATTGATTATCGGATTGCAGCTCATTTAGAACCAAAAAATGAACTATGGACGGTTGGGGAAGGATTTTTTCCTAATCTACAAAACATTGTTTCCCAAATCAGAAATAAAGAACTTAGAAATACGTTTAACACTTCAGTTGTTTTATGGATCAGTCCACCTGGCTTAGACACATCATTTCCTATACAACTTTCTTCAGCAGATCTTTCTTTTGAAGAGAAAAATAATAAAATAACATGGACCGTGAATAAAACAGAACTAGGAACCTATGGAATAGCACCAGAAAATGATGGGTTTGGTATGCCTGCTCGACTTGGAAACTTTTCAACCTCATTTCAATATTATCAACTTCCCCTTCTTCACCTTCCTTGGTTACGAATTAACACTGAAATGGAAACCATTCAAAACCTTGTTGAAACCATGCAACATCGACCAGTGTTATCAAAGATATCTGATGGGATGATGAGCAAGTTTTCCTCATTTTCCTTTGAACAATTCGATGACATGGAAACGATGCTAGAAAACAATGACAATACCATCAATGAGATGTCCTTAACTGATGTAGAATCCTGGTGGATTACCTCAGATACTGCTCCAGATACAGAAGTTTCTGAAGAAACACTGTTCATCAAACCAAGTTTTTTAAATGATTTGAAAACATCAACACTTACATTTTTACCGAAACAGTATGAAATTGGGCAATCCGCTGAAAAAACATTGCTCATGGCGTTCATCAACGGAAGTCTTTCTGAAGAAAAAAGGAAAAATATTGTTGAAACACTTAATCAAGAGATCAACGATCTTGAACTTTCCTCGGATTTTATATTGAAAACAGCAGGAAACACTCAATTATCCATTGAAATCGATGAAGTTGCAATGGAATCAAACAAGATCATCATGCCATCAATTTTCATTGCCATTCTCATCTTATTATTCATCACCTTTCGAAAAGCTAGTTACATGTTCCTTCCCTTAGTTGGTCTTTCCCTTTCACTCATTTGGGTTTTCGGCACCATGGTCTTACTCGGAATAAATTTCAACATGATGTATGTTGCATTAGTCCCCCTCATGCTTGGTCTTGGGGTAGATTATGCAGTTCACATGTTTCATAACTATCGATCGGAACTAGCAAGTGGAAAAACTGTTTCTGAATCCATCAAATTATCAATTAAGGAAATTGGTACTGCTCTCTTTCTTGCAACTATTACTACAGTCATTGCTTTTCTTTCATTTTTAACGGCAACCATTAAACCCATTCAAGACCTAGGATTATTATCTGCTCTTGGTATCATTTTCACGTTCATCATCACCTTGACATTTCTTCAGGCCACTCGGTATCTAATCGATAAAAAATGGATGCCAAAAAAACCAAAATCATCTAAACACTCTCTTGAAAAATGGTTACAAAAACTATCAATTCTGCTCATTCATCATACAAAAACAGTGATTGGAATTGCAATTGTTCTTTCAGCAGTAATGGGTGTTGCTGCATTACAAGTTGAAACCTCTTTTGATATGGCTAGCATGCTCCCGGGAGACAATCCAACTGTCCAAATTTTTGATGAAATCGGGAAAACATTTCCTTCTTCGGGTATGGATCAAGAATATGTGCTTATTGAAGGAACTGTGGCTACTACTGAAACATTATATGGTATCAGACAAACAGTGGAAAATATTCATGGCAATGATTATGTTGCAATGAATCCAACAGGTGAACCAAAAATCGTTTCGGTCATTTCTATTATTGATGATGCCGTGGAACAAAATGAAAGTTTACAGACAAGATTTGATCTCAATCAACAACATATTCCCTCATCTGATAGACAGGTCAAAGAGTTCTATTCCTATTTACTCAATCACGATCAGTTCAAAGAAGATCTGAGTTCAGTATTGCACAAAAATGATGATTCCTATGATGCAACAGTTATCAGAGTGTATACAAATGGTGAATCGCAATCCGAAGAGGCTGAAGAAGCGAGTGGAAAAGGGGAACGATTGTATACACAACTCAGGGAAGATAGCACTAATCTTGATGAGGTGAAAGTTACCGTTACTGGATCTGAAACTCTGATGTATGTTACCGCTCAATCTCTTACAGAAAGCCAGATTAGTTCCACGATGATTTGTATAATTCTTGCAGCTATTGTGCTTCTTATTGTTTTCAAAAATCCTATGTTAAGTTTACTAACTCT
>Ga0102934_1001409_pt1 | contig 16838 bp, 19 predicted proteins | sample SalPonR2_A_D1_MG_FD_78175 | JGI IMG/M metagenome (GOLD analysis project Ga0102934, IMG submission 78175) | Salt pond soil microbial communities from South San Francisco under conditions of wetland restoration - Salt Pond MetaG R2_A_D1_MG | ecosystem: Environmental > Aquatic > Marine > Intertidal... | reverse complement strand
TCCCCATCGCCACCGCGCCCTATGTCATCGATGATTTCGAGGCGGGGCGCTTCGTCTCGCTCCGGCGCGATCCCGATTACTGGGGCGCCGACCTGCCGTTCCGGCGCGGCACCAACGTGATCGACGAAATCCGGATGGAGTTCTTCACCGACGGCACCGCCATGTTCGAGGCCTTCACCAGCGGCCTGCTGACCACCATGCGCGAAACCAACGCCGCCAACTGGGCCGAGAACTACGATTTCCCGCGCGTGCAGGCGGGAGAAGTCGTGCTGTCGGAGGTGCCGCACCGCCGGCCTTCGGGGATCACCGGTCTGGTGATGAACACGCGCCACGACGTCTTCGCCGACTGGCGTGTCCGCGAAGCCATGATCCAGGCCTTCAACTTCGAATTCATCAACCAGACGCTCAACGGCGGGATCGAACCGCGCATCACGTCGTACTTCTCCAACTCGCCGCTGGGCATGCTGCCCGGACCGGCGGAGGGCAGGGTGACCGAGTTCCTCGAACCCTTCGCCGGCGACCTGCTGCCCGGCGCGCTCGAGGGCTACGAATTGCCGGTCTCCGACGGGTCGGAGCGCAACCGCGCCGGCATCGCCGAGGCGCTGCGCCTGATGGAGGAGGCGGGTTATACCGTCGAGGAGGGTGTGATGACCGGCCCCGACGGCGCGCCGTTCACCTTCGAGATCCTGCTGCAGAGCGGGTCGTCCGAGAACGAGGCCATCGTCAACATCTACGTCGAGGCGCTGGAGCGGCTGGGCATCACGCCATCCATCAGCTCGGTCGATCCAGCGCAGTATCGCGAACGCACGGATGCCTTCGATTTCGACATGACGACCTTCCGCCGCGGCCTGTCGCTGAGCCCCGGCAACGAGCAGCGGCTTTACTGGGGCTGCGACATGGTCGAGACCGAGGGCTCGCGCAACCTGATGGGCGCCTGCCAGCCGGCCATCGAGGCGATGATCGACCGGATGCTCACCTCGGAGAGCCAGGACGATTACGTCGCCGCCGTGCGCGCGCTTGACCGGGTGCTGATCTCGCAGCGCTACGTGGTGCCGTTCTGGTACAACCCCATCGCGCGGATCGCCCATAATGCCGAGCTGCGCTATCCGGACTACATCCCGATCTATGGGGACTGGATCGGCTGGCAGCCCGATGTCTGGTGGGTCGAGGAGTGAGCACCGTTTCGGCGTAGCCGATGAAAGGTCCGGTGGACCCTTTAAGGTGCGACCGGGCGGAGCGTGGCCGCCAGCCGCCTCACTCTGCCGCTTCTGGCGCCTTTTCTGCCGCCGCCTTGTCCTCAAGCGCCTTTTTCGCGTCCTCGGCGTCGGGATAGACCAGACCCGCCGAGATGATCAGCTTGGCGGCGTCCTCGACCGACATGTCGAGCACGATCAGGTCCCGCCGGGGCACGAACAGAAGAAAGCCCGAGGTCGGGTTCGGCGTCGTCGGCATGAACACCGCGACCACGTCGTCGGCGGTGCTGGCCTGCACCTCGCCCCGCGCCTTGGACGAGATGAAGCAGATCGCCCAGACGCCCTTGCGCGGATATTCCATCAGCGCGGCCTTCTCGAAATTCTGCTCTCCCTGGCTGAGCACCGTTTCGACGATCTGCTTGAGCCCGGAATAGAGGCTTCGCACCACCGGGATCGACAGAACGAGACTTTCGGCCCAGAGAATCAGCGACCGCCCGATCAGGCCCTTGGCCACCCAGCCCACCAGAATGGTGAACATAAGAAAGGTCACCACGCCAATGCCGCGGATATTGACCTCGATCCCGGTCCAGTCGCGGATCAGCAGCGCCGGGTTGTAGGCGTTGGGAATGAGCGGCAGGACCCAGCTGTCGATCCAGCCCGTCAACGTCCAGATCAGCCAGATCGTGACCCCGATCGGCGCAATGACCACGATCCCGGCGAAAAAGCTCGACCGGAGTCCGGCGAAAAAGCCGCGTCTGGGGGGCGGTGGCGTTTCGGGCAGTTGCATGCGCGTCTGGTGCGTGGGGTCAGGACCGTCGTTGACGCTTATCTAGGCGGCGCGGGGGCCACGCACAAGCGTGCCTTGCCCGGAATGACCACTCAGGACGCCAGCGCCCGCGCAATCCGCGCCGCAAGCCGCGCATTGTTCATCACGAGGGCGATATTGGCCTGAAGCGTGCGGCCCTCGGTACGCTCGAACAGCCATTGCAGCAGGAACGGCGTCACCGCCTTGCCGGTGATACCCTGTGCCGCCGCTTGTGCCTGCGCCTCGGCGATCAGCGGGGCAAGCGTCGCGGACGGGATCTCGTCCTCCTCCGGGATCGGATTGGCCACCAGCTGCCCACCCGGCAGCCCCAGCGCCCCCCGCATCCGGTGGGACGCGGCGATCGCTTCGGGCGTGTCGAGCCTGAGGGGTGCGGCAAGCCCGCTGTCGCGCGACCAGAAGGCCGGAAACGCGTCCTGCCCGAAGCCGATCACCGGCACGCCGAGTGTCTCGAGCACCTCCAGCGTCTTGGGCAGATCGAGGATCGCCTTGGCGCCGGCCGCCACAACCGTCACCGGCGTCTCGGCCAGTTCCCTGAGATCGGCGGAGATGTCGAAGCTTTCCTCCGCGCCGCGATGCACGCCGCCGATCCCACCCGTGGCGAAGACGGCGATCCCGGCCAGATGCGCCACGATCATCGTCGCCGCGACCGTGGTGGCCCCGGTCTCGCCACTGGCCAGGCACACCGCCAGATCCGCGCGGCTGAGCTTGCGCACGTCGCGCGCCCGGGCCAGCGCCTCCAGCGCGTCACCGGACAGGCCTACCCGCAGACGCCCCTCCATGACGGCGACGGTGGCGGGCGTCGCACCGGCCTGCCGCACCGCGTCCTCGACCGCCCGCGCGGTCTCGAGGTTCTGGGGATAGGGCATGCCATGGGTGATGATGGTGGATTCCAGCGCCACGACGGGCCGCCCCCCGGAGCGGGCGGCCGTGACCTCTTCGGAACAAAGGATAAGCTCATCCATGATCGTGTCCCTCCACGTAACGCGCCGCAGCCGCCACCGCGAAGCCGAGCGCCTCGGCCCTGCCGCCGCCACCAAGCTCCGCGGCGATATGAGCGGCCATGAAGGTGTCGCCCGCACCGGTGATCCGCCGCGCCTCGACCCCGGGCGGCGTGGCGCAGATCAGCCCGTCGCCGGTCGCGTCCACGACCTCGCCGTGACCGTCGGTCACCACCGCGCGGCGCGCGCCTGCCGCCAGCAGCGCCAGGGCGCCATCGCGGGCCGTGGCGCAGGCCGTACCGGCGATCAGACCGGCCTCCTCGAGATTGACATAAAGGGTCGCGCGCGGATGACCCAGCAGCGGGCGCAGACGCTCCGCCTTGCCGGGGCTCGCGGGCACCAGCCTGAGATCGGCGGCGGAAAAGGGGGGGCTCTCGGCGACCTCGCACAACAGCTCTTCGGTCAGGTTGCCGTCGATGGCGATCGCGCCGGGGTAGGGGGCCTGCGCCGACCCGAGGCGCCCGTCGGCCAAAGGGGCCAGAATACGCCCCCCCACCCGCTCGAGCGAGCGCGCATCGGCCACCGCCGCAATCAGCCCGCCCCCCGCCTCGATCGCCATGTAACGGTCCGTCGGCAGATCGGCCGCCACCAGCACATGCTCGGTCAGAAGGCCCATCCGCCCGCATTCCGCCAGGAGGTCGCGCCCCTCGGGATCGTCGCCCACCACCGTCAGAAGCGCTGGTGTCAGCTCGAACCGCCGCAGCGTCATGGCGATGTTGAGCGCAACGCCCCCCGGCAGCCGCGTGATCGTGCCGGGCTTGTCGTTGCCGGTGCGCATGGGCGCGTCGCAGCGGCCGATCACGTCCCACAGGACCGACCCGATGCACAGGATATCCGCACGCGCGCTCATGCCCCGGCCCTTAGCCGCCGGCGTGCACCGCGTCCATCCCCTCGGCCACGCGCGCCCCTTCATCTCCTTCATCCTGGAAGAAAACCTCCGGGGGAGTGCCCGAAGGGCGTGGGGGCAGAGCCCCCATGCGATCCTTCGCAAGAAGGATCGCGCGCCCAGGGCGATGACACGCGCAGTCCCACGGGAGGGGTTGCCATTACCCCCAAACCCTCATATCTGCGCGCTCATCTCACAGGCGGAGGCGGGCCAGCGGCGGGACACATCCCCGTTCGGTCCACCGGTTGGGTTCTTGCCCTATCCTCCGCTCAGGCGCGAAACCGGAAAGGATTTTGGACATGGCGCTCCCTGATTTCTCCATGCGTCAGCTCTTGGAAGCTGGCGTTCACTTCGGTCACCAGACCCAACGCTGGAACCCGCGGATGGGCCCGTATATTTACGGCGACCGCAACGGCATCCACATTCTCGACCTGACGCAGACGGTCGAGCTGCTCGACCAGGCGCTCAACGTCATCCGCGAGACCGTGGCCAAGGGCGGCCGCATCCTCTTTGTCGGCACCAAGCGCCAGGCGCAGAAGCCCGTCGCGGACGCCGCCGAGCGCTGCGCGCAATACTACATGAACCACCGCTGGCTGGGCGGCACGCTGACCAACTGGAAGACCGTGTCGAACTCGATCTCGCGTCTCAAGGAGATAGACGAGAAGATGGGCGAGGGGCTCGAGGGCCTGACCAAGAAGGAACGCCTCGGCATGGAGCGTGACCAGGCGAAGCTTCAGGCTTCGCTGGGCGGCATCCGCGAGATGGGCGGCCTGCCGGACCTGCTGTTCGTCATCGACGTCAACAAGGAAGACCTCGCCATCCTCGAGGCCAAGAAGCTCGGCATCCCCGTGGTGGCCGTGGTCGACACCAACTGCTCGCCCGATGGCGTGGATTACATCATCCCCGGCAACGATGACGCGGCACGTGCGATCGCGCTCTACTGCGATCTCGTCAGCCGCGCGGCGCTCGATGGCATGACCGCCCAGATGGAGACCGCGGGCGTCGACCTCGGCGCGTTCGAGGAAGGCACCGTCGAGGAGGCCCTTGCGCCCGAAGCCGCTGCAGAGGCGCCGGCCGAGGCCGAGGCACCTGCCGAAACGGAGGCACCCGCCGAGGGCGAAGCCGCCGCCGAAGCCGAAACGCCGGCCCAAAGCTGATATCCAGGCGGGTCCGCGCCGCGGGCCCGCACCGCACCCCACACATAGTCACCGAACTGACACGAGGGCAGGGGTATGACCCCGCCCGAGTCAGAACCAATCAGGAGACCCGACCCATGGCGATCACAGCCGCACAGGTGAAGGAACTGCGCGAAGCGACCGGCGCAGGAATGATGGACGCCAAGAAGGCGCTGACCGAGACCGATGGCGACATGGAAGCCGCCGTCGACTGGTTGCGCACCAAGGGCCTTGCCAAGGCTGCCAAGAAATCCGGCCGCACCGCCGCCGAGGGTCTCGTGGCCGTGGCCTCCCAGGGCGGCACCGCCGTCGCCGTCGAGGTCAATTCCGAGACCGATTTCGTCGCCAAGAACGCCGATTTCCAGGAGATGGTGTCGGGCATCGCGCAAGCCGCGCTCGGTGTCGACGACCTGGCCGGGCTGCTGGCGGCGGAGCTTGCGAACGGCAAGTCGGTCGAGCAGACCGTCACCGACAAGATCGCCACCATCGGCGAGAACATGACCGTGCGCCGCATGGCCCGGCTCACCGGCGAGAACGTGGTATCCTACGTACATAACGCGGCGGCGCCCGGCATGGGCAAGATCGGCGTTCTGGTGGCCTTCACGGGCGATGACGAGGGCTTTGCCCGGCAGGTCGCCATGCATGTGGCCGCCGTGAACCCCGCCGCGCTGAACGAGGCCGCGCTGGATGCGTCCGTGGTGGAGAAGGAAAAGCAGGTCCAGATGGACATCGCACGCGAAAGCGGCAAGCCCGAGCAGGTCATCGAGAAGATGATCGAGGGCCGGATGAAGAAATATCTGGCCGAGGTGACGCTGCTCAGCCAGCAGTTCGTGGTGAACCCCGACCTGACCGTCGCCGCCGCCGCCAAGGAGGCCGGTGTCGAGATCACCGGCTTCGTCCGGCTCGAGGTGGGCGAAGGCATCGAGGTCGAGAAGGAAGACTTCGCCGCAGAGGTCGCCAAGGCCGCCAAGGGCTGACACCCCTGCGGGCGCACGCGCCGACAGCCATACATGACCGACACGCGGGGCAGGGAGATCTGCCCCGCGTTTTTTTGCCTCCGCCTCCGGAACGAAAAACGACACCGCCTGCGAATGAGACGGTGCCGTTCCTTGCCGCCATCCGCGCCGGTGTTGGGGACAACGCGCGCATGACGGCAACTGAAGGCGACACCGCCGGCGAAATCGCGCGCGGCGGTGTGCCACCCACCCGGAAACCCGGATGCGGGTGTCGCGATACGAGAATGGCACCGCTCGACCCGATGTTCCTGGCTGACAATTGCCATCACTCGCGGAACGGTTTCACCATGCGCCAGATGGGCGGGATTCGGCACTGCGGAATCCCTTACCTTGGCCGGAAGCCTGCCGGTCCGGACCCCGATCTAGCGGTTGTCGGACACCGCACCGGCAAGATGTGGACGGCGTGCCTCGGCACCGCCGGTCCGGTCGAGACGGAAGATCTGGTTCAGGACAGAGGCCTTGCGCACTGCCTGCGCCGTCGTTTCGACCCCGAGCGCATCGCGCGCGCCGCGCAGATGCTTTTCGACCGTCGCCACGTTCCGGTCGAGTAGCAAAGCGATGTCCTGCATCGTCTTGCCATCGGCCACCAGCTCCAGCACCTCGGCCTGCCGTGCCGTCAGAAGGCGGCGCTGACCGGCGGCGGGCAGCTGCAGGATACACAGATGCGCAACGTAGTTGATGATCTGGATGACCTCGCCATGCTCGGCCCATATCTCGTCCACATCGTCCTGGGTCAGACCGCGACGGGCCACCAGACCGATCCCGGCATTGGCGTTCTTGATCGCCATGGGAAAGCTGATCGTGTAGCCGGCCACCAGCCCGTGACGGGCGTTGAGCTCCTGCATCGCCTGCTGGCCCTTGGTCAGCGGCTCCTGCAGCATATCGTGGTAGACGTCGCGCCAGCTGGCCGCGCCGGTGTTCTTCACCGCCCATCGCAACATGACACCGTCGCGGAACATGCCGCCATCGACATAGGCCTCCACGTAATCCGACGGCATGTTGGTCAGCAGCAGCGCGTCCTCGGGGTTGTCATAGAGCCCCGCGCCGCGAAACGCGTTGAAGGCGTAGAACAGTCGGTCGAAGCCAAACTCCGCCATGACGCCCGTGTGATGGGCCCAGAGCGCATCGACATTGTCCATTGCAAGGTAAGGAAGCAGACGTTTCATGCAGACCGTGTTCCGATATGCGCGACCATGGCCCTGAGCGCCAGCCCGTAGCCCATGGCGCCGAAGCCCTGGATGACGCCGCTGCAGACCGGCGCGATCATCGAGACATGGCGAAAGGGCTCGCGCGCGTGCGTGTTCGACAGATGCAGCTCGATCACCGAGAGGCCCGTGGCCGAGATCGCGTCGCGCAGCGCAACGGACGTATGGGTATAAGCGCCCGCGTTCAGGATCACGCCATTGGCGCCGGTTCGCGCCGCGTGCAGCGCATCGACCATCGCACCTTCGTGATTGCTCTGCTCGAAGGCGACCGTGACGCCGAGCTCACTGGCCAGCGTCTGGCACGCGGCCTCGATATCGGCCAGCGTGTCACGGCCATAGACATCCGGCTCGCGCGTGCCGAGCAGGTTCAGGTTCGGTCCGTTCAGAACGAGGATGTGCATGTCGTCGTCTTCCTTCGCGGCGCAGTATAAGCACCTGACGCATGGGGGAAAGGGGACACGCTCACCTTGGGGGCGCGCCATGACGGCAATCGTGGCATCCACGCACATAGTGGATATTTTTTTCGTTTTATCAATTCAGTGCCGGGCGTTCTTCACCTGGGCCCGACGGGTATCCGGAGCATGTTGGCGGCGACTGCTCATATCGTTATTTAACATAATCATGATTACTGGCGAATTGTATGTGGATCCCTCGGGTCCGGGCACCGTCGCTCATGCCTCCGGAAACAGCACGCTGAACGTGCTTCCGCGGCCCTTCTCGCTGGTGATCCTCAGCCGTCCTCGGTGGCGGTTGATGATGTGCTTCACGATCGCGAGGCCCAGTCCGGTGCCACCCATGGCGCGGCTGCGATGGGTGTCGACGCGGTAGAACCGTTCGGTCAGCCGTGGCAGATGCTGCGGATCGATGCCGTCGCCATGGTCGGTCACGTCCACACGGATCACCTTGCCCTTCATGCTGCCGCTGCCGTCCTCACGCGACAGCGTCAGTTCGACCGGACGATCCGGACCGCCGTATTTCAGCGCGTTCTCGGTGAGGTTCAGGAACACCTGCATCAGCTGGTCCCGATCGCCGAGGATCAGGTTGCGTGGCGCCTCCCCCTGCCCCTCGACGCCCCCGGCCGCATCCGCGTGCAGCATGATGGTGTTGCCGGTCAGTTCCGCCGACGGCCGCATCGCCGCAAGCGTTCCGTCCAGCACGGCGCGCAGGTCCACCGCATCCGAGGGGCGCATCCGTTCTGCTGCCTCCACGCGGCTCAAGGATAGCAGGTCCGAGACAAGCCGGTTCATCCGCCGCGCCTCGTCCTCCATGATCGACAGAAACCGCTCCTGCGCGGCCGGATCGTTGCGCGCGGGTCCGCGCAGCGTCTCGATGAAACCCAGCACGGCCGTCAGCGGCGTGCGCAACTCGTGGCTGACATTGGCCACGAAATCGCGGCGCATCTCCTCGGCCTCGCGCAGATGGGTGATATCGGTGAAATGCAGCAGGAGCGAAAAGCGCGTGGCGTAGGACGACACGCCGACCGGCGTCTCGGGCAGACCGCGCAACGCGGTGATGCGCACCCGGAACTGCGTGCTCCCGGCACTGTCCGCCAACTCGAAGCGCGCCTCGCCGGGCGCGCCGTCCGCCTGCACCGTCTCGATCCGGCCCAGAAGCGCCGGCTGCCGCAGCACGGCGGCATAGCTGCGGCCCTGGATCCAGTCACCCAGCAGTCCCCGCGCCGCGGCGTTCGACGCCACGATCAGACCGCTCGCATCGAGATGCAGCATCGGTTCGGGAACCGCCTCGATCACGGTATTGAGCTGATTGCCGACCATCCTGGCCACCTGCGATTCGCTGCGCTGTCCTGACTTGCTTTAATTCGAGCTATCTGACAACGCGCCGCAATTGCGGAAATCGTTGCAAAGACAATCTTTTCATTGCGGCAGGGCTGAGATTTGCTACTATTTCGGCATGATAGGGCAGGCTTCACAGGAAGCCGGGGTTGCGACATCGCACTCCATGGCAAGAACGACCGACCGCCGCACATAAGGGCCAGACAATGATGGACGGCCGCGACAAGAAGCTGACTGCAGCCCCTGGCCGGGGCGCAACCGACGGGGATACGCATTCCCGTACGGTGCTTGCCGTTGCGCTGGCCGCTCAGGCGCTGGACCTGTTGCCCCGCAACGTGCTTGAGCCGCATTCCTATATCGCACGCGTGACCTATGACGAGCTCGACTCGGTCGTGTTCAGCGGGCCGGAGGCGCCGGCGCTGGTGCTCTCGCCGCTGCTGACGCCCATCTTTGACGCCATCGACCTCGCGCGATACCTCAGCCAGCGCGGCTATCGCGGGCGGTATCTCGCGCTTGTCGAAAGGCTGCCCTCGGCCAACCTGATCCGCCGCGAGGTCGAGGCCCAGTCCCCCGATCTGAATTTCGACGTTGTGGTGCTCGATGGCTCGACGCCTCTCCATTCGCTCTGAGCTCGGTGCGCTCGGCCTCGCGCTCGCGCTGCTCACCCCCCTGCCCGCGACGGCGCAGAACCTGCTCGACCGGGTGCAGGGACTCTACTATCCGCCGAACCAGGGCACATGGGATTGCACGACGCTGGGCATGGATGGCGGCGCGGTGGGTGTGCAGGGCCAGACGCTGCACGGTGTCGAGAATTCCTGCACGCTGACCAACGCCTTTCCGATCCCGGGCATGGACGCGATGATGTTCGACCTCGAATGCAGCGGCGAGGGCATGACCTACGATGGCGGCCGCGTGATCCTCGTGCCCACGGAGACCGGGCTCGCCCTCGTGCGCGACGGTTTTGTGAACACCTGGCTGCGCTGCCCCTGAGGCCTCAGACCGCCGCGAGCCCCATGTCGAAATCGCCCCTGAGCAGGTCGATCTCCTCGATCCCGACCGAGACGCGGAAAAATCCGTCCGAGATCCCCAGCGCCGCGCGCCCCTCCGGCGTCAGCGCCCGGTGCGAGGACGAGGCCGGGTGGCTCAGCGTCGTGCCCACGTCACCCAGCGTCGGCGCGAAGGGCAGTTGCGGCGCCGCGCGCACCAAGCGGTCCGCCGCCGCGGCATCCCCGTCGATCTCGAAACTGACCATGTTGCCGGTCCGGGGCCCAAGAAGCTCGGTCGCGCGGGCCGCGTCCGGATGGTCGGGCCGCCCGGGGTAAAGCACCCGCGCCACCTTCGGATGGGCCGCCAGATGCTCCGCCAGCGCCTTGGCGTTCTGCTCCGCCCGGTCATAGCGCAGCGGAAAGGTGTAAAGCCCCCGCTCCGCCAGCCAGCATTCGTAGGGCGAGGGCGTCAGGCCGACCGTCACCGCGAAATCGTAGATCGCGCGGCCAAGCACCGGGTCCTTCGCGGCCACGTAGCCCAGCGTCACGTCGGAATGGCCCGCCAGAAGCTTGGTGATCGAATGGATGACGATATCCGCGCCATGATCGAACGGCCGCCAGGCCCGCGGCGTGGTGAACGTATTGTCGACCGCCAGCAAAACGCCCGCCTCCCGCGCGAGCGCTGCGATCCCGTGCATGTCGGCGACCCTGAGCGTGGGGTTCGACACCACCTCGACCAGGATCATCCGCGTCTCGGGGCGGATCGCGGCGCGCATCGCCTCGACATCCGTCGGATCGGCAAGGCTTGTTGCGATCCCGAAGCGCGCAAGGTCCTGGTTCATCAGCCTCAGCGACCGGCCGTAAAGCTGGTTCGCGCCCAGCACGTGATCGCCCGCCTTCAGGATGCCCATCAGCGCCGCGGTGACCGCCGCCATGCCCGAGCCCGTGACGATGCCGCCCTCCGCTGCCTCGAGTTGGTCGATCTTCTGCGCCAGAAGCGTCGCGTTTGGATGGCCCTCGCGCGCGTAGGTATAACCCGTCTCGCGCCCCTCGTACTGCGCGTGCAGCACGTCGATCGAAGGCGATGCATAGACGACGGAGGGCTGGATCGGCGTCACGACGGGCCGGCTCACCCCCTCCACCAGCGCCTTGCGGCGCACGATCGTGCCTTCGCGCTCATTCCTGCGGTCTTCTGACATCAAGCTTCTCCTTCACGCGCGCCTTTGTCTTCGGCGCGGTCTGATGTTTCATCCTGGCAAAAAACCTCCGGGGGGCGCGCGGAACGCGCGTGGGGGCAGAGCCCCCTCCCCGCTCAGGGCCGCACCGTCCCCTGCCCGGTCACGAGATACTTGAACGAGGTCAGCTGCTCGGCCCCTACCGGTCCGCGTGCATGCAGTTTGCCTGTCGCGATCCCGATTTCCGCGCCCATACCGAACTCACCCCCGTCGGCGAATTGCGTCGAGGCGTTGCGCATCAGGATAGCTGAATCAAGACGCTGGAAAAACCGCGCCGCCGCCGCGTCATCCTCGGTCAGGATGCTCTCGGTATGGGAGGAGCCGTAGGTGCGGATATGGTCGATGGCGCCGTCGATATCGTCGACCACCTTCGCGGCGATGATCATGTCGAGGAACTCACGGCCCCAATCTTCTACAGAAGCCGGCACGACGCCCTCGATCTTCTGCAAGATCTTGTCGCCGCGCACCTCTACGCCTGCATCGACAAGCGCGCGCACGACGCCCTGCCCGATCGTGTCCATCACGTCGCTGTGGATCAGCAGACACTCCGCCGCGCCGCAGATGCCCGTGCGACGCGTCTTGGCGTTCAGCACGACCTTCAACGCCACCTCGGGATCGGCCGCCGCGTCGACATAGACGTGGCAGATGCCTTCGAGATGGGCAAAGACCGGCACCCGCGCCTCCGCCTGCACCAGCCCCACCAACCCCTTGCCGCCACGCGGCACGATCACGTCCACGTAATCCGTCATGGTCAGAAGCGCGCGCACCGCCGCCCGGTCGCGCGTCGGAACCAGCTGCACCGCCGCCTCGGGCAGGCCCGCCGCCCGCAAGCCCGCCTTCAGGCAGTCCACCAGAATGCCCGAGGAATGGAAGCTCTCGGACCCGCCGCGCAGGATCACCGCGTTGCCCGATTTCAGGCAGAGCGCGCCCGCATCCGCCGTCACGTTGGGCCGGCTTTCGTAGATCACGCCGATCACGCCCAGTGGCGTGCGCACCCGCTCGATATGGAGCCCGCTTTCCATGTCCCATTCGGCGATGACCTGCCCCACCGGATCGTCCTGCGCCGCCACGGCGCGCAGGCCCGTGGCGATCCCCGCGATGCGCCCCTCATCCAGCATCAGACGGTCCAGCATCGCCGCCGACAGGCCCTTGTCCCGGCCGAACTCCATGTCCTTCGCGTTCGCCGCGACGATCTCGGCCGCGCGCGCCTCCACGGTGTCCGCCGCCACCTCCAGCGCCTTGCGCTTGGCCTCGGAGGGCGCATAGGCAAGCTGCGCCGCCGCACCGCGCGCCGCCGCGCCGAGCGCGGTCATCATGCTCTGAATGTCGGATTTCTCGTTCATGACATCGCCTCCGTTCCGTCCCGATTAGGCGATCCGGCCCGCCCCGTCCATACGCCGGCTCACTGCGGCGCCTCCGCCCGGTCGCGCAGCGTGTAGTCCCGCGATATCGCGAAGACATGCACCGCATCGGCGCCGGCCGCGCGCGCGCGCCGTGCCGCCGCCTGCGCCGCCTCGCCCGTCTCGGCCTCCGCCAGCGTCAGGAACCGGCCGGGCCGCGTCACGCTCTCGTATCCGCGTCCCTCCAGCGGGTGGGCGGCCTCCGCCGTCACCACATGGCGTCCTGGCCCCGCCGCTGCGCTCTCGGCCGCGCCGACGCGGATGCGGTAATCCTCGAAATGCACCCGCCGCCCCGCCGCCTGACTGACCCTGTGTGTCGCGTCCCGCCGCCATGCCGCAAGCGCCGCCTCATCCGCCCAGTGCTGATGCGACAGGAGCGCCTCGGCATCGTCGAGCGGTCGGAACCGCTCAAGGTAAAGCAGCCCTGCATGCCCTGCGAGAACGGGTTTCAGCCGGTCCACATGCTCGAAATAGTGCACCATGTGCCCCGGTTTCGGCTTCACGTCGAAAAACAGCCCCAGCATCTCGCGCCTCAGAGTGCCATGTCGTCGCGATGGACCAGCGCCGCGCGGCCCGGATAGCCCAGGATCGCCTCGATCTCGTCCGATCGGTGTCCCGCGATCGCGCGCGCCTCCGCGGCGGTGTAGCGCGACAGGCCAAGGCCCAGCACAGCGCCGTCGGGGGCCAGAAGGCTCACCGGATCGCCGCGCTGAAACGCGCCCGTCACCTCGGTCACGCCCGCCGGCAGAAGCGACTTGCCCCGCCCCAGCGCCGCCACCGCGCCCGCGTCGAGCCGCAGCCCCCCGCGCGGCTTCATCGCCGAGATCCAGGCCTTGCGCGCCGCCTGAGGATCGAGCGTCGCCGTGAACCATGTCACCCGTGCCCCGGCCTCGAGCGCGGCCAGAGGGTGCACAACCGCCCCTTCCGCGATCGCCATGGCGCAGCCCGCCGCCGTGGCCATGCGCGCGGCCATCAGCTTGGTCTTCATCCCGCCCTTCGACAGGCCCGATCCCGCGTCGCCCGCCATCGCCTCGATCTCGGGCGTGATCGCCTCGACCAGCGGCAGGTGCCGCGCGCCCGCGTCCGATTGCGGGTTGGCGGTGTAAAGCCCGTCCACATCGGACAGGAGCACGCAGCTATCCGCCCCGGCCATCACCGCGACCTGCGCCGCAAGCCGGTCATTGTCGCCATAACGGATCTCATCCGTGGCGATTGTATCATTTTCGTTGACAATGGGCACCGCGCCACGCCCCAGAAGCGCCGCCAGCGTTGCGCGCGTGTTGAGATAACGCCGCCTGTCGCCGGAATCGTCCAGCGTCAGAAGGATCTGCGCGGTGGTGATCCCGTGCGGCGCCAGCGCCTCCTCCCAGGCCCGCGCCAGCCGGATCTGGCCCACGGCGGCGGCCGCCTGCGCCTCGTCGAGGGACAGCGCCCCCAAGCCCAGCGACAACGCCGCCCGCCCCAGTGCGATGGACCCCGAAGACACCACGATCACATCCGTCCCGCGCGCCTTGATCCGCGCGATATCGGCCGCGAGCGAAGCCAGCCATTCGGTGCGCAACGCGTCACTGCCCGGCGTCACCAGAAGCGAGGAGCCGATCTTGACCACCAGCCGCCGCGCGTCGGCCAGACTTGGCGTCACGGTCCCGGTCAGGGTCTCCATGGCTGCGGTTCTTCCCTCTCGTCGCGGGCCGCGCTGCGCCCGGCATCGATCCGCGCGCGCAAGACCCTCAGAACCTCGACCACCCCCGTGCGCGCCACGCCCGACATGGTCATGACCGGCCCGCAAGACGCCGCTTCCAGCGCCCCGCGCCGCTCCTCGATCTGCTCGGGGCTGAGCGCGTCGACCTTGTTCAGAACGGTCACACGCTGCTTTTCGGCCAGCCCGCCGCCATAGGCGTCGAGTTCCGTGATGATCGTCTCGTAATCCGTCACGATATCCTCCGACGTGCCGTCCACAAGATGCAGCAGCACCGCGCAGCGCTCCACATGACCGAGAAAGGTGTCGCCCAGCCCCCTGCCCTCATGGGCGCCCTCGATCAGGCCGGGAATGTCGGCCACGACGAATTCCGCCCCGTCGACGCCCACGACGCCGAGGTTCGGAACCAGCGTGGTAAAGGGATAATCCGCGATCTTCGGCCGCGCGTTCGACGTAGCGGCAAGAAACGTCGACTTGCCCGCGTTGGGCAGGCCCAGAAGGCCCACATCCGCGATCAGCTTCAGCTTCAGCCAGATCGTCCGCTCGACCCCCGCCTGGCCGGGATTGGCGCGCCGCGGCGCCTGGTTGGTCGAGGTCTTGAAATGCAGGTTACCGAAGCCGCCATTGCCGCCCTTGGCCAACAGCACGCGATCGCCGACGTCGGCCAGATCGGCGATCACCGTCTCCTGATCCTCCTCGAGGATTTCGGTGCCTGCCGGCACGCGCAGCACGATATCCGCGCCGTCTTTGCCGGTGCGCTGCCGTCCCATGCCGGGCTGGCCGTTCTTGGCGAAGAAATGCTGCTGGTAGCGGAAATCGATCAGCGTGTTCAGCCCGTCCACCGCCTCGGCCCAGACATCGCCGCCGCCGCCGCCATCGCCGCCGTCCGGGCCGCCATATTCGATGTATTTCTCCCGCCGGAAGCTCACCGCACCGCCGCCGCCGCTGCCGGAGCGCAGGTAGACCTTCGCAAGATCGAGAAACTTCATTCCATCACCCGGGCGGACCCGTCCCCTGATTTCAGAATCGGGCGCCCCTTCATCCTGGCAAAAAAACTCCGGGGAGTGTGAGGGGCTGGCCCCTCACCGCCGGACGTGCACCCCTTAGCCCAAACGCTTGAGGTAAGTCCACGTCGGAACCTTGGCCCCGCGCGCGACCGAGAACGCCTCCGCGTCGCCGAGGTACTCGAACCCGGCATTGGTCAGCACCCGCGCAGACCCCGGATTGTCCTGAAAGACGCTGCCGAAGATCGTGATGTTGTCCAGCGGGTTGGCCGCAACCAGCGCGCCTACGGCCTCCGAGGCGAAGCCGGTGTTCCACATCGCGGGCGCCACCCAGTAGCCGATCTCGGACTGGCCGCGATCCATGCGCTTGAGCGTGATCAGCCCCATCAATTCCGCGCCGCCGAAGTCATGGGCGTCCATGGCCCAGACGGCCTCGTCATCGTCGCTGCGCATCGCTTGCGCCACGTAACCTTCGGCCGCGCCCGGCGGATAGGGATGCGGGATCGTCGTCGTCATCTCCGAGACGCGCCGGTCCGCAGCATAAAGCGCCACGAGCCCGGCATCCGAGGCCCTGAGCGGGCGCAGGATCATGCGGGGGGCTTCGATCACCGGCTGGGCGACGATGGTTTCCTGTTTCATGGGTTCGGTCCTCCTCCGACCTGATCCCTTTGTTCTTGTGTCTGCTGCGGCCTCGGGCCCGAGATGGGCTTGGCCGGGTCCTGACACAAGAGCATGGCGAAAATGCGAAAGGGCCGGCTTGATCGCCGGCCCCTTTATGGAAAATCCAATTCGGATACGGCGTTATTCGGCGGCCTCCGCGGCCGGAAGTACTGAAATGAAGGTGCGCCCCTTGAAGCCCTTGGCAAAGGCCACGCGGCCCTCGGAGGTGGCGAAGATCGTGTGATCCTTGCCGATGCCGACGCCCTCGCCCGGCCACCACTTGGTGCCGCGCTGTCGCACGATGATGTTGCCCGGGATCACGCTCTGACCGCCGAATTTCTTGACGCCAAGCCGCCGGCCCGCGCTGTCGCGGCCATTGCGGGAGCTACCACCTGCTTTTTTATGTGCCATGTCGTCTCTCCTTCCTCAGCCTTCAGCCAGCTTCTTGGCTTGTTCGACCCAGCCTTCGCGCTCGATCCGGCCCTTGAAGCTCAGTTTCTCGTCGAACTCGGCGATATCCGCCTCGGTCCATGCCGCGATCTGGGCGAAGCTCGTCACGCCGGCGGCCAGGAGTTTCTTCTCCAGCGCCGGACCCACGCCCGACAGCTGCTTGAGATCGTCCGCACCCGCAGCCGCCGGTGCGGCCTCCGGTGCGGCCTTCGCCTTGGGCTCCGCCTTCTTCGGCGCGGCTTTCTTCGGCGCCTCGGTCGCGACGGCCGCCGGTGCGGACCCTGCGCCCATGGCCGCCTTCACGCCCGAGTT
>Ga0102934_1001408_pt1 | contig 16839 bp, 7 predicted proteins | sample SalPonR2_A_D1_MG_FD_78175 | JGI IMG/M metagenome (GOLD analysis project Ga0102934, IMG submission 78175) | Salt pond soil microbial communities from South San Francisco under conditions of wetland restoration - Salt Pond MetaG R2_A_D1_MG | ecosystem: Environmental > Aquatic > Marine > Intertidal... | reverse complement strand
GTGAGCGAGAATGCAGACAGGCTGAATAGGCTTTTAGGCGTTAAAAAGCGGCATTTTCAGCCCTCCATCCCCTCATTAACTTATCAATTCTCTACCTTCAGCAATTACGAGTCGCCTCGGCTTGATCAGGTAAATCCGGAGCTGCTCTAGGTTGTCAGTTTAAAGTCAAGTTGTGTGCACTCGGAGTAATTTTATTAGGACTCCGATGAATGATTCTACTTAACCTCTGTCTTAGATTACGCGCAAAAACTAGCCTTGCCCTATCCGCGAGAGTGAGCATTTCGACACCGGTGTACAAACTTCAAAGTAAACCTTCGAATGTATACGAACGGCAAATGATTTTTGGTCTGTTTCCGTAATCTCGTATAATTACAGTTCTTGTTCTAGACCTATCTTTTCACACGAGTTTTCATTTCTTGTAATCCGCGAACCCTCATCACAGAGGCTCCATCATCGTCATCACTTCCTCCGTCTCCAGCTGCTTGCGCGTGTGAAAAAGCGTAGTGCCCACATTAGTGCTCCAGGGGTGGATCCTGAGTGTGGCGCGAAAGGCTTTGATTGCTTGAAGCCTCTGTCCTATCTCGTAGTCGATCAATCCTCGCCCTAAAAGCGCGCCCCAGTGCGAGGGCTCCTGGTTTAATGTTACGACTGCATCTTTCTTAGCCTCCTCATACCTGCCGGATAGGAAGTTGGCAGTGCTCCGTTTGTTGTATGCCTCTGAAAAACCGGGATCCAAGGCCAAGGCGGCATCGAAGCGGGTTATCGCCAAGTCATACTTGCCTCGCAGCATGAATTGGATGCCATCGTCCATAAAGGCGCTGACGTCAGGGTCGGTGTGGGCCAACCACAGGGACCAAAGAGTGGACTCAGCCACGTCAGCGTCCTCTTTCCGCATGGCCCCCTGCAAGAGCATTAATAGATCTGCCTTCATACCCGCCCGTCGGGGCCCTTTGCTCCGTGCCTGCGACAGGACTTGGGTCAGCACGCGATGGACGACCTCCACCATGCTTGCCTCCTCATCTCCCCCTCCGTCGTCCTTTTCACCCTCACGCGATCTCCCGATGGAATACTTGAACTCCAGCGTCCCGTTTGGCTGGTAACGCGCGGCCACAGGATCGTAGTAAAGGAAGTTCTCGGGAATGAGAGGGCTGATCACCGCACTTTCCTCCGCGGGCGTTGCCGCCAGCGTATTTTGGGGCAAAACCACCAACGCCGGAGGGGGGGGGGAAGAGCGCCGGTCCTCGTCGTTGACAATGACCCGGTAGTGCGGGTGTCCTGCCGACAGGTCCGGCTGATCGGACGGGAGCTGCCGTTTGGGAAACCGCTCCCACCCACAGACAACACCGCGGTAGCCAAGCGTTGCGTGCCGCACCGCCTGCCCGACTTGGTAGAGAACACCGTCCCGGTCTCTCGCGGACCGACGGGCGCTGCTCACGTCTTGGCAGAGGGCGAGGAGGTCTCGGAACGCGGCCAGAGTGTGATAGGCAGGGAGTATCTGCTCGAGGCTGCTGCAGGGGCTGGCAGGGGCCGTGGATGGGAGGGAGAGAGAGGGAACAGAGGGGGGAAAGGAGGCGTCTATCTCTTTCAATCGAGCGAGCAAAGATAGGAGGATCCCCGCAGGCTCATGGGCATGAAAGCGCTCCAGAGTGCCGAACCGGCTTTCGAGCGATTGCCCAATGCGGTCTGCCAGCTGAGCGAACTCCGCCCGTACACGCTGGGAGGCGTCTACGGCCTTGGCCCGCTGCACCGAGGCCCGGAACTTCCTGCTGAATCCTGAGGTGCGTGGCTTGAAGGTGCTAGAGGGAGAGGTGGGGGAGGCACGGGGGACCAAGTGATCTGCCGGGTACTGCCATGTGATGCGCTCTGTTGGTAGGAAGGATTGGGTGCTAGGGTCGAAGCATTCGAAGGCCTGAGGAATGACGTCCGAGTTAATTCGGCTTTCCAAAGCGTGGCAGAGTTCCAGGTTTTCCTGCGCCACGTACATGAGCTTCCGGACGCCGCCAAGGAAATGCAAGGTGTCGTTGCTGTCAGGGATGCAGTGGTAGAAGGGTTGGTTCACGCCCAGGGACGAGGCGAGCACGCCTTCCCACCGGCTCACGTCAATGGCAGGGCGCCGGTCCCACCCAACAATTGCGGCCCTGTAGTTGTACAGTTTATGCCTCACAACCTGCCCTATCCGAAAGGTCAGGCCGTCCCGGGCCCGATTCGCCTCCCGTCGGGTCTCCGCGTCTCTCAACACGCGAGTAAACCGATTCAGATACTGCAACCCGTCAACAGCAAGATTCATTTTTTCCGAGACCACCTTGGCATCCATTTCTTTGGCGTGTGCTCGAAATAGCATGCGAATGGCTTCTTCAATACCCTCCTTATTTGTCAGGAGACGAGGGGAAAGCTGAAGGGCAGCGAGAGTAGAGGGGAGGTGGTCGCCCGCGATAAATTTGCTTTTTACCACCAGAGGAATTTGAGTCCATCGCAAGCACGCTCGGTACAGGGACAACACAACAGCACGCGACGTGCTTGCAGATGATGGGGGCGGAGGCATCATGATCCTTTGGCCAATGTGAAGGGCGGGTATACGAGGATTGAGGGGGTTGAAGGGCAGTTGGAGGGAGCCCACCCGGTGAGGTGGAACTTCTTATGTCCGGAGCTAAGAACGGAATCCACCAGGTTGACGACGGAACAAGGAGAAGGGGGCCTGCCTGTTAGTGGGGACAAGGGACATAGTCACGTGAAAAAATCGGCGTAACAAATGCCCCTCGGCCCCTACGGCCCACCTCCTCTGCTTCATCTCGCGTCGACCCCGTCGTCACCCGGAACGCCTGGCCGTGTCCACGAGGTGTAGCCCACTTATTCCGTCCCTTTCCTATGTTTGACAGGCTATGAGGGGACGGCTGGCACGAGCTGGAACATCGCACGCTGCCCTCGCCTCGGCTTGTGCGTGTCTGGCGCTACACAGGCAACCCCCCCTGCTCGAGGCGGGCACGGGATTATCGAGTGACGACGATGGTTCCGCTAGTCCATCCGCGCAAGGTTCACCTGAAGCTCGAGGTACACGGCCAAGACGCAACATGGCGCGGCGGCGGACCACGAGCGTCGTTCCCGTGGGAGCAGAGGAACTGGAATGGACGCCGGAGGGGGGGGGAAGCGCCGTGGCTAGGCAGAGCTCCAGCACGTCTCGAAACAGAGGTGCCCGAGTGAGGGACGACGAGGGCGTGGGACGTTTACATCGCAGGAATTCCAAGGGAAAAGAATGGCAAAAGCGTTTGAAGGAAGCAGCGGAAGGGGGGAGCACGGAGGGCACGGCAGCTACCGACGCTGCCACAGCGGCGCGCATGCTGAGGCAATTACAAGCATGGGAGACCCGGCCGCCAGGTCCGTGCGACAAATACAACTCTATCGCGTCCCGCTTCTTGACATGGCAAACGCGTCGGAGGGAGTGCAATCTGGCTCCGGGAAATTGCGTGTTTATGGGCCGGAGTTTGACGGGGTGGTGCGTCCCGGAGGAAGAGGCGGCCCTGTACGAGAGCGTGATGCCGCGACGGAAATGGAGCGAGGAGGAGGAGGAGGAGGGGCAAGGGGAGGGGGAAGGGGGGGAAATCGAGGACGGAGGCGAGGCGGATTTCTTCCCCCCCAACGACCCCGAGGGCCCCATGGTGGAGACGGAGCTCCTGCAGTCTCTGGTGACCATCATCCGGCAGGAGGGCATCGAGCAGCCTGTGCGCCTCCTCATCACAGGGAGTCTGGCGGAGGCCATGACAGACTCGCTCAGGGACGGGCAGTCTGGCACGCAGGAGCTGGCGAAAGAGCTGGTCATGGAGGTCCTGGCAGATCCGAATTCGGCCGCGGCGGTGCAGCACCTGCTGATGAGGCCCGAGCTGGCGGCCTCCCTCCGGGGGCTGGTGCACCCCCTTCTCCTTCTCCCCTTCACCAAGCGAGAGTCCCATCGCCTCCTCAAGCAACAGCTGGACTGGCTCATGGTCCGGAACCCAGCCACGGAGCAGTCTCTCGGGGGCCTGGGGCAGCTCTTGCTTCGGCTGGCCTCCACGCGCGCGGCCATCGCCTCCCTCCTCTCCTGGTCCCTCTCCCCCTCGGGGCCCCTCCCTCCCCTCGTCACCGACCTAACCAGCGACCGGCTCGTCCCCCTCCTGGCGCCCGCCACCACCGGGGCCTTGACGGGCGCCGTTCACGAGGCTCTGGAGGACGAGTACATCCGGGAGCTCGCAAAAGACACCATGAAAGGCTTGCTCCTGCGCGTTGCTAAAATGCACGCCGCCGCCGCCGCCGCAGCCGCAGAGGCGAGACGGCGGGAAGACGCAGAGAGCAGGGAGGTTGCGGTGAAGAGGGAGGAGGAGGAAGAGGGGGAGGGCGGGCACGGGGCAGAGACAGAGGGAGGGGGAGGGCGTGCTGAGGATCCTGAAGGGGAGGACGCAGGAGAGCGCGGCCCTTTAAAAGGGGATGAGAGGGGTAAGGAGGTCCTCGACCTTGGGAGGAGATGATGCCTGCGTTGGGAATAGACGGGACAGGGGAGTGAGCGAGGCCCCGGCGATGGAGAGAGGTCATCGAGTGTTTCGGTCCACACGTGAGACTTGAGAAGGGTTGGTCGCAGACAATGGGCAAATGCACTGTGTATTTAAGTCATCACATGTTCTGTGCTTTTCGTTTCGGGTTTTATTGGATTTCAGAGAGGTAGCTTTGGCACGCTCTTCGACTTTCTTAGACGGGGGAACAGCACTCCCCTTCAAGAGCCAGGTGTCCCTGGCCAGCGTCCAGCCCTCTATCCCCTTCGGCCGGGGCCATAAGAATCTGACGCCGTCTTCCCCCTACCGGTCTTGGTCCTTCCCCCCATCGTAAAACTCTGCCTCGTGCTCCCGCCTCTCCCCCCCGAACCGATTCCGGTTCGACGAGCGCACATCCGGGTCCTCCTCGTCCTCTCCGCCTCCCCTCTCGTTCGTCGCCCAGTCCGGAGGCACCTCCTGCATCTGCACGGACGGGGCCCCGGGAATCTGCGAGAGCTGCTGCAAGATCTGGACCTTGATGGCCTCCAGACCCTCCGTGCTGTTCTGGTTCTCCGTCGTCCCCGGCGGCAGGTGCAGCTTATAGTCGGGGGCGTAATAGTCATAGTAGTCGTTGCGGGGGATCTCGTCGCTCACCTCCTCCTCCAAAAGCACCGAGGTTTCGAAGGCCCAGCAGCGCGCCACGTTCCTGATCGCGTAGCCCCCGCCCCCCAATATCAGGAGGGGGACGTTGTAGCCCTTCATCATCTCCACGCACTTCGCGTGCCCCCGCAGCGTCAGATTGAAGCAGCCAAGCCTGTCGCCCGACAGGGAGTCGGCGCCGCACTGCAAGACCACGGCCGAGGGCTGGTAGACTTCCATGACCTTGGCCATCACCGGCCTGAAGACCCGCTCGTAGGACGCGTCGTCGATGCCCTCCTCCAGGGGCACGTTCACCGAGTAGTACTTCCCGTTCTTGGCGCCCACGTCCTTGATGTTCCCGGTGCCGGGGAAGAAGTCGCCGTACCGGTGGAAGGAGACCGTCATCACCCGGTCCGTGCAGTAGAAGGCCTCCTCCACCCCGTCCCCGTGGTGGATGTCGATGTCGATGTAGAGCACGCGCGGGTGGTACTTGAGGAGCTCCAGGATCGCCAAGACGATGTCCTGTGGAGGCGGGAGAGGGGCGTCGACCGATGGGGAGGGAGGGAGTGAGAGAGGAGGGCGATAGGCACCGAGTGAAGACGCGAAGACCCTGGCACCTTGACCTTGGGCGTATACCAGCCGGTAGGGCCGCGAGATTATTAGGCATTTCATGTTGATCCCGACAAAGATGAGAGCGAAAGACAAATAGAATAAATTGAAATAAAAAAATCGGATCGCGTCCGTCCGGCGTGGAGCACGTACATTTATGTAGCAGAAGCCCGACGCCTCCCCTTTCTTCGCGTGGTGCAGCCCCCCCGACCAATTCACCGCAACGTCGGTGATCTTGTGGTTCAGCTTTTGAGCCCCATCGATCGAGCAGCCGGTATATATCTTGCAGAACTCCATCATGCCGTCGAATATGGGGCAGTCGGTGTACTCGCCTACATTGAACTTGCTATGCACGCTCGAGCTTAGGGTACGGCCCATGTCCGGGTTGACACGTGACAAGAAGTTCACGTACTCCTGAGAATGGAACTTCTGCAGCTCCTGGGTGGTGGCGATGTGCGGGCGGTAGACCTCCATTTTTCGGTAGAGTCCATATCCGAGCACAAGATGGTGGGTGAGCTTGAGCCGATGGGGCTGTGGCGAGGGGGGGACAATCAGGAGTGAGCATTGCAGAGTAAGTGACAAAGCACCGTGAAAGAGGATGGCGTAAAATTTCTCGCAAATGAAGGGCGCCTTAGCGCATTCAAGTATGTGAGGATATTTTGAGCAAGCCTCCACATGTCAAGGAGGGTCGATCGCGTTTAGGAGTGGAGAGTTCGCAAAACAATGGGGCCAAAGGCCTCAAGAAAGACTCCATTCCTACACTTGTCCATCTAGAGGCACCTCGTTCCCCACACAATCAGATATAAGCACGCGCCACCGAAGGATTCTCCTTAAACGTAGCGTTTCTTACCTACCCCCTTTGGCGGGTGCACACGGTGCATCACGTACCTTCATCGGATGTCCAGGCCCGTAGTAATAATGACCCACGTCGCCGTGGTAGAAATAGGACACGCGCTTTTTGGACGACATGTCCTGCGATTTGTGTCCTGGCGTGGTTGGAACGCGAACGTGGGGGGGATCGTGAGGGACGGAAGAGGGAGAACAAGGGACGTTGCCGTCCTTGGCCATCCACGTAGTTGACCTTTCCCCAAAATACGTAGTCCTTCTCTTTTTCATGTAATGTCGAATCAAGAACACCTATTTTCAGGCTTTTGTCGACTAAAAATACATGCTCTTTTGGGGTTGTCGGGACAACGAGGGCGATGTGAACAGTTGTTACGGATCATTTATAGAGTAAAATTGCTTTGGAAAACGACACAAAGCCATGCACAAGCTAGCCTAGGTCACTTTCGTTGTAGTTGTACCGCTTTGCAGTAAATATTGTCGAGCGCTGCGAGCTAAAAGGCCCGAAGCAAACCGCAGAAGGAGGACATGGGGCAGCGAGCATCATGTGATGGAAATTGTAGTCAGGAAGCCGTTGTCGTTCGTATGGCTTTCCCGCCCCGGTCCTTGAGGACTTACTTTCCCACCAGGTTTTGGGTGTATCTCCCCACACAACCAAAAGGGCTTCCCACATTTTTTTCTTGGAAGCCGACTGCGCTCCGATTTTTCTTCCTCACACGCTCGCACATTTATCTACCTCCTCCCCCACCCCCCTTCTTTGCTGTGACAGACAAGCAACCCATCAGTGAAGTATTGTGCTGCGCTCCAAAGGACCGTGTGTGGCAGGCCCTTGAAGGCCGTAAGGCCGCAAGCGTAACCGTGGAGCCGCTTTAAAGCATGGTCCAAGCATCCCCCCTCGTGCCCACGGCCCCTGCGCAGGCAGAAGAGTCGCCAGCGACGAAGGAAGACGTCTCTCTCGGGGAATTGGATGGCTTGGAGGACGTTTCTGTGGACGGAGAGTGGCACGAAGTGGTCTTGCTCCCCCGTCATGCGTTACGGGAGTCCCCGAGCCGACGCTTGGGTGTGCCTGAGGCGGTGGAACGGCGACACCGCATTTTTGGTTGTGAGCTCATCCAAGAGGCTGGCATCCTTTTGCGGCAGCCTCAGGTGGTGATGGCCACGGCCCAGACCCTGTTTCATCGTTTCTTCTACCGGCGTGCGCTGACCTCGGAAAGGGCTCAGGATGTGCCGGAGCCGGGCCCTGGGAAATCGCCACGCGTCTTCCTCTTCGACGCCTTCACCGTCGCGATGGGCTGCGTCTTCCTCGCTTCTAAGCTGGAGGAGAAGCCCCGAGCCCCGCGCGACGTCCTCTTCGTCTTCCACCACATGTGTCGTCGACGTCGGGGCCTGGGCCCCAGCCTGCTGGAGGTCACCTCTGTCCGCTACCACGACCTCCGGGAGGCCTTACTCATGATCGAGAAGTATGTGCTCAAGGAGCTGGGCTTCGGGTTCTACAGCATCATGGACCATCCCCACAAATTCATTCTTTACTACATCAAGACCCTGGACGGCACGCCGACCCTGGCTCAGCGCGCATGGAACTACTTGAACGACAGCCTCCGCTTAGACTGCTGCGTGCGCTTCAGGGCGGAATTGATCGCGTGCACGGCCCTCTACATGGCGAGCAGGGACCTCGGGGTCAAGCTCCCTGACGACCCGCCATGGTTCGCGCTCTTTGGGGCCTCCTTAGAGGAGATGAGGCACGTGGGGAACGTGATTCTCTCCCTGTATCGCGAGAAAGACGAAGAAGGAGAAGAAGCGCCACTGCGATGGCTCGAACCGTTGCACCCAGGCTCCCTTGTGGCTATGGAGGCGCTCCGCAAGGTGGAGGGGAAAGAGGGAAAGGAGGGGAAGGGGAAGGGACAGGGAGAGTCCACAGATTCGCCCGGTGCGATGGAAGTCGATGGCGCGGAAGAAGGATCCGAGAAGCATGGCGGGGGTGGGGCATCCAAGGAAGGAGAGAGAGGGGAGGGAGGAAAGGGCTTCAAGGGAAGGAGGGATGTTGGAGAGGCAGACGGGGCGCGGGGAGCCAGGAGTATGGAGGAGAATGGGGACGGAGAGGGCGGAGAGGAGGGGGGCATATCGAAAGCGACAGACCAGGTCTCAGGCGCTCGACTTTCCCGCTCTCCCTCAGCTCCATTTTCCCCCCCGTCCTCTTCCTCTCCCCCCCGTCTCCGCCCGGTATCTGCTGCCGGGGGCAAGAAGCGCTCCGGCCTTTCCTCCCCCCGTTCCAACCGACCACGAAGACAGTCTTCCAGCCCCGCGAGCAGGAGCCGGAGTCGGAGTTGGGGCAGGGACGGCCGTGGAAGGTCGGAGGTGCAACGCCAAGGGCATCGACGAAGCCGCAGTCGAAGCAGGAGCCAGGGGAAGGGGCGTGGACGGGAGCGGGGTTCCGGTGGGGAAAGAGAATATCGTGGGGGGTCGCGTCATGACAAGAGGCATATAAGGCACAGAAGAGATGGAGGCGATAAGGATGGGTTTCACGCGAGGAGGAATAGGGAGGGAGAGGATTTACGGTCTCGAGATTGGCGGAATGAGCCTGAAAGTAAGGAAAGGAGAAAGTACGAGGACAAGATTAGGGAGCGCCGCCGGGACCGTTCGAGAGAGAGGTAAAGCGAGTGCTGCGTCGATCTTGATATATCATAAATTGAGGGAAACAGGGAACAAGTCAAGTTGATGACGCGCTTTTTCTGTGGTGTGCCCCTTGGTGATATTTGAGTTGTCTCGACTGACTGGAACAGATGCGTGGCACATTTACAGCCTATTTGAAACCTTTTGAGCACCTCTAACTGAGTAAGTCACACTCGTGTTTGACCGATGCCAGGATATAGCACGTCTATTGCTCTCTATTTTACTTTCTGCTTTGTACGGACGTGTTGCATACATATTTTTCAAGGCTTCCGGTGATGTTGGGTCGACATAAGTCCTCCGCCCGCTCGTGAAGAGAAAATGGTATTTGTGCGTTCACCTAGAAGTCCAGGTAGAAGATAATATCACGCACAACACATGGCCAAATGTTCGAACTTTATAAAGCAATGACGTGCAGTGATCCGCCTAAGCATACATGGTCATTTACTTTTTTGAAAATTTAGCCTACCGGAAAATTGCGAACAAAAAAAGGAAGAGCATGCTTGAAATTGAACATTTTTTTCACTAGGCATCCTGTCGCACATGGAGAGGAAAGCAGCCTTATTTTTCGGGGACAAGGAGAGGAAAGCAGGAGCAGCAGCAGTAAGTGCTGAATGAGTGTGCTCGAGGCCTATGGTATCCTATACCACATAGGAACCCCGCATATTGCCTGACATCCATCATTGCAAACAGGTAATGAGATAGAGCGAGCCTTGAAAAGAGAAGGATAAGGATACATAATTTTCAGGATTATTATCTACGTGCCACAAAAAAGGGAAATAAAGTAAAGTGTAATCTGCATAGTTCTCTACATTAATTTAAAGCTAAAGGGCCAATGTTGTGGTAAGTCGTCCTAGCCATTTCTGCTGTCTTGCCTTATTGCGCCCCACACGCTTAGGTGTGGCAGTCGTCGCTGACAAAGTTTAGCGAAAGCCTCGCGCTGACCGGAGAGACTTCCATGCTTCCATGATCTGCCAACCGTGCCCGCTGCATTTGAATGACAAGGTTCTCAAAACAATCTGCTTACGTGTTGTCACTCTACAGCATGGCGTCCATGGGCTGGTTCAGGGCTCCGTTTGCCTCGCGGCCCAGCTTTCCAAAGAGCGATGCCTCGCTTCTCAGCTCCCCTGTGAGGAAGTCGACGAGTCGGAACGTCTTGGCCTTGGGACGTCTCACGACCGCGTTCGTGATGATATCTTCCGTCTGTCAACGTACAACAACTGTGGCCGTAGACCGCTCCAAATTTCGCAAATGTGCGGATACCGGGTTTTGTAAGGAGTTTCGAGACGTTGTCCCTGGGGCGCTTCCTCGATTTCGAGTAGACGCTGCCTCGCTCAAACATGACGAGCACGCTGGATTCCTAGGCGGGCAGCTTTTAAGCAGCGACGCCAATGCTAAAGCTTTGAATTTCTCTCTACAATTTTATAACGATGGAACGTCGCGACTGAAAATCAAGGAATGTGATCCTCTGCGGGAGAGATGGGAGCCACCCGACGTTGTGATCGAGGAAAGCTTGGATCCAACGGCTATCCGAGTGGACACCTCCAAATCAGATGGCTCTTTGCATGTGGAGTTTGCCAACGACAAACTGTTGCGCGTGCAATTGGACCCGTTCCAAGTCGATTTGCTGGTGGGAGGCGTGCCCGCCCTGACGGTGAATAAAGGGGGCCTTCTGCATTTCCAAGCCTACCGCGCCAAGAAGGACAAAGCGAACGCGGGATCGGGTGGGGAGGAAAGCGGACAGAAAATAGAGGAGGAAGTGGTGGACAAGCATGGAGGCAAAAAGATTGTGGGGTACTGGGAAGACGGTCTGGCGATCTACGAGGATGGAAGCCGGGAGGAAAAGCCTAGCGCGGAGGAGGAAGCAGCCGAGGCGCGCCGCCTCCAGGAAGCTGCCGCAGCGGATGAGGACAAGTGGGAGGAGTATTTTGGGGGGCACACCGACAGCCGTCCGCACGGGCCAGCGTCTGTGGGGATAGACGTGCGTTTTCCCGGCGCCGAGCACCTGTACGGTCTCCCGGAACACGCCTCCAGCTTCCGTCTCAAGACAACCAAGGGCCCCAATGCCCAATACGCGGAACCCTTCCGCTTGTACAATTTGGACGTGTTCGAATACGAGCTGGACGAGCCCATGGCACTGTACGGCTCCATCCCTTTCGTGGCGAGCCACACGGCTGCCTTATCCGCCGGGGTCTTCCTCTTCAACCCCTCGGAGACCTTCGTGGACGTTGAGGCCGGTTCGGGGCATGGGGACGGATATCAGACGCACTGGATGAGTGAGTGCGGGGTGCTTGATTTGTTCCTGCTTCCAGGGCCCACTCCACGGGCGGTAGCCAAGCAAATGACCGCGCTGACGGGCACGCAGGCGCTCCCCCCGCTCTTCTCTCTGGGTTACCACCAGTGCCGATGGAATTACAAGGACGAGAAGGACGTCGCGCAGGTGCACGGAAAGTTCGAAGAGCTCGACTTCCCCTACGATGTCCTCTGGCTGGACATCGAGCACACGGACGGGAAGCGTTACTTCACCTGGGACCAGGGCGTCTTCCCCGACCCGGTCTCCATGCAGGATTCCTTGGCGGCGCAAGGCCGGAAAATGGTGACGATCATCGATCCACACATCAAGAGGGACGACAACTTCGCCATCCATTCGGAGGCGACGGCCAAAGGTTTGTATGTGAAGGATAAATTTGGGGCAGACTTTGACGGGTTTTGCTGGCCCGGTCAGTCGTCTTACTTGGACTTCACAGATGCGGGTGTGAGAAGGTGGTGGGCGGAAAGGTTCGCGTTGGATAAGTATACGGGAAGCACTTCGAATCTTTACACTTGGAATGACATGAACGAGCCCTCGGTTTTCAATGGGCCGGAGGTATCGATGCAGAAGGACTGCCGGAACCTAGCGGGCGTAGAGCACCGCGAGTGGCACAACTTGTACGGCATGTACATGCAGCGGGCAACCGCCGAGGGGCTGACGTTGCGGGACCCCAAGGGCCTGGAGCGTCCCTTCGTCCTGAGTCGGGCCTTCTACGCGGGGTCGCAGCGCTTCGGGGCCATTTGGACAGGGGACAACAAGGCGGCGTGGGAGCACCTGCAGGTGGCCGCGCCCATGCTTCTCTCCATCAACCTGGCGGGCTTGTCCTTCTCCGGGGCGGACGTTGGCGGCTTCTTTCAGGATACTGACGCGGAACTGATGACACGGTGGATGCAGGCAGGGGCCTTTCAACCTTTCTTCCGGGGCCACGCCCACCACGACACGAAACGGAAAGAGCCTTGGGTGTACGGAGAGCCGACGACGTCGAGGATTCGAGCCGCGGTCATGGCACGCTACACCTTGCTGCCCTACTGGTACACGACCTTTTACATCGCGTACGCCGAGGGGCTCCCGGTCATGCGGCCCCTGTGGATGGAGTATCCGACGGAAAAGGCGACCTTCGACATGGACGATCAGTGGCTGATCGGGCAGGACCTGTTGGTCAAGCCCGTGACAACCGCCGGGGCCACCAGTCTGAGCGTGTATTTCCCTCAGGGGCTCTGGTACGACATTGAGACTTTGTCGTCCATTTCAGGCCCTGCTACACGGACGGTACCCGCCCCTCTGGAGAAAATCCCAGTATATCAGCGGGGGGGGTCCATAATTCCTCGCAAGATGCGGCTGCGGCGTTCGTCCTCCCTGATGACGCATGACCCCTTCACGCTCGTGGTGGCGATGAACGCAAAGGGGTTGGCCGAGGGCCTTGTCTACATGGACGACGAGCACACCCTGAAACACGAGAAGGCAGGAGAATTCGTGCTCAGGAAGGTGACCCTCGCGGACGGAATGCTGCGTAATGTGCGCCAGGGGGGAGCGGAGGACAGGCCGTTCCGCAATCAAGTTGAGAGGATTGTTGTCCTGGGTTGGAAGGCCAAACCTAAAGCCGCCACGCTCTCAGTTTCCGATCAGGGAGGGGCGGAGAAGCAAGCCACCACTCAGCGTAGCTTAGAATTTATGTACGACGCAAAGAAGCGCGTCCTTACGATTCGAAAGCCCGAGGTCATGCTTGATGAGGACTGGACGATTGGACTGCGGTAGGAAGGGCTAGGGGAGGATGGAGGTGAATGTCTGAGATCCAGAGATGTGGAACGGGCCAAGATAGAGTCGAATGAGGCGGTGAGAATAGACTGGAGGTGGTAAGCCGGAAGAGAAGGTCAAAAGAGAGGGGGAGTGTGATCTCGGGTCGTCCTGAGCGGGCCGAAAAAGTTCAAATAAAGGAAAGGAAGACGAGGGTAGAGCCCATCCGAGACACAATACTCTTTGTTTAGCGATGGTGTTCCAGCAGACTCTTTCTTTTCCGCTTGGGTTTCATTGGACGCATGGTCATGCCTCACGAGGGATGGCAGGTGTCAATGCCTCCTGGCGCATCCGGGTCCCTGACTCGGCTTTTAACTCGCTCAAGAAGCGCTTTGGCTGTCTCCTCCGGCCGCGTACTTTCGAACGAAGTACAAACGGTGCCAGGCGTCGGCCCGTGGGCGAAAGAGAAGTGCGCCCCGCGCGCAGACACAGGGCGGTCCAAGAAGGATTGGACTCGGTCTTGTGGAACGCGGAAGACGGCTCGGTGCTTACATGGAGCGACTTTGCCTTTTTCTTCCGTCTGCTCCTGTGTTTGGGTCTGCCGTGCGTCTGCTTTTTCCAGCGTCATGTGCACCTCGTCCGATGGGAAGGTAGCTGACGCACTCTGCGCGGCCGCGGTGGCTATGGAAGGTAAATCCGCGGACGATGGCGAGGGAGCTCCGGGCAGTGAAGAGAGAGAGGTCCGCGTCATCTCTTCTTGCACGCAGCCTTCTGCTACGTCAGGGAATTTTTGGGCGCCGGTCTCGATCCATCTGGCCAGGACGGACAGGACGCGCTCGTCAAACGTGTGCTGCAGGCGGGGAAAGCCGTAAAAAGCTACCCTGTCTTCCTCACCATGACCCTTTTCTTTATCGCCACCGAAGTTCTCTTGACTGCAGGCATACAATCTTCTGGCGGTGGCCTCGCCCCACGCATAGGGTACAACAGCGTCCGATTGTCCGTGAGCCAGCAGGATGCGTGGCATGGTCCTTTGCTGTGGCGACTGGTAGACAGCAGAGTCTGAGGCCAGGAAGCTGCCAATGGCAAAAATCCCTGCTAGCACTTTAGTTTCTCTCGCCAATGTGGCAAGCGCCATCCCTCCACCCATGCTGAAGCCGCCCAAATATATGCGAGAAGACGAGATACCTTGCTCGTTTTCAAGCTTCTCGATCAGACTCATGAGCTCTGCGAAGGAGTCGTCCATACCGGCCTTGTCTTCCGGTGCTGAAATGTCCAAATCTACACGATCAAACCATACATTGCTCAGCGCACCGCTTGCGTAGGTGTATCTTCGAGGTTTGGCTGTAGGGCAGTGCACTGATATGCCGAGAGCGTTCATTCGCTGAGTGAAACCCGTCGCACGCAAGGCATACGCCATGTTGCCGCCATCATCTCCGCTACCATGAAGGAAAATTAAAGCGCCTTTTTCAGTATGCGACATACGATGGTCACTGCTGTTTGCACTGGATGCTGTTGGCTTGGCACGTACTGGCTGGGAAGATGGTCGCGAACTCCAGCACGTAGTCGAGGAAGAGAAGAGCGCCGCGGCGGTCACAGCCGCCCAACGGGTGGGCCTGAGCCAACGTAGGAACAGAGTAGGCGTCAAAACCTGCGGCACAATTTTTCCCTGAGACAAGGCGAGCTCTCCATGGTGAGTAATCGTTCATCCGACGGGCGTGACGACACAGACACAAGGCGTAAGGTTTCGATCCGATCTTCTGGTCGGGGCGAACGCGTGGCCAGCAGGTTGGGGAAAGGGTGACGCACCCCCCCCAGGACCCTGGTACCCTCCCGCGCTGGATTTTCGTCCTTGTCAAGCCGATCTTTGGGTCTTATAGCATCTCACATGGTCATATTATTTGCGTTCATAGACAGGGATCTTTTCGGGATTCACAGGTCGAATTTTAGCACCAGAGCATGCGCGGTCATCAGCTTATAACAGGGCTGGGGCTCCTTCTAGCTTCCACTACGACCGCCTTTGTTGGGCCAGTCCATCGAGTGCAACATTCCATCACCAAACAGAGCTTTGGCACACAGGTATGTGATATACCAAAACAAGGCTTTTTTAGGTGTCGAGGATGATTATTTGATTTTTGTCTCGTTTCGAACGCACGATCTTGCGTGGGCCGAGCCCTTCCACGCATCAACCATCCGGCAATCTTGATGCGCAGACGGTCACGCATGATTTTGGATTAGTAGATAAATTAAAAAGCACGCTTACGTTTGAATTTAAAAAATGTACATAGACATGTGAGAGCAGCTCGTGCCTTGGAGTCTCCCGGCGGGAGCGTACGCGCATGATGGCCGCCACATTAGATGCGCCCCCTAAGGTACGTTCGTGCGACCTGCACGGACATGCCCGTAGAGCATGGCGCATTCGATAAGGTGGTCCGTGCGATTCCCCTTCGCGTCATAAGAATTCAAGAACGTTTGTAGCTTTATTTTTTTCCACCACCGGTCCCGAGGTATTGTTCACTCCTCAGTGCGATCCAGCATCCATGCATTGATGAACATTCAATGATGCATGTTTTCCATGTTCAAACCTACGCCTTGTTTGATTGCTTCAGATTCCGACATTTTGAGCGTTTTCATGGTTTACATATACATTGACAACACATGGCATTTGACCACAGTCCTCGGCCGTGGAGGGGATGGTGGCGCGGCCCGATATCCGCAACATCGCCATCATCGCCCACGTCGACCACGGCAAGACCACGCTGGTCGACGCCATGCTCAAGCAGGCCCAGGTCTTTCGCGAGAACGAGAAGGTGCAAGAGCGCATCATGGACTCCAATGACCAGGAGCGGGAGCGAGGCATCACCATCCTGGCGAAGAACGCGGCCATCAACTACAACGGAGTGAAGATCAACATCGTGGATACTCCGGGCCACGCCGATTTTGGAGGAGAGGTGGAGCGCGTGTTGGGCATGGTCGACGGGGTCTTGCTCGTGGTGGACTCCGTGGAGGGCCCCAAGCCCCAGACCCGCTTCGTTCTCAAGAAGGCCCTGGAGATGGGCCACCGCGTCGTCGTCGTGGTGAACAAGATCGACCGGCCCTCGGCGCGGCCCGACTACGTCGTGGACAAGACCTTCGACCTTTTCTGTGACCTCAATTCAAGCGACGAGCAGCTGGACTTCCAGATCGTGTACGCCTCCGCCTTGCAGGGGATCTCGGGCCACGAGCCGGACGAGATGGCCAGCGACATGGTGCCGCTCTTTGACACCATCATGAAGCTGCCCTGTCCCCAGGTGCGTGCAGAGGGGGAGGACCTGATCCAGATGATGGTCGCAAACATCGACTACGACTCCTTCAAAGGGAAGATGGGCATCGGCCGGATTCTGTCGGGGAAGATGAAGAAGGGTCAGACCGTTGGCATCGCCAAGCCCGACGAGCCGGTGCGTACGGGCAAATTGGCCGAGCTCTTCTGCTTCGACAACTTGGGCCGCACCCCGGTGGAGGAGGCGTCTGCGGGGGATATTGTCATGTTCAGCGGCATCACCG
>Ga0102934_1001406_pt1 | contig 16874 bp, 14 predicted proteins | sample SalPonR2_A_D1_MG_FD_78175 | JGI IMG/M metagenome (GOLD analysis project Ga0102934, IMG submission 78175) | Salt pond soil microbial communities from South San Francisco under conditions of wetland restoration - Salt Pond MetaG R2_A_D1_MG | ecosystem: Environmental > Aquatic > Marine > Intertidal... | reverse complement strand
ATCGCGGCATGATCGAGGGCGCAGAAGGGGCAACCGCAGTGATTCGCCTGCCCGATGCGCCCGAGGGGGCGGATCCGCTGGCGCGCCTGCCGATCGGCGATATCGGCGAGGCACGGCTGGTCCTGACGGATGATCTGATTCGCGAATCGCTGCGCCGGGGCACGGCTCCGACCGCCGATGACGCGGATGAAACCGAAGAATTCGACGCCGCCGGCAACGACGGCTCCGAGACGGATGATGCGACCGAGATGCCGGATCGTCCCGATAACGACAACGCCAGCAAGTCCACGAAGGAGTGACCTCGATGGCCATCAGCGCCAACAGGCTTGAACTTCTGCAGATCGCCGATGCGGTCGCGCGTGAGAAGGTGATCGACCGCCAGATCGTGCTCGCCGCGATGGAGGACGCGATCCAGAAGGCCGCCCGCGCCCGCTACGGCAGCGAGACCGAGGTCCGCGCCGAGATCAATCCGCGCACCGGCGAGATCGCCCTGTCGCGGCTCCTGCAGGTGGTCGAGGAGGTCGACAATCCGGCCACCGAGATTTCGCTTGAGGATGCCCGCCATCGCAACCCGGGTGCGCTGGTCGGCGACTTCATCGCCGAGACCCTGCCGCCCTTCGATTTCGGGCGCATCTCGGCGCAATCGGCCAAGCAGGTCATCGTGCAGAAGGTGCGTGATGCCGAGCGGGACCGGCAATACGAGGAATTCAAGGATCGCGTCGGCGAGATCATCAACGGCCAGGTCAAGCGCGTCGAATACGGCAATGTCATCGTCGATCTCGGCCGGGCCGAGGCGATCGTGCGCCGCGACGATCTGATCCCGCGCGAGACCTTCCGCCCGGGCGACCGCATCCGTGCCTATCTCTACGACGTGCGCCGCGAGACACGCGGGCCGCAGATCTTCCTGTCGCGCACGCATCCGCAATTCATGGCCAAGCTTTTCGGCCAGGAAGTGCCCGAGATCTACGACAACGTCGTCACCATCAAGGCCGTGGCCCGTGATCCGGGCTCGCGCGCCAAGATCGCCGTGATCTCGCGCGATTCCTCGATCGACCCGGTCGGCGCCTGCGTCGGCATGCGCGGCTCGCGCGTGCAGGCCGTGGTCGGCGAATTGCAGGGCGAGAAGATCGACATCATCCCCTGGTCCGAGGACGAGGCGACCTTCATCGTCAACGCGCTCCAGCCGGCGGAAGTCGTCAAGGTCGTGCTCGACGAGGACAGCGAGCGTATCGAGGTGGTCGTGCCCGACGAGCAGCTCTCCCTCGCCATCGGCCGGCGCGGTCAGAATGTGCGCCTCGCCTCGCAGCTCACCGGCTGGGATATCGACATCCTGACCGAAGCCGAGGAATCCGAGCGCCGTCAGAAGGAATTCAACGAGCGCTCCGAATTGTTCATGGAGGCGCTCGACGTCGACGAGGTGGTCGGCCAGCTGCTCGCCTCGGAAGGTTTCCGCTCAATTGAGGAAATCGCCTATGTCGAGGTCGACGAGGTGGCCAATATCGAGGGCTTCGACGAGGAGACCGCGCAGGAAATCCAGACCCGCGCACGGGAATATCTCGAGCGGATCGAGGAAGAGAACGACGCCAAACGCCGCGAGCTTGGTGTTGCCGACGAACTGCGCGAGATCGACGGCATCACCACGGCAATGCTGGTTGCTTTGGGCGGGAACGATGTCAAGAACATCGAGGACTTTGCCGGATGTGCAACCGATGATCTCGTCGGCTATACGGAAGGTCGCGGTGCCGAAGCCGTGCGCCATGCCGGCTTCCTCGACGGGTTCGATCTGTCGCGCGCTGATGCCGAAGGCATGATCATGGAAGCCCGCATCCGTGCCGGCTGGATCGACGCGCCAACCGAGGAGGTCGAGACCGTCGAAGGTGATGAAGGCGGGGCGGAAGAGGTGACGGAGGCAGCCGCGACGGCTGCGGACGATACTGTTCTCCCCGCCGGAGAGAATGTGGAAACGGACCGGTGAGCGGGCCCTTCCGGGCCTGTCCGGTCATGATGACCAAGGGCCGCCGCAAGGCGGTGAGGGAGGCGCTTGCGTGCCGCGTCGTGAACAACGTCGAACCTGTATCGCCACCCGCGAGGTGCGCGAACCCGACGAGCTCATCCGCTTCGCGGTGAGCCCGCAGGGCGATGTCGTTCCCGATCTGAAAGAGCGTCTGCCCGGGCGTGGCGCCTGGGTCAGCGCCCGACGCGATGCGGTCGAGGCGGCCTTGCGGCGCAAGGCGTTCGCCCGCGCCTTCAAGGCTTCGGTGAATGCGCCGACCGATCTGGCCGACCGCATCGAGGCCGATCTCGCCATTGATCTTCGCCAGGCTCTCGCCCTGGCCAACAAGGCCGGATGCGTGGTCACGGGCTTCCACAAGGTGGAAGGCGCGATCGCATCCGGTGACGTGGTGGTGCTCATCCATGCGGCGGAAGCTGCTGCGGACGGGCGTCGCAAACTCGCACAGGCGCTGCGACGGTGCCTCGGTGACGGTGCGGAAACGATCCCCGTGATCGATTTTCTCTCCGGTGACGATTTGGATTTGGCTTTAGGCCGGTCTCGTGTGATACATGCAGCCCTCGTCGCGGGCGCCGGGAGCCGAGGCTTTCTGGAGCGCTGGCGACGGCTATGCGTGTTTCGCGGATCCATCGCCATGTCTGACGCCCCTCATGAGGAGGAGCGCAGCCCTGATGATAACGAACCCGCAGGATTGTGAGCGGAATGTCTGATACGAAGAACCCGGGCGACAAGACTCTTCAGGTTTCGTCCCCCAAGACGCTGACCCTCAAGCGCCGTGGCGAGCAAGGAACGGTTCGCCAGAGCTTCTCCCATGGCCGCACCAAGCAGGTCGTGGTCGAGAAGGTCAAACGGCGTAGCGTCGGCCCCGGCGAGACCGTCAAGGATGGTGCCAGGGATGCCGGCAAGGATGCCGGCAAGGACGCCCCGAAAGAGGCGGCCCGTACTTCTGCGCCGGGCCCGTCTGCGACGAAGCCCGTCTCGTCGCGCGAATCTGCTCCGCCGCGCCAGCCGGCGCGTCCCGGACGCGGCGGCGGTGTCGTCCTGCGCACGCTGAGCGAAAGCGAGATCGATGCCCGTGCGGCAGCGCTCGCCGATGCCAAACGCCGCGAGGAAGAGGATCGCCAGCGCCGTGAGGCGGAAGAGCGCGCCCGCATTGAGGCGGAGGCACGCGCCAGGGCCGAGGCCGAGGCAGCGCGCAAGGCCGAGGAAGAGGCGCGTCAGCGTCAGGAGGCAGAGGCTGCGGAAAGCGCGAAATCTGCTGCAACCGCCAAGGCCGATACGTCTCAGGCCGCGCCTGCTGCCGAGAAGGCCGCACCCGCCGCGCCCGAGCCTGCGGAGTCGGCTCAGGCTTCTGCGCGGCCCATGCGTGACATGCGCAAGCCGCCGAGCCTCGACGATCTGGCAAAGCCCGAGCCTGCACCAGAAAAGCCGGCGGAGAAATCTGTCGACGCCAAGTCTGGAGAAGCCGGCAAGGCTGCAGAAAGCGGCAAGGCGGCGACCAAGGAAACGACCCGCCCTGCCGCCAAGCCCTCACCTGCCCGTGCGCGTGCCGCAGAGGAAGACGACGCTCCGCGCGGTGGTCGCAAGGGCGCCGCGAAGGTTCCGGCCGCACCGAAGGCCCCCAAGGGCGCCGACGATCGCCGCAAAGGCCGCCTGACGGTCACCAAGGCGCTTTCGGGTGATGACGAGCGTACCCGTTCGGTCGCCTCCTTCCGTCGCCGCATGCAGCGCCTGACGGGCAAGGGCTCTTCCGAGCCCAAGGAGAAGATCGCGCGTGAGGTCATCGTCCCGGAGACGATCACCATCCAGGAACTCGCCAACCGCATGGCCGAACGCGGCGTCGACGTGATCCGCCTGCTGATGAAGCAGGGTGCGATGCACAAGATCACCGATGTGATCGATGCCGATACCGCGCAGCTGGTGGCCGAGGAAATGGGTCACACGGTCAAGCGCGTGGCCGAATCCGACGTGGAGGAAGGCCTGTTCGACGATGCCGATGCCCCGGAGGTGCTGCGCACGCGGCCACCGGTCGTCACCATCATGGGCCATGTCGATCACGGCAAGACCTCGCTGCTCGACGCCATCCGCAAGACCAGCGTGGTCTCGGGCGAGGCCGGCGGCATCACCCAGCATATCGGTGCCTATCAGGTGACGAGCCCGAGTGGCGGCAAGGTCGCCTTCGTCGATACGCCCGGCCACGCCGCCTTCACGGCGATGCGTGCCCGCGGTGCCCAGGTCACCGATATCGTGGTGCTGGTCGTGGCCGCCGATGACGGCGTCATGCCCCAGACCATCGAGGCGATCAGCCACGCCAAGGCCGCTGGTGTCCCCATCGTGGTGGCGATCAACAAGATCGACAAGCCCGAGGCCGATCCGCAGCGTGTGCGCACGGAACTGCTCCAGCACGACATCCAGGTCGAGTCCATGGGTGGCGAGACTCTCGAATTCGAAGTCTCGGCCAAGAATGGGGACGGCCTGGGAACCCTGCTGGAAGGTTTGCAGCTCCAGGCCGAGATCCTCGATCTCAAGGCCAACCCGGATCGTCCCGCAGAGGGGACGGTGATCGAAGCCAAGCTCGATCGCGGGCGTGGTCCCGTGGCCACCGTTCTCGTGCAGCGCGGTACGCTGAAGACCGGCGATATCGTCGTGGCGGGCGCCGAATGGGGCCGCGTGCGCGCCCTGATCAACGACAAGGGTGAGAAGGTCGACGAGGCCGGACCGTCCATGCCGGCGGAGATCCTCGGATTCAACGGCACACCGGAGGCCGGCGACCGCGTCGCCGTGGTCGAGAACGAGGCGCGCGCCCGCGAAGTCACGGAATACCGGTCGCGCCGCAAGCGCGATCTCATGGCCGCGCGGACCGGCGGCACCAGCCGCTCGCTCGCGGACATGATGCGCGACCTCAAGGAAGGCGCAGAGCGCAAGGAATTCCCGCTCGTCATCAAGGGTGACGTGCAGGGCTCCGTCGAGGCGATCGCAGGCGCGCTGGAAAAGGCCGGTAACGATGAAGTCAGCGCCCGCCTGGTGCATGCCGGCGTCGGTGGTATCACCGAATCCGACGTGACCCTCGCGGAAGCCTCGGATGCCATCGTCATCGGCTTCAACGTCCGCGCCTTCAAGGAAGCGCGCGAACTCGCCGCCCGCAACGGCACCGAGATCCGCTATTATAACATCATCTACGATCTCGTGGACGATGTGAAAGCGGCGATGTCGGGCATGCTCGCGCCGACCTTGCGCGAGACGCGTCTGGGCGAGGCCGAGATCCTCGAAGTGTTCAACGTCTCGAAGGTCGGCAAGGTGGCCGGTTGCCGCGTGCTCGACGGCAATGTCCAGCGCGGTGCCCATGTCCGCCTGATCCGCGAGAATGTCGTCATTCACGAGGGCAAGCTCAGCCAGCTCAAGCGCTTCAAGGACGATGCGCGCGAGGTGGTCGCCGGACAGGAATGCGGCATGGCCTTCGAGAATTACCAGGACATGCGCAAGGGTGACGTGATCGAGTGCTACACCGTTGAAGAGGTGAAGCGCACGCTGTAAGCGTCGCATATCGGTCGGCGCGCATTGCGCGCCGGCATGATCTGTAGTCCGGATGCGGCGTCCGAACCGCCGCAGCACCGGATCATGACCGGTCCCCGGTATTGCGTAAGGCCGCCTGTGGGCGACGCGTGGGCCGGCCCGGATACAACCAGGATCAGGAGCGGAGGCGGCCATGCCGAAGCGTTTCGAATCGCGGGGCCCGTCCCAGCGCCAGCAGCGGGTGGCCGAACTCGTCCGTCATGCGCTCGCGGAAGTCCTCCAGCGCGGTGATATTTCCGATGATGTGCTCGCGAGCCATATCGTAACGGTGCCTGAGGTGCGCATGTCGCCGGATCTCAAACTCGCCACGGCCTATGTCATGCCGATGGGCGGACAGGACGAGAAGCCGGTGCTTGCCGCGCTCGAGCGCCATCGCAAGCTGCTGCGCGCCGAAGTGGCGCGCCGCGTCAACCTGAAATTCGCCCCTGAATTGCGCTTTCGCCGCGATGAGACCTTCGACGAGGCTGATCGCATCGAGGCGCTGCTGCGCACGGACGAAGTCCGCCGCGATCTCGACGTGTCCTCCGACGACGACCACGATCCCGACGCGGCAGGGCGTCCGGGCGAGGGCGATCTGCGAGATTGAGCCGCAGCGACCGCACTGCAAAACGACACCAGAATTCCGATCAGGAACCCCGCACAGGAACCCCCCGTATGTCTGACGAGATTTCGCAGCCCGGCTCACCTTCCGCTCAGCCCGACCAGCCGCGCGACGATGCAGCCGGCGCGCGCCGGCGTCACGGCAAGTCAGAAGGCAACGCAGAGGGCAAGTCAGAGGGCAAGTCAGAGGGCGAGCCGGGCCGCAAACGCGGTGGCGCGCGTCGCGGCGGGCGCGGCCAGCGTCAGGGTGATCGCCCCAAGCGGCGCGATGTGAATGGCTGGGTTGTGCTCGACAAGGGCGTCGGTATGACCTCGACCCAGGCGGTCGGCATGGTCAAGCGTTGCCTCAATGCCAGGAAAGCCGGCCATGCCGGGACCCTCGACCCTCTCGCCTCCGGTCTGCTGCCGATCGCACTTGGTGAGGCGACCAAGACCGTTCCCTTCGTCATGGACGGGCGCAAGGCTTATGTCTTCACCGTGACCTGGGGAGTGGAGACCGATACGGATGATGCCGAGGGCAATGTCGTCGATCGCACTGATGCGGTGCCCGAGCGCGCCGATGTCGAGGCGCTGCTGCCACGCTTCACCGGCCAGATCATGCAGACGCCGCCGCAATTCTCCGCCATCAAGATCGCCGGCGAACGCGCCTATGACCTCGCCCGTGAGGGCGAGCAGGTCGCGCTGCAGCCGCGCCCCGTCGAGATCGACTGTCTGACGCTGCTGCATCATGCCGAGGGCAGGAGCGTGTTCGAGGCGGAATGCGGCAAGGGCACTTACGTGCGCGCGCTCGCACGCGACATGGGTCGCGAACTGGGGTGCCTGGGCCATATCACCGCCCTGCGCCGCACCCGCGTCGGCCCGTTCACCGAAGAGGACACCGTCGCGCCGGCGGAGATCGAGGCCATGACTGACGCCGCAGCGGGAACTGCGCCGATCGATTTCGGTGATCTGATCCTGCCGGTTCAATCCGCCCTGGAGGAGGTCGATGAGATCCCCGTCTCGCGCGATGCCGCCACTCGCATCATGCGCGGCCAGTCCGTGATCCTGCGCGGGCGCGACGCGCCGATCGAGGGTCAGGTCTTCGTTTCGCTGGCGGGTACGCTCGTCGCGGTCGGCGATGTCGAGAACGGCGAATTCATCCCCCACAGGGTGTTTCACCTCGGCGCCTTCTGAAGCGGCGCGCGCGGCTTGCCGGTCAGGTGATCACCTGAAGGCCATCATCGGCATTCACATGCGCAAGCAGCCTGTCGATGACCAACTGCGCTTCCTCGATCTCAGTCGAATCCGGAATGTCCCGTCCACCGGAATTGAGGAAGGCGCCGGCCTGGGCGACGAGTGCGCGCAGGGCCGGAGCCGTCACTTCGGCAACCAGAGCGGCATCTTCGGCCTCGCAGGGCGGGCGCAGGGCGCGGATCGCGGTCATGGCGAGGCGGTCCATGGCATGGACGAGTTCCTCGAAGGCCGCGCGGCGATCGGTTGCGACGCGATCATAAGCGGCGCCCGCCTCAGGGGCATGGCGCAGATTGGAGGCCGCGAAATACTCCGGATAGGAAACCGGGCGCCAATCCTGCAGATCCGCAACGATCTCGGGCGCATCGGCCGCGATCTCCACCAGCATCAGCACTTCGTTGAAATGGTTGAGGTAATCGTTCGACAAGCCGTCCGCCGCACGACGGCGACCGGCCGCAGAATCCGGGCGCGTGCAATCATCTGTCATATCTGCGGCTGTCGACATCCAAACCTCTTCTGCCTGAAGCCCACAAGCTGACCCATAAAGGCTGATAAAGCGTTGACGGCGCGTTGGACGAGACGCTGTGCGCCGGTTGATCGCACATGCCGGGTCATCGCATCGCACATGCCATTGACCGCGCGGGCGCATCAGGCTTTCCTGCCGAGCCGACAGAGGGGGCTTGCGACAGACCGGGCTTGCCGCCCGTTCGACGAGCCGGGAGATGATCATGTGCGGGCGCTTCGCCGTTACATTGCCGCCGGAGCACTTTCGCGAGGCCTACGGCTATGAAGAGGCCCCGAACTTTCCGCCGCGCTACAACATCGCACCGACCCAACCCGTCGGCGTGGTGCTGCAGGATGGCGAGGCGCGCCGTTTCCGGCTGATGCGCTGGGGGTTCCTGCCGGGCTGGGTGAAGGATGCGAAGGATTTTCCCCTCGTCATCAATGCGCGACGCGAGAGCATCATGCAGAAACCGGCCTTCCGCGCGGCAATTCGCCGCCGCCGCTGCGTTTTTCTGGCGGATGCGTTCTATGAATGGCAGCGCGAGGGTGACCGGAAAATCCCTTTCGCCGTGCGCATGGAGAGCCTCGGCCCGATGCCGATGGCGGGCATCTGGGAGACCTGGAGCGATCCGCAGGGCGGCGAGATCGACACGGCCGCGATCGTCACCACGGATGCGAACGGCCTCGTCAGCGCCATTCATCATCGTATGCCGGTGATTCTCGGCAAGGCCGGGCTCGCCGCCTGGCTCGACCCGCAGACACCGCTCGACAGGATCAGAGGGCTCACCGATCCCTGTCCGGATGACTGGTTGCGGCTCGACCGGGTTTCGCGCCGGGTCAACAAGGTCGCCAATGATGATGCGGGGCTGCTCGAACCGGTTACGGATGACGAACCGGCGCGCGGGCACAGCGGGACTGCCCGGGAGACGGTTGACGGACAGGCCGATGAGTCGGTTCAGGAGGCCAGGCCGCGTCAGGGGTCGCTTTTCTGATCAGGCGCCAAAGGTGCTTCAGAACAGCGTGCGCACGATGACCAGCAGCGTCACGCCGACGACGAAGGCCAGCCCGAAACGCTGCCACATCTCCAGGCGATCCCAAAAACGCCAGAACTGGTTCATGTCGATTGTCCCCCCCCGCGCGTATCGATTTCGAGGATCGTGGGGCAGCGACCGGGCTGCGTCAACCATGGCGAAAGGGTTTCAGCCATGCCGTTCACGCAGGGCGCAGCTGCCGCGACTCCGTGGGGGCTTTGAATGCGCCGGGGGGCGTGATAGTACCGCAACGGTTTTTACGGGCGCATCCGTCGCGCCCGCCTCAATTCACGTGCGCGCCTTGCGCGCCGGACGGTCGAAACGACCGGTAACCGAGAGGATGATATGAGCGTAAGCCCGATCAAAGCCGACCAGAATTCGAATCATCTGTCGAACGCCTTCTTCTCCGCATCCCTGCGCGATGTGGATCCGGAGATCGCATCGGCGATCGATCAGGAACTGGGCCGCCAGCGCGAGGAGATCGAACTGATCGCCTCGGAGAACATCGTCTCGCAGGCGGTGCTCGAGGCTCAGGGCTCGATCATGACCAACAAATACGCAGAAGGTTATCCCGGGCGGCGCTATTATGCGGGCTGCCAGTTCGTCGATATCGCGGAAAAGCTCGCGATCGAGCGCGCCTGCAAGCTGTTTGGCTGCAACTTCGCCAATGTCCAGCCCAATTCCGGCAGCCAGGCCAACCAGGCGGTCTTCCTCGCCCTGCTGCAGCCGGGCGATACCTTCATGGGTCTCGACCTCGCCGCCGGTGGCCATCTCACCCACGGCGCCCCGGTCAACGTCTCGGGCAAGTGGTTCAACGTGGTTGGCTACAATGTCCGCCCTGAAGACCAGCGCATCGACATGGACGAGGTCGCCCGGCTCGCGCATGAGCACAAGCCGAAGCTGATCATCGCCGGCGGCTCGGCTTATCCGCGCCATTGGGATTTCGCCCGTTTCCGCGAGATCGCCGATGAAATCGGCGCGTATTTCCTTGTCGACATGGCGCATTTCGCCGGGCTCGTCGCCGGCGGCGTGCATCCTTCGCCCTTCCCGCACGCGCATGTAGCGACCACGACGACCCATAAAACCCTGCGCGGGCCGCGCGGCGGCATGATACTCTCGAATGACGAGGCGCTCGCCAAGAAGTTCAATTCGGCGATCTTCCCTGGCATCCAGGGTGGTCCGCTGATGCATGTGATCGCGGCCAAGGCCGTGGCTTTCGGCGAGGCGCTGCAGCCGGAATTCAAGCTCTATGCGCAGGCCGTGGTCGACAATGCCCGTGCACTCGCCGCGACCATCGCCGAAGGCGGTTTCGCCATCACTACGGGTGGCACCGACAATCATCTGATGCTTGTCGATCTGCGCCCCAAGAAGCTTACTGGCAAGGCGGCGGAGGCCTGTCTGACGCGTGCCCACATCACCTGCAACAAGAACGGCGTGCCTTTCGATCCGGAAAAGCCGATGGTGACCTCCGGGATTCGTCTGGGCACCCCGGCGGCGACGACACGCGGTTTCGGCGTAGCCGAGTTCCAGGAAGTCGGGCGTCTGATCGTCGATGTGCTCGACGGACTGGCCGCTAATGGCGAGGAGGGCAATGCCAGGCTCGAGGAAGCGGTCAAGGAGCGGGTGCATGCGCTGACCCGCCGTTTCCCGATCTACGGCTGAGTCACGCGCGACCATGCGCTGCCCGTATTGCGGAAGCCTCGATACGCAGGTGAAGGATTCGCGACCGACGGAAGATTCGGCCGCGATCCGGCGCCGGCGCGTCTGCTCTGATTGCGGGGGGCGCTTTACCACCTTCGAGCGGGTGCAATTGCGCGAGCTCTTCGTGATCAAGCGCTCGGGCAAACGCGCCGCGTTCGACCGGGACAAGCTCAAGCGCTCGATCGACGTCGCCCTGCGCAAGCGCAGCGTCGATCCCGAGCGCGTCGAGCGCATGCTCAACGGCATCGTGCGCCAGCTTGAAGCCACCAGCGAGGGCGATATTCCCAGTGAAAAGCTCGGCGAACTCGTCATGGAGGGGCTCAAGGGTATCGACGATGTCGCCTATGTGCGCTTCGCTTCGGTCTACAAGAACTTCCGCGAGGCGCGTGATTTCGAGGAACTGCTCGGCGGGCTGGGCCGGCGTGACGACATAGCCGATGCCGCACCGTCTCCTGCCGAAGACGATCCCTCCGGGAAGCAGGAATGAGCCCGCGCCTTTACGATCTGGCGCAAGCGCATGATGCGCATTTCATGCGCGCTGCGCTCGCTCTGGGCGAACGCCATCTCGGCGCCACCTGGCCCAACCCCTCTGTTGGTGCGATCATCGTCGATTACGCCTCCGGCGCGCCCGTCATCGTGGCGCGCGGGATCACCCAGGCGGGCGGGCGGCCGCATGCCGAGCGGGTCGCCATCGACATGGCCGGGCCCGCAGCGCGCGGCGCCACCATCTACGTGACCCTCGAGCCCTGCTCGCATCACGGCAAGACGCCGCCCTGCGCCGAGGCGATCATCGCGTCGGGCATCGCACGCGTGGTAACGGCGCTTTCCGATCCCGATCCGCGCGTCGCCGGGCGTGGGCACGGTTTGCTGCGGCAGGCCGGATTGCTGGTCACGACCGGGATTGAGGCGCAGGGGGCGGCACGCAGCCATCGCGGGCACGTCTTGCGCGTCACCCAGGGGCGTCCCGCCGTCACCGTCAAGCTCGCCCGTACGGCTGATGGCTATGCCGCAGCAGCGGACGCTGAACGATTGATGATTACCGGCTCTATCGCCAATGACCGGGTGCATCTGATGCGCATGCATGCGGATGCGATCATGGTCGGTGCGGGTACCGTCGCTGCCGATGATCCGCGCCTCGATGTGCGCCTGCCCGGCCTTTCTGCCCGCTCGCCGGTGCGCGTCGTTATCGATAGCGGGCTCTCGCTCGCTCTCGAATCGCGGCTCGTGCAAAGCGCTGGCGATCCGCCGAGCTGGGTGATCACCACGGTCGATGCCCCCGTCGAGGCTGAACGGCGGCTCGTCGCGGCGGGGCTCGAAGTCATGCGCGTGGGAGCCGACGATACGGGACGGGTGCGGCTCGACGAGGCGATGCGCCTGCTCGGTGCACGCGGCATCACCCGCGTCTTCTGCGAGGGCGGGCCTGCCCTGGCGGAGGGGCTTGCGCAGGCCGGCCTTATCGACGAGGCGGTGCTGGTGACCGGTGCAGAAAAGCTCGACCGTCCCGGATTGCGTGCTGTCGGGCCGGCGCTGGCGCACTATATCGGCAACCGCATGCAGGCTTTCGCGGAAGAATTTGCGGGGCCGGACCAGTTTTCAGTCTTCGAAAGGAGCGCGTGAATGTTCACGGGCCTCGTCACCGACAAGGGCGAAATCGCCGCGATCAGCGACCAGCAGGATCTGCGCCGTATCCGCATCCATTCCTCCTACGATCCCGACGGTATAGCGCTGGGCGCCTCGATCGCCTGCAACGGCCCCTGCCTCACCGTGGTCGACAAGGGCCACCGCGAGGGCGGCTCGTGGTTCGATGTGGATGTCGCCGCCGAAACGCTGGCGCGCACGAATGCGGGGGCCTGGCAGGTGGGCGATGCGCTCAATCTTGAGCGCTCGCTGAAGATCGGTGACGAGCTCGGCGGCCATATCGTCACCGGCCATGTGGACGGGGTGGCGACCATCGTCGCGCGTGAGGAAGTGACCGGCGCAGGCGAATGGGGGCCGACTGCGCGCTTTACCATCAAGGCGCCCGCGCAACTCGCGCGTTTCATTGCCGAGAAAGGCTCGATCTGTCTCGATGGTACCTCGCTCACCGTGAACAGCGTCTCGGGCAATTGTTTCAGCGTGCTGCTGATCCCCCACACACTGGCCGTCACCACCTGGGGCGAACGCAAGGCCGGAGACGGGCTCAATATCGAGATCGACCTGATGGCGCGTTATGCCGCGCGGCTGGTCGAGGCGGGAAGCTGATCCGCGCTCACGCGCACCACAGCCGCTCGCCGTAAGCCAGCGCGAATCGCTGCGGATCGGCGCCGATCCCCGCCATGGCGCGCAGGATCACCGCATCGTCGAGCAGCAGCGCGAGCGGCATGGCCCTGGCAAAGGCATCGACCGGCGCCTTCCCGGTGAAATGCCGTCGGAAGGTCTCCGGCTCGATCAGCCGCGCCAGCGCATGCAGCACGCCCCCGCGCAGGAAGACACCGCCGGTGGCGCCCAGGACGAGGGCGAGATCCCCGGCAGTGCGCGCCAGAAGCTTCAGGAAGACCCGCGCGGTTGTCGCCGCATGCGCATCGGTGCCGGCAAGCGCGGCTTCCGCGATTTGCGGCGGCGGGGTCGCAGCCGCTGCGCTGGCATCTGCGCCGAAATCGGAGGCCAGCGCGGCATGCAGCCGTTGCAGGCCGGGACCGCAGAGCAGCGTCTCGGCCGTGACACGCCCATGCTGGCGCGCGATACGTGGCCAGTAGCCGTCATCTTCCGCATCCTGCGGGCCGATCCCCACATGCCCGCCTTCGCCCGGAAGCGGCAGGAAGGTCTCGCCGCAACGCGCCAGAGCCGCGACGCCGAGCCCGGTTCCCGGTCCGAGCACCAGTTTCGGGCCGCGTCCGGCCACGATGGTGGGACCGATGGGCGAGACGTCACCCTCCTCGACAAAGGCGAGAGAGAGCGCTGCCGCCTCGAAATCATTCAGCAAAAGACCCTGTTCCAGGCCGCAGGCCTGTGCGATGGCCGGGCCGTCGAAGTGCCAGGGCGCATTGGTCAGGCGCGCCGTGCGCCCGGTGACGGGGCCGGCGGCGCAGATGATTGCCGCGCGCGGACGCACTTCCCCACAGGCGGCGATCGCTTCGTTCAGGGCGTCTTCCGGACCGGCATGAGCGGCAGTCGCCAGCTTGGTCACGAGACGCGGCGGCTCGCCCGGCCCGCGGGTGAGGGCGAAACGCGCATTGGTGCCGCCGATATCGGCGACGATGAGGGGGTGCGCAAAGGCGGAGAGCTCACTCATCCGGGCAGATTACGGCAGGCGCACGGGCCGTGTGAAGGGGCAACGCGTCCCGATGCGCTATTGCGCCTTCTGCCTGCGGCGTTCGATCGACGACGGTATGCGCAGGGATTCGCGATATTTCGCCACCGTGCGTCGGGCGATATCGACGCCCTGTGCCTGCAGGGCCTTGACGATGGCATCGTCCGACAGGATGCGTTTGGGGTCCTCCTGATCGATCATCTGCCTGATGCGATGGCGCACGGCCTCCGCCGAATGGGCATCCTCGCCGGCGGATCCGGAGATCGCGGCAGTGAAGAAATATTTCATCTCGAACGTGCCGCGGCTGGTGCCGATCGATTTGTTCGAGGTAACCCGCGAGACGGTCGATTCATGCATGCCGATCGCATCCGCCACCGTCTTCAGATTGAGCGGGCGCAAACCTGCCACGCCATGGGCGAAGAAGGCATCCTGCTGGCGCACGATTTCGGAGGCGACCTTGACGATGGTGCGGGCGCGCTGATCGAGGGAGCGGGTCAGCCAATGGGCGTTCTGTAGGCATTCGCCGACATAGGCCTTCTCGGCCTCGGTCCGTGCCGCAGCCGAGACGCGGGCATAATAGCTCTGATTCATCAGGACGCGCGGCAGTGTCTGCGGGTTGAGATCGACGAGCCATGTCCCGTCGTGGGCTGCGCGCACGAAGACGTCGGGGATCAGGATCTCCGCCGGCGCACCGCCGAAGACGCGGCCCGGCTTGGGATCGAGGGCGCGCAGCTCCGCGATCATCTCGGCGAGATCGGCCTCGTCGACCTCGCAAAACCGTCTGAGCGCGGCGAGATCGCGCTTCGCCAGCAGGTCGAGATGCGCGAGCAGCGCCTCCATGCAGGGATCGTAGCGGTTGCGCTCGCGCAATTGCAGCGCGAGGCATTCCGCGAGATCACGCGCGCCGATCCCCGTCGGCTCGAAACCCTGCACTACGGCGAGGACGGATGCGACCTGCGTTGGCGCCACCGACAGCCGGTCGGCGATCGCCTCGACGCTTTCGATCAGATAGCCGCTCTCATCGATCGCATCGATGATGAATTGCCCGATCAGCCGCGCGCGCGGATCGGTGACGGCGAGTTCGAGCTGGCCGATCAGGTGATCGCGCAATGTGGCTTCGCGGGTGAGGTTGCGCTCCATCCCTTCATCGTCCTCGAAGGACCCGCCGGATCCCACGCCGCTCCACATCCCTTGCGAGAGCGCGAATTCATCGCCGCCGGTGATCGGCGCCTCGCCGGGATTCTCGCTCTGGAAGACGTTTTCGAGGGAGGTGTCGAGCGCGCTCTCGATGGTTGAGCGCTCCGGTGCCATGTCGGATGCGAGCCACGGATCGGGCGCACCCTCCGCCAAAGTGCCGGAATCGTCGCTTGCTGCATTACCCTCGGCAGCGTTATCGCGGGAGTCGTCCCGGGACCCTTCTCGGGTCTCGTCGCGCGTGTCGTCTTCAGCGCCCGCCCCCGCGCCCTCGCTGCTCTCGTCCCGTTCCAGCAACGGGTTGCGTTCGAGCTCGGCATCGACATAGGCGACGAGGTCGAGATGCGACAATTGCAGCAGCTTGATCGCCTGCAGCAATTGGGGCGTCATCACCAGTGACTGCCCCTGACGCAGCTCCATGCGCGGTGCGAGACTCATCGATACCCCGTCGGTTCCGGAGGCCGCGCGCAGCGGCACAACCTTCCGGCATGGTTCTTGCATAATTTTCTTGAGGATTCGTATCGCGTCTCGTCGCCCGCGTCAAAGGCCGAGGTCGATGTCGCGATGATCTGAGCGGGGGAGGGCTCGGGAAGGGCTCCTTGCAGCTTACCCGGTGACCACACGCGCCGGCGGAAACACGACTTCCGCGAGCGTGCCTTCATTCTTGCGCGAGGTGATGCGCAGGTTGCCCTGATTCGCCTCGACCAGAGCCTTGGTCAGCGGCAGGCCGAGGCCGGTCCCGCCTGCCTTGCGTGCGGTGGCGAGCTGGCGGAACGGTTCGAGCGCTGCGGTGACCTCGCCCTCGTTCATGCCGATGCCCGTATCGCGCACCCGGAAGATGATGTCGCCCTCGCTGCCGCGCGCCGTCGAGACAATCACCTGCCCGCCGGGATCGGTGAATTTCACTGCGTTCGAGAGCAGGTTGATCACGATCTGGCGCATGGCCCGCTCATCGACCAGGACCGGTGGCAGGCTGTCGGCGAAGGAACTGCGCAGCACGATACGCTCGCGCGCGGCTTCCGGCTGCATCATCGCCACGCCGGCATTGACGAGATCGTTGAGCGCCACGGGGATGAAATTGAGCTCCATGCGCCCGGCCTCGATCTTGGCGAGATCGAGCAGATCGTTGACGAGGCTGATCACATGCTCGCCGGAGGCGTGGATATCGGTGAGATAGTCTCGGTAGCGCTCATTGCCGACGGGGCCGAATCGCTCGTCGAGCATGACCTCGGCAAAGCCGATGATCGCATTGAGCGGCGTGCGCACCTCATGGCTGATTCGCGCGAGGAATTCCGATTTCTGGGCGCTCGCGGCCTCCGCCGTGCGACGTGCTGCGATCAGTTCGTTCTCGGTCTGCTTGAAGGCTGTCATGTCGCGCAGCACGGCGCAGAACTTGCGGTCGAGCCCTTCACCCAAGCTGCCCAGCGTCATGAAGAGCGGGATCGCGCCCCCCTGGCGAACGCGCCCGAGCACCTCGCAGCCGTCATTGAGGACGCTGCGCAGGGCGTCCTCGCGCATGGATGCGAGATATTCCAGCGCGCTGACATGGCTTTCGGTTTCGAGCAGCTGCGTCAGGCTCTCCCCGGCGATCTCGCGCTGGTCGTATCCGAAAAGCGCCTCCGCCGCGCGGTTGAGCGAGAGGATGCGCCCGCCCTGGTCGAGCAGGACGACGCCGTCCGTCGCCGTATCCAGGATCGCGGTCTGCTCGCGCAGCCGCTCCTCGCGCGCCGCGAGATCGGCT
>Ga0102934_1001404_pt1 | contig 16881 bp, 23 predicted proteins | sample SalPonR2_A_D1_MG_FD_78175 | JGI IMG/M metagenome (GOLD analysis project Ga0102934, IMG submission 78175) | Salt pond soil microbial communities from South San Francisco under conditions of wetland restoration - Salt Pond MetaG R2_A_D1_MG | ecosystem: Environmental > Aquatic > Marine > Intertidal... | reverse complement strand
CGGTCCAGAAGAATGAATTCAATCCTCACGGTCGTCGTTTCCCGATCTGTCTGTGCTCCCTGGACAGGATCATCGCGGGGCTAGAGGCCCAGGAGAAGGAAGGGAAGGGCGGAGGAGGGGAAGGCGAGAGGGAGAAATGTGTGAACTCCAGGAAAAAAGTTCCTTCGGCCGCACCGGGTCCTTTGAACATAAACGAATATCCGGGTAGGTTGGATGTGCAGACGAGTGCACGCGGGGAGAAGATTGAAGCGACGGGAGGAAGGAAGAGCGGGGATGGCTGTACACCCACAGAAACGGTCATGTCGACGAAAGAGGTTGCCGGCTGCAAGCTATCATGCCTGCTGCCACTTCCTCGCGCATGGCCCTCTGGCTATTGCCTTCTCATCGACCTACGTCTCCCTATTCTATCCCCAGGCGTCGAGCTCCTTTCAGGGAAGGAGAAGGAGCTCTGCGCGGGTTTGCGCCTCCTGCCGAAGCATTATTTGTACATCAAGGTGGGCGGGGTGGTTTAAGGGAGGGGTCGGCCCCACGCAGGTAGCGTTTGTCCGCTACCGCGGTCACATTCCCTCTTTTGACGGAGCCTACATGTCCTTTTTCAGCTTTCCTTTCGGCTGATATCAGAAACCTTCTTAGTCCCTCTGGCTTTGCCTCTTGATCTGCCCCGACGTAATTTTGAGTCTTTTTAGCGCGTCACCTTTCCTTTTCGCGGACTCTTTTCTGCCTTTTTATTCTTGCCTTCCCCTCACATGACCCGTACAACCCCTTGTTACGGCACAGAATCGCATTCTGCAAGAAAGTGAAGCCTGCGGTCTCCTCCCTGCCCCGAACTGTGCAGAACCCAAGAGTGCGGGCGGGGGGGAGACGGAGGGTGATAGGGCAGTACCTCCTTCGTCGCTGGTCACCATGGACGTGGAGAAGAAGAAGGGGGTCTATGACTTCATGGTTCGGGTCGGCTGGGTCTCGCCACTAGGTAGGAAGGAAAGGACAAGGGGAGGGAGCCATTGCCCATGGTCATGGTCTTTGTGGTGCGTGAGTGAAGGTCATTCTTGTATTCTGTGTCGGTCATTTTGGCGCTTGGAAACATAACCTTTCCTTTGAGTCATGAGCCTTGCGTTCTCGGCAATAGTAGCACCCTCACGTACTGCCGTATCTTCATCTTTGTCTCCATTTCTCTCCTTCACCACTGCACGATTCAGTCGCCAACGCCCGCTCCGACGTCAAAGATATCACTGTCAAAGTCAACCGCAGCGGGAGTGCTCCGAACACAAGCGGTTCCTCTTCTTTGTCCTCGTCCTTGCCCTCTTCCATGAAGAGTTCCGCGTCCCCACAGAAGAAGAATGGTGAAACGGGAGAAGGAGTGGGCAAGGAAAGAATAGCACAGGAGATGGATGTAGAAGGCAATTCTGGATGAGGAGAATGAGGGCTAGCGCGCCACTTGATCGAAAGCAAACCGACTTGAGTACCTCCCCTTGTCGCCTTTCCCGTCGTCACTCCCTCTCGCTTCCTTCCATTGGGCTCTCTCTCCTCTCCTCCACCCTCGCGATGCCATTTTTGCGATTTAGGGGGGACGCAAGATTCTTCGCATTATGTCATGTCAGGGAGGGGGAGAAAGAAGCTTGCTTGTGTTCGTAAAATGATTCGAAGAGAATCGGAGGAGAGCGAGGGGAGCAATGAATCCAAGCAGGGATTAAAGAGAGCAGAACACTTGCAGGATTAATGTGTCATAAATGTATCGGATTGCTTTCGCGGGCGTCTTGGTGCTTTGCAACTTTTCATTTTGCACGTTCTTCTACTGGTACCCCCCGGTACAGGCAGCCTTAGTCACTAAATTTTTCCTGTCAGCGACCTTTCCTTATTGTCTCCCTTCCTTCTTGGTCCCTTTTCGTCACCCATCCGCTGTTGTGATCGCTTCGACAGTCACTCTCTTCACTGAACAACCTCTTCGCCCTCCGTCAATCTCTTTCCGCCCCCTCTGGGCGCTTTCCTTCCTGCGAAAAAAGCGTTTCCTCCAGGCGCATGTCTTCATCTTTTCGAGGCCTGATAAGCTAAGAAAAGTCCGAGAAATCAGATATCAGGCACCTGGAAACGAGCAATTCTTCTCCTTCATGTCGCTGCGACGACCGAAAGCCCTCCATTATTCCAACCTTCATGACCTGGCCCCTTCCCTGCCTTCCTTTCCCTTTCCCTCACCTCTTCCGCCATCCCCAGCACATGAATCCTGCCGCTGGTATCGCCAACTGCCAGCCTTTTTCCATTCCCTGCCCAAGCGAGGCGGGTCAAGGCGACGGGAGGGGACGAAGGAGGGGTAGTGGGGGGGAAGAGCGACCTGTTCCCTATTTGAGCCGAGCCGGCCGGGGCCGATGGACCTCGCGTGGGCGTTGGAGATGCAGGTTTATCGGCAACGCTGCCCGTGACCGGGAAAAGAGGAAGAAAGGGAGCCTGAGGGTGGGGGGAGACGGGTTGAAGGGCGCATGGCATGAACGTGAAGGAAATATTTGCATAGGCCATTCCTTCATTTCCCTAGCTCGCTCCCATTTTCCCTTCCTCCTCACCTCCAAGCTATGGTTTAAATTCCACAGCCCCAGCAGTCCTCCAGAGCTCACCGAGGCGAAGATACAGGGATGGGAAGGGCACCTGGGAAAATAGCGGAGGAGAAGAAAAAGAGAGCGAGGTAGCTTCAGGCCTTGTGCCGAGGGCAGAAAAGAACTAAGTCAAAGCCTTGTCCACGCGTCCATCCGTTCACATGGAAGAGAAATCGAACAACGTCCTGCACGATCCCCTCTGACGACAAGTTCCTGCTTGATCTTCTCCCGCCTTTCCCCTTTCTTCGTACCAAGCCACATCGTTCACGTAGTCGTAGGCGTTCGCGCCGTGCGTGAAAGAGGACACCAAGGGTTTGGGCGGTCGGTGGGTATGCCTGACAAGAGGGAGGGAGGGGGAGAAAGGCGGCGGTGAAACTTCTACTATGAAAGTACAACTTGAAAACCAGGGTAGGACAGGATGTTAAAGCATCACTATCGCCAGCACCCGGGAAGATTCACGAGCCTGCCCTCGTGCAAATCTCTTTCCTTCCCTTCCTCCTTCCCCATGCGCTTCCGGCCCTCCCCTCCCCCCTCCCCGTGCTCGCACCAAAGCTTGATGGTGCAATCAAGAGAAGAAGAGAGGAGAAGGGAGCTGAGAGAGGAACGTCGAAACTTGGAGGAAGATAAGGAGGAAGTCCGGGTGGACGGATGAAGAGAGAGCGCGGTGATGAGGCTGCCGTGCGCCTGCCACTGCAAGAATAGGAATAACAGCGAGCGAGGGAGGGAGGGAAGGAGGGCGAGAGGGATGCTTAACGACGCATCTGCAAAGCAACCTAAGTAATCCGTTCCCAAATCTGTCAGGATCAGGTTACTCTACCTGTCTGGCGGCGACGTGTCGATGTGCGGGAAAGGAGGGGAGGGATGGAAGGGAGGGAGAAGGAGCAGCCCCCGGTGCTGGTTGGCAATAGATATGTCCATTCTTGCCCCCTAAAAGCATCTCGTCCCGGCCCTGCATGTGGACGTGCCGATAAGGGGAGAAAGGAGGAAGGGGAGGAGGGGGAGCAGGTGGGAGAATCAGGACCGCACATCCATTGCAGTCGCGTCGAGTTACTCGCGTCCATCCCTGTTCCCCCTCTCTGCAGCCTTCACCGCCCCTTCTCTTTCCCCACCCCTCTACACTGCCCTCCCTCTCTCACGTTCTCATCCTTCTGGAGCACCACGGCCATGATGCTGACATCCTGCGGTTGCTGCGGCTGGCTTTCCTCCCTCTTTCCAACGACAGGTCCGTCGCCCGGGACGTCTGAGACAGAAGCTACGTCCAGAGGCTCAGATAGACGGCTAAGGTGAGGTAACGGAAATCGGATAAGATAAACGGCTAGTGTGAGGTAACGGAAATCGGCCCATGTCAAGCCCGTCTCTTCATTTCCCGCCCCGCGAACCCTCCTCCCCATCCTGCTTCCTAGCCTGTCTTCGTCTTTCGCTCCCTTCGCACCTTAAATCCCACCGACATACACGACCGTCCGCGGAGGCCGACAACAGTACGTGAGCGTTTCCGCCTGCAGCAGCCTCGGTCGCAAGGGCATGTACGGGGTAGGTGTGCCCTGGGGAAAGGAGGGATTGGGAGGAAGTGAGGGAGGGATTGAGGGGAGGATAGAGGGAGGCCAGCACAGGGAATCCGGCGAAGGATCGAGAGGGAGGAGGAGAGGCCGCTTCTAACAGGCCGGTATACATGCGAGTGAGGGACAGGAGCGAGAGAGAAAGGGACAAGGGGTGGGGAGGGGATACCGGTCATGGAGAGAGGCGATCGTTGCACGGGCAGGGTCCGGGCGCGCATGTCCCAAACGAGCACTTGGCCGGAGTAGGCGCCGCTGGAGGACGAGACGAAGGTAGGGGGGGAAGATCAACTAAGTTGAACCCAGAAGTTTGAAAGCCCTCCAATCTTCCTTATGCCTCTTCTCCCATGTTTCATATCTACCTTTCTCGCCACAATCCAAGTATTGAAAAACGGAGTGCCACGCTCTCCTTTCTCGTTCCTCCCTCCCTCCTTTCTCGTTCCTCCCTCCCTCCCTCTCTCCCTCCATCTCGAAGTCCACCTACCCAATCACGAGGTGGGGGTTGGAGGGATGAAATTTCGCCGTCAAAATGGCTGAGGTAAAGACGAAGCGCGCTTCCGGTCTGATGGGCCCGGTGGATGCGCGTGAACTCAAAGCATGGAATGGAGCTTCCGTCATACCTCCCCCCCCCCTCTCCCCCTTCTTCCCTCCGTCTGTGCCTCACCTGGATGGCAAGCCCAAGGACCACGCAAGGACAAGGCCCTCCATCTCATCAGAGAGGCCGGGAAAGGATGCTGCAGAGGAGGAAGGGACCGGGGCCGGGAAGGAGTAAGGGGAGGAGGACCACGATGCAGGTCCGCAACGATTTCTGCTTGTGCTCTCCCGGCTGTATGCCGCTGAGTGAGGGGCGAAGAAAGGGAGGGATGGTTTTAAAAAGGCAGCAATCATCGTCCTTGATCTCTTTTTTGTCAACACCGTTCACGTTCATGTCAAATCCGAAACTCAAGCCGGCGAGAGGCAATCAAGAAGGGTGGGAAGAAGGAAGGCACGGGAGAACGGAGGGAGGCGGCCGCGTAAAGCTGATGTATGCTGTTTCGTTTCCCATGGTCCCCTCTGCTCTATCTTCATCCGTCCTCCCCCTCCACGCACCGAGGAGCAGCTCTGGAAAATGTGGCGACCACTCCAGGTCCACCACCGCCCGCCCTCCCTCCCTTCCTCCCTGTGTCCCGCCGTCCCTCCCTTCTGTGCCTTTCCCACGCCCAAAGTCGTCCACAAACTGATGTACAGATGGAGAGGGACCAATTAGAAGGCTACAGCCTCTGTCTGACGAAAAGCAATCCTCGCCCCTTGTCCTTCCCCCCCCTCCCACTCTCATCACCCCTCCTACCTCAAGGACTCGGCTCACACCCCCTTCGTCCGGCCCCCCTTTCTGGTCGTCCGCTTCGCTCGTACTCCTCCCCATGTAGTCGGCAAAGAGGTCGAAGCCCTCGTCCTGTACCATGGTGGTTCAAGTCAGTTCCAAGTCCTCCCTCCCTCCCTGCCTCCTTACCCCTCCCCAACCCGACTCCCCTCCTCTTCACACCTGGCCCAGGGCACGCTCCACCACCAAAGAGGCTCGGGAGAGGAAGGTCGCCAATTCAGGCTTGGAAAGCGCTTCGATCTGTGAAACCGTGGTCGAAAACGACGAGGAAAGGGCTGTGAGATGCAAGCATCCTCAGGCCTTGCCCTGGCTGACAGCTGTCCACGCTCATCAGGTAGCACAGAGAGCGGACACTGCGAGACAGAAAACCTCCAAAACTCTTCACGATTCTCTTTCCAGCCTACCTCCACCCCCCCGCCCCCCTGTCTTCGTCCCACTCACTCTGTCGGCCTCTGACAAGGGAGCTGCCGCCGAAACGCCCCCGATGTCCGCAGATGGCGATGACGCTCCCTCTTGACCTGCCCGCCCTCCCTCAGTACCCTTTTCCTCTGCGTCTTCCACCCTCCCTTCCGCCTCTCCAAACCTATCTGCCTCGATTGTGTGGAGTTGGCCCTTTCCCGGCGATTCCCCTTCGTCTTCGTCTCCTCCTTCGTCAAATGGGGGCTCAGTTTGGCTGCCTTTATGGTAGCACTCTAGTGCCGGTGCAGGTGTTAGCACGACTTTCCCTGTACGCATGAACGAGAGAGGTAAGGTGAGAGGGCAGCCAGGGGGCGGTGCCAGGCCGGTCCCCAGGCTCGCCGTTTTCCTTCCACGTCTGTCTCTTCCTTACCAAGTCCGCGGGCAATAGATATTGAAACTGTGTTTGGGTCCTGCGCCACAACACCATCTTTAAGCTTTGAAATTGTGTCAAGGGAATGACATGCGTCCAAACTTCGATTAACATAGGAAGCTGGCAGAGGCGAGTCCGACAGGCAGCCCACTAAACGACACCTGCGTTACCATCCCGCAGACCTACCTTGCGCGATGCCTCATGCGCCGCTGCTTCACTTGTTTTTTGGGTATTGGAATTATCGCTGGCGTGGATTTCTCTTTTCCCAATTTTATCCTCTCCCTCGTTCTCGGTTGAAGGCGCCGGTACATTCAAGAGCGAGTCAATCAATGCATCCAATTGTTCTTGGTCGTCCCTTCTGTTGCCGCCTTTTTCAGCGTTTTCCTTCTTTATCCCTCGTGTTAAAGCTCTGTCTCCTGCTGCAGCTGAGCCACGTTCCTCTCCTAGGCCCTCCCCTTCATTCTCACGCACCGCCCGCTTCCGCCGCATTTCTTCCAACTTTCTTTTTTTCTCTTCCAAAGCCGCGGCCCGTTTCCTGCGGGCTTCATCCATGTTAGAGGTGGCCTTCAGCAAGTTCCTTATATATGTGCTTGAAATTATGCGCATGAGTGTGTTTTAATTTATGAGCGCGCATGAGATTGATCGTCCTACTAGACACCCGTGTCGAGATACGATACTCAGGGAGGCTATTGCGTAGAACACGGTACTGTTTCCTCCCTTTCATAGCTTATAGAAAGGTGAGGAAGGTCAAACAATTCTGGCAGCGCCAGAAAAAAATGTGGAAAGAATACATAGCTACTTCGTAAAACGCGGTTCTGCTCCCAGGCTTTCATGATTAATAGGAAGGCAAGGGAGCTCAATCTGTCGTCACAGCACCCCAAAAATGTCGAGGTAAAAAGGGTCCCAAGATTTTTTCCCTCTTTTACAAAAAATTGTATTTATAGCTGAAATGCAAATGATTCCACGGTGAAAAGGAGGGGTATAGTAAACTTTCCAACACGTTGCGCAGAGGGACACCTCCGGGTATGCGTGCATGCACATGACTACTGTAACGATCCTTTTTTAAAGCCTCTTTCTTTGACCTTGTGCTAACCTCTCTTTCTGACATGGATCGTGCGTGGCTATCTGTTTGCCCTCAGTTTTGGCCTTGGCCACAGCGAATTAGCGCTATAGACCCCAGGAAAAAGGACGTGTGGGAGCCGGATTTTCTGAAAGCCAATACAGCAAGATGGACCGGTCGAGCTCTGTTCAACACTTTGAGACAACGTCGTGGATAGCCAAGATGAATTATGCCTGCTTCGTAACCATTTAAAGGGCCGTTCATGAGCACATTGGTAGGAGTTATGGAGGTTGTGGTGTGATTTGTTAAGACCACTTCATGCTATACAAATCTTGTTATCGCGTCGTATGGGTTATGAATTAATTCACTTTTCCCATGTTTGGTGTGTAGTTTTTCCATTGTACCACCCAATGAAGGCGTACGTGGAAGAATTATGAACAAAATGCGCTTGTCTTTTTTTATTGTTCAGTGATCCCTCTTTTATTATCCCCTCTTTACATAATTTCGTTCTTCTTTTTCTCACTCCTCTTCTTCCACTTCGCCCTCTTCTCTTCCATTTAATTCTCCTTCTTCCTCCTCATTGATATCAAGCTCAAGCTCATCTTCCTCTGCTTCTTCCTCCCGCTGCGCCGCACCGCTGAAAACCTCACGCACGCTCTTCAGAATCTCTTCCCAAGTTTCACTCCCGTCGATCAGTCGCTCGAGAATCTCTACGGCGGCCTCCGATTCCTTTCCGATGTCCATCTCCTCATCCAAAACGTTCCCCCAACCACCTTCGGCTTCCCTCCACTCTCTTTTCCCCTCCATTCTTCTTGGCTTGACGCCCGGCTCCACGTACACCATCTTCACGAACCTGACGCCATTTCCCTCCTTCCCCTCTCGTCCATCTTCCTCTAAAACCTTCACACCCTTGCTTTTAAAAAAGGAATGCACGTGTCTCAGATCCCGCGCCAACAACGTATCCGCCCAAGCATGGCCTTTGTGAACGGCCTGCCCCACGTCAATCAGGTGCACCTGATTCGCATGCCACAAGATGTTGTACTCGGACAAATCGCCATGCACCAAGCCCGCTTTCTGGTACAGGTCTCGGACCAGCATCAGCACACTTCGGTAACATTTCTCCCACCACTGTCGCGCTCCCCCGCCCTCCCCCCCTTCCCGTCCTCTCCCTTTGGAGGCAGCAGAGGGAGACAACCTCACCTCCCTGAGCTGTGGCGACGGCCAGCCGTCCTCCCCCAAGAAGGACATGACCAAGACGTGCTCCTTTTGGAGGAGCGGGACCGGGCACGGAATCCCTGCTTTCCTCATCCGAAGCAGGTTTCGTGCCTCTTTCTCCGCCCATAGTTGGAACTTGGCCCGGGTAGATTTCTGTCAGGGGACAAGAGGGGGAAGGAATGCGGAGGGGGATACGTGACATTAACATATGGAGGTCGCGAGGCATGAATTATGCGTCCTTATGTCTCTTTCTTCTGCTTGAACTCCCATCCTCCTCCCCTTTCTTCTCACCTTGTTGAAACGCAACTTCCCAAAGCGAGGATCGCCGTCAATGTACGCAGCCCGATTTGAAAATTCGTTCAGGGTGGTCTTGAAGATCTTGATGGCACAATCACATCCTGCGATCCCTTCCATGCTCTCCATTTTCCTTCCCGACAATGCCGACCCCGCAACAGACCTTTGGCCTTCCTCCCCCCCCTTCCTCCCCCCTTCCCTTTCAACCAACACCTTGTCCTCTTCCACCCGTCCCTCCACCTTCCTCTCCCTTTCCCCACTTCCATCTTCCCTCCATCCCTCCCCGTCCTCCTCCCTCCCTCTCGGCCCCACCCCTGGCGCATAATAGACATTGCTCTCTTTCCCGGTCTTCACCACTCCGCCCACCTCCCTAAACAAGCTACCTTTGTTCAATATCCGAAGGAGGAGAAGCCGTGTCCTGGCGTCCAAGACCCCTTCCTGCGTCTGCCGCGTCCGCCCCTCCATGGCGCCTGCGGCCGCCCCGCTCGAATTCTTGGCCACCTCGTCTTTGTTGAAGCGTTGACGCAACTGATTCGACGCTCGATTCGGGATGGAGAAGCCCGACTGGCCGAGGGAAAATGATGCGGTCAGTCTCATGCATATCAGCGGCAATCAGCGCGAGGAAATCGCGAGGGCCCGCCGTCTCTCCCTCCACCTCTCCCCCGCCCTCCCTAACTCCTTCCCTCCCTCCCTCCCTCCCTCCTTACCTCCGCTTCGACGTCTCCGACGCCTGAGTAGCGGGACATCAGCTCCAGCGCATTTAGACGCCCATTGATCGCCGCGTCGTGCTTCGAAACCACCTCCCCTTCCCACGTTGTCCACAGCTCTCCCTGCTTCTGCCGCCGCCGCCGCCCGCCCCTCGACCCCGCCACCTTAAGTCGATTGAGCGCGTCCCCTTTGTCTCCGGACTTTTCTCTTGTAGAGTACGAGGGCATTGGCTCGCTGCTGGCGTCCTCCGCGGACAGGAGAATTCGCTCTTCTCGACCACGTCCTCCCGCCTGCCCTCCCTCCCTCCCTCCCTCCAGCCTGTAGGCGACAGAGACTTTGCTCAGAGGTCCGTGTTGGCGTTGATCGCGCGCGGCGGCGGCATGACGGGCTGCACGCAAAGCACATTCCTCGTCCGCTTGGAGCTGGAGGGCCAGCGCAAAGTCTGGACAAAGGATGGGGGGGATGGCGGGAGGGCGCAAGAACGTGAGAAAGGTTGCTTCACAGCCATTTTCAGCCCGCTGCCAGGGGGGGAGTACATGGAGGACTTACCGGCGTCGGCCTGGGCGTCCGCGTCCTCCACACCTGCAGCTTCGGGCAAGTCTTTTGTGTCGAGATGCAGCCTTGTGTCTTCTCCCTCGAGGTTCGGGTCCGGCACGTCCCTACCCCCTTCCTCCGCTCTCCCCTCTTCTCGTGTCCCCGCCGCCTCCCCCGCCCCTACCGTGTCTGCGGACGAGCCAAGGGAGAGGGAGATAGCTAGTGCCAGATCTTTGTCTTCAGCATCGTGCTTGTCTCCTGTTGTGTGCGCGCCTGTCGCTGTCCTGCGGGTCCCCCGCTCCAGACGTTCTGCCAACTGCTCACTCATTAGCTCCGCTGTGTTCAGTTGGAAAGGGAATTACATGAATGCTCTTTGAGTTCTCTCACAAAATCAATATACATTTCGCCCATGTTCGCCTTGTATTTCTCCTGGGGCCTCAGAGGCAAAGCTGGTGAGGCCAGAGCTCACGTCCGCTTCGTTGAACGACTTACAGAGGGATAATGAAGAGACTGCAGAACTGGTATTAGGACGTTTCCATCCCGGGCGGGTCCATGCACACATATCTACGGATATCTTGGAAATGGAGTACCTGAGCAACATTTTTTGGAGCGAAGAAAAAAAGGTAAAATAAGCGAGGTAGTAATAAGTCATTGAGCAGGAGCAGGAGGTCGACTGAAAAGGTAATATAAATGAGACTGGACAGCATCACATACGTCGGGCCGCGAGGCCTTCTGGATAAGCCCTTCTTGCGGAGAACAATGAAAGTTGTGCGCTCAGAAGTGGAGAAACTTTATGATACTGCGTCCATTACGGCGCCTGCCCTCTGTGAACTTTGGGGCGTAAGGGGAGGAACTGAAATCAACGGCAAGCGTCGCCTCTCCTGAATGCTCTTAGTCCTCTTTGCCTCATAAGCGTATCGAACCCGCGCACTTCATTCTTTCCGCTTTCCACATCTAAATACAGGAATGACATATGTCTGACCCTGTCACATCTGCTGTCGAAGAACTTTTGGAAGAAAATGTCTTTCCCCCCCCTGCGACTGCCTCTCCCTCCTCCACCTCCTCCATGCTAACACCACTGATCACAACTTTTTTGGGAGTATTGGCGCGGGTCGAAGAAAAAGTGGTGGAACATCTCCCTCCACAGGCCCAGAAAAAGTTTCATGCCGTGGATGCCTGGGGTTCGACAGCACTTGGTGAGAAATGGAGCAGTGATTGGAAACGTAGATAGCTGTTAAGCAGACAGGGGCTCTCAAAGTGCCATCTTTACGCTTCACTTTTCTTGGCGCGTTTACAACTAGGACTTCCCCACAGTGGCATTATAATAACCTGTCTCCTTCTCCTGTTGGTCTTGGGTTTGAGCTTATACTTCGTGGGGATCGGCCGCGCTCGAGGGCACAAGCCCCTGCCGGGGGGGAAACAGGGAAGAGGTGAGTCATGCGCCTGAGCCGCACCCTATCCTGTTTGCTTGAAATCGTGGGTGTATCATTTCTGAGCACGGGGGGTATTTAATTCGTTCGTATCCTTAGCGAGGCCTTCGCATGTGGTCTTGCTTGGACCGTGCGGCGCGGGGAAAACTGCGCTCTATCATCAGCTTCTCTACAATACCGTGCCGGAGACGGTAACGTCCATGGTGGAAAGCGAGGGCATCCTTAAAGATAAAGACATCAGACTGGTACCTTGAGAGGGAGAGGGAGGGAGGGAGCGAAGGGGGGGAGGGGGGAGGGGAGGGAGGGAGGTGGGAAGGGAAACGGAAAGAAAGGAATGGTGTCGTCGTTAGCCTTGGCGCTGACTGGGCCCTTCTCTCGACTGCATCATATCAGGTGGATTTCCCGGGGCACGAGCGCCTGCGCGGTGGGTGGAAGAAGCAATTTCTGGACGCTGGGAAGGTAGGCCTCGCTGTTCGCCTGAACGGGTTCCCACCGAGTCCTCTCCTTTCTCCCTGGCCCTTCGTACTCCTCTCTCCTACACTCGTACACACCTTCCCCCCACCGTTCCCTGCAACGAAATATGATTTTCTTCAGTCCTTTTCCTTTGTCCTCCCCCTGTCTAAAAATCTCCTCTGGCTCGGCTGCCTGACTACATTGATGCGGCTCCTTGTTCCGCGTACAATTTCCATGCGAATTTGATTCTGAATATCTTCGTTTGGGATGACACCCTTATTTAGGTGGCGGGTGTGATCTTCGTCGTCGATGCTGCTGATTTTTCAACTCATAAAGTTCGGGAAGCAGCAGAGTAGGGAAGGGAGGGAGGAAGGGAGGGAGGGTCAAAGGGAGAGAGTGTGGGTGGGATGGCGTCTTCTTGCTCGCAGTTTTGTTTCAGTTTTGTCTTTTTTTATCTCATCTCCTCCCTGTCCTTCAACTCCTATCTCCTGACAGGTTTCTCTACGACATTCTCACCCACGCCGCAATGGACGACGGCCCCCCCCTCCTCGTCGCCTGCCATAAAAGCGACCTCCCCGGTGCCAAAGCGCCCGCCCGGATCAAGGCTTTGCTGACATCCGAGCTGTAAGTGGCATGTGAGAGAGAGCTGAAAAGAATTGTGGGCGCGTGGGGAAAGGATGTGCGTCGCCTGAACGTGGAAGAGGATACGTCATCACGGAGGCGGTCGGAGGGCATCATGTATTTACAGACTAGTCTGATTCGTGCATGTAACCACGACCGATATACGGCAGGGAGCGTCTCAGAAAGACGCAGGGAGGAGCCATGATGGATGGGAATGGAGAGGAAGAGGAGGATCGATTGCCTCTGGGGCGGGTGGCAGTGCCGTTGAATTTGGATGTGGACGCACCCTCCGAGGTATGAGTATAAAGGCGGTTGGACGATCGACGAACCTGTCGAATCTGAGCGTCCATGTGCTTCTTTTCTTATTTTGGTATTTCTTTTGTGTTCTTCGGTTTCTAATTTTTGAATCGTGTCTCCTTTCTTTTTCCTTCCTCGTTTTCTAGCTCACCTTTGCGTCAACAAACGTGGCTCAGCAGACACAGTTTGGGGGAAATGACGCGATTGAAGAAGATATAGGGCCTTTAATGACCTTCATAAGTGATAAGATTGGACGTTGAATGCAAGGACAATGAACGAAAATCTAGAAACAAGAAGCGCTCTATGAGGAAATATCACCTTTCCGATGCCTTGGTTAATACATCTTGTTCTTCGCATTTTCCCCGCGACCGATGCCTTTCCATGCAGTAATAGTGCTTCTCGATTACTCGAGTAACAAATCAATTCTCATGCTTGTGGTAAGAGGGGTGAAATTTGGGCGTGCTGTCATTTCCTATAGATTGGAAAATCTTTACGAATATCGCATTCTGACATAGTTTCCTGCTGTTTGCCTTTGTGTAAGCTTCCGTATCTCATTTACCGAATACGTCCTGATTTCATTGTCAACTTCCTTCTTTTCCACTTTTAATCTCTGTGACGTGCAAAAAAAGTAAAATGGTTAGAAGTGAGAGTATACGGAATTTGAAGAGCGGAACGTGTTAACCCCAAATATAGACCGCGTAAATTACAAATGGAGAAAGAGAGGGAGAAGCAAAGGGAAAGCACACGGGGATGGAAGGAGGACAAAGACGGTGCACCAATTGAGTGGAAGGATTTGGACCTTGCGGCGAGCAGGACGGGGGGGAACAAAAGCCTTCCCATTGTTATCTACGCTCCTTGTGCAGGTATCTCAGGGCTAGATAGGCTGTAATGGCCAGCCCCAAATAGATGGCAAAAGCGCACCCAAAATTTTCCATTATGGTGCTCGGAGAGCTGAGAGGAAAGTAATCGATAACAAACTCTACGGAGGTGCCTAGTATTTTACAGGCCATTAATATGACGTCAGCAGAAAGTATGAAGGAAAGGTATATAGAAGAAGTTAGTTCATTGAAGACTGCCACGTAACACTGCATTGCATGTATACAGGGTAGAGGTAGCGGATTGAAGTAAGAATTGACAGCACTTACCACGCAAAACATTCATCGAGAGAGGTTGAAAGGTGAATTTGATGAGGGATGCCCATTGTAGCCATGTGCTGTGGCGATAGAAGCTGTTAAACGAGACCATGAAGCCACCTGTAAGAATAGAAGCAGCTACATAGCCGGCTGCCAGGACGAAAGCAATGTCGTAATTGGGAGCCAGCAGGGCGGCAAGCTGCACACACATGCTACTCATATTAGTCTTTATAAATCGATGAGAGGGGTATGGAGACGTGTGGTAGGGGAAGAGGGTAAGCTCAGATTTTCTCATAAGACGGACCGATGTATGGACATTCGTGGGGAGGCATTTTCCCTTCTTCTATTTCTCCTAATCTGTCAACCTTCGATTCCTTTGGTTCCTTACCTGTAGAATAAGCCCCACCACATACACCATAAAATTGAAGGGGACATTCGTGGGCTGTGTAAAAGCGACATAGTCTATAAATAGGGAAAGTGTGAGAGGTAATGCTTGAGGAAGCCGAAGCCCGCCATAGTCCATTGTTGTGAAGGATCAGAGTGCAGCCAAAGAGTGTGAGCAGAAACAAGCATTTGAATGAAAAAAACTCGAACGCCTACCTAGGTTATAATAGACGATGACGGAGAAGAGGAGGCCCGAGAGAGAGTTGAGGATAGTCTCGAGAACAATATTGGACAGGAAATATACAGAGCACGGGTACAGTTTGGACGCCGCCTTAGGTGTGAGGGTAGGAGTAGGAGGGAGGAAGTTATGGAAGGTTCAAGATTAGCTGTATTCAAAGTGCGTTCACTCCATTCCTTCAACATCATAGAAAAAAATATACTTTGTGTATACTTGTACGTCTACATATTTTTCCCTATTCCCGTAGGCATGAGTGTCACTCGCTTCCTCAAACTCACCTCCACGCTATAAAATTGACGCTCATAGATGAATAAAGAGAGTGAAGCAAATGGGAGGAGAGTGATAGTCAGGATAGAGTAGAAGACTGAACCCAGCACATGTATCACAGCGAGGAGGGACTCGCTCCCTGCCTCCCGGCTTCCGATCCTAAAATAAACGAAAGCCTCTAGGGCGGCAATAACGAGGGTGACTGTCACTCGAGCCAAGGCCTAGAGAGAAAGAAGGAAAAGGAATGGATGAGCTCCTTTGCATGGCTGGCAATAATGTTGCCGAACGATCACCCCTCCTCTCCGCCGTGAAGTTCTTCGTCACTTAGCCCAATCCTAAGCACTATTCGTTACTCGCAATCTTGCACGCCTTCTTTTACTTCACGCTCCTAATCCTTACGTTTCCAGGATTCCTGTAGTAAGTGGTGTAGTTTCTTCGTAGAAGAACGCGAAATTTCCATAGCCACGAATTACCGGCCTCGATCAAGCCGGTCATGCGATCAAACAATGAATTTTCCGCTAGGTCACTGAGCAACGAAGTGTTGCGAGGGGCCAAAGTAGGAACGGGCTGCAATAGGAAAAGAAATTATGGAGGGAGGATTAAGAATTAGTCGAAGATGAAATGTACTTGACCCGCCGGTTGACGCCACTCTCTTGTCGTTGATCTCCTGCGAATATCACCTCTCACCAACTGCACTCATTCTCTTTTATGTTATACAACATCTCCCTCTGTTTTTGCCTCTCTTCTTTGCCTTATGTCTCTTCACCACCCTTTGAATCCCGTTCTTCTTCTCCATCTCGTCATTTATCTATCGCATCCTCTAAAACTGCTCTCCTTATTCCTCTTTTCCCTTCCTTCCTCCTCTTTTTTACACCTTACTTTAATGACCGGCTCCACATCTCTAGAGCTGGAGGCGCGGAATAAGGCAGCAGCATGTTCGAGGTCTTGGACGGTCTGAAGGGAGCTTTCACCATTGGCCTCAATATCCTTGACGAAGGAGATGTTCACTGGCGGATGGAGCGTAAAGACGAAAAGAGAAGCTTAATCTGGCAGACTGATCGATGCTATGTACAATCGGACACTTCAACGCCGAAGGGAAAGCCCTAAGTAAGTTTTTCCCCTGCACGTTGGATCCTTGCCGGCTGCTCCTCTTACCCACCTAAGTCCATGATGAAATCCACGGGCGATGTGCTCTGATGTCGGTAATACCCCAACGACTCAGCGAACCATCTTTCCGCTCCGTAGGTATCCCCGAAATACATTTGATGGCCCGCAGACAGCACCGTCACCTTGTCAAACAGTGTCCAAATGGCGGCACGGGGCTGGTGGATCGTGCAGACGACCATCATGCCACGCTGCACGAGAGATTGAGGGGAAAGTAGATTTAATTCATGCGCGTTGGTATGTCACCTTCTCTTAAACTCGCATTCTACGTATTATGCATTATTTTATGTGCGAATGCTTCTACTTGCGTAATTTTCGATTCACAATTCACTCAAAATTTCGCTTGATAGCCCTCTTGTATCCCCCCTATGCTTTCTTCCTTGTCTATTCATCTTTTACGGTATCATCTGCATACCTGACAGTATTTTTTTAGCAACTGCATGACCTGAAGGCGTCCAAGAAGACGAGAGAAACACAGAAAAGTGAAAAGAAAGAAAAAATCTTCAGCGCTTTGGAGACCAAAACTATGTGCCACAAGACAATACAGGATACAAAGAGAGAGAGGAAATTAAAAATTAGAAGGACAAGGAATTGAGAGAGAAAATGAACCATCATGCCGGAAACGAATTGCTTACTGCGAGGGCTGCAAAGCTGTCTAGCCCACTCGTAGGCTCGTCAAGAAAAAGTAGACTGGGCTCTGTGATAGTACCGCAACACAAAGACAGTCGCCGTTTCTCCCCTCCACTCAATCCACGAATG
>Ga0102934_1001402_pt1 | contig 16894 bp, 8 predicted proteins | sample SalPonR2_A_D1_MG_FD_78175 | JGI IMG/M metagenome (GOLD analysis project Ga0102934, IMG submission 78175) | Salt pond soil microbial communities from South San Francisco under conditions of wetland restoration - Salt Pond MetaG R2_A_D1_MG | ecosystem: Environmental > Aquatic > Marine > Intertidal... | reverse complement strand
GTGCGTGGCCTCCGAGACGTTCCTCACAGGCCGGTACCGGACCCAGCACTTTATATCCACCACCCACACTTGCAAGAGGAGGATCAGGGCGTGCAAGGTGGCGACCGAGCCCAGGGCGAACAGCGGCCAAAACCCAGGGAGGTACGGGGAAGGGAGGTAGTAGTCCGGGACCGCTGGCTCGTTGTTCGCTTCCCCCATTCCCCAAAAAGAGAACGGGGCCTCCTTCTCCGCGGCTGACGGGTCCACGGGCGCCTTCAAGAGGAACGCAGAGGCGGAGGCACGGAGATGCTCCACCGTGTGAGGCAAACTGGCGCCCTCACTGTCGGCCTTGGCCAAGGCCTGTTGGTACGGGTCACCCATGGTCGTATAGCACTGTGTAAGGGTGGGTCCGGGAGGGTATGTGGACAGAGTGGCGTTAGTCATGTCAAGAGGAGAGGCGCCTGCTTCGCGTGGCGGTCGCGGACCGTCAGGCGCGTACGACCATGAAACGGGTCGTGAATCCAGGAATGTGGGAGCGAGCGCACAAAAGCTACGAAAGGGGACTGAGATCACGGAGACTCATGCCGAAGGGAAAGCTCAGACAAGTTAGGGAGCTACAGGAATCTAGGAAGGACGTACCCAGTGGAAAACGACTGCGTACAGCACCATGAACGGCAAATGTTCCCATGATATTAAGCCACCGAAGAGACCACCGATATTTTGGTACAATTGTAACGAAAGAATGCGCTTTCCTGTCCATTTCGGTTGGTTGTGGGGACGGGCCATGTTGCGGCTCGATGGAACTGAATCGCGAACTCGATGTACTAATGCCTCAAAGTATCTCGAAGCACCTAGGCGGAAAGATTCCAAGCACGAGAAGAAAGACCTGGAAACAGGTGAATGGATGTCCCTGTGCCTGTCAAGGGTGCATGTGTGTATTTGTGTGTTTGTCAAACGGCCTTCTCGACTGGAGCATGCCCGAGGAAGACTAAGGCGACAGGAACACGTTTGCCCTAACTTGGAGCGCTGATGAGCCGATGGTCTTAACCCACACTGTGCTAACGACACGACCACTGTGGCGCCACTTTTCCCCCCGAATGCACCTCTCTTGGAACATGTGGTGGCGGGCGAAAAGAGGTTGCCATTTTTATGTTTTGGGTTCCACTTGATTTCACTCGCCGTCGTTCGCGAGGCGTAGGGCGCCTGTTTCTTCCTAGGCGGGAGGTTTGTCAGGTATTGGGGTTGCAAGGAGCGGCATGAACCTTTTGAGCCTTAGAAGCGATGCCGTTCATTGATAAATATGGACGAAAATGCCTAAGAACACGCCGATGGAGGCCGTATATTGTCATGGTTGAGATGGAGACGTCGAAGGGCTTGAACGGAATGGGCGTTGCGAGATGCTCGATTAAAAGCATGCCATGCTTTATTTTCTTTTCGATTTGTCCAAAGAAAGACTGCGCAGGCCATGAAAAAACATCACCAATTTACAATTAATTGTGTGATCCAGACCCTTCTAGATTTTCAAGGAGAAGACATTATTTTTCCTGTTTGTCCCCTTTCAAGAGCCTCTATGTGGCCTTCATATCGGACCCGACGCTTTCTTATTGCTTGCTTCATCAGCGTCGCAAAACGTACCCATAGAGAGAAGAAGTTATAATTGAAAACTGTACAGACCAAAGAATGGACAAAGTCGAGGGATCGTGAGTGTGAGCAGGCCTTTCACCCACGCGTCGCGGAGGCCATCCACTCACTGTGTGAGACCTTGTCGACCATACGCTCCAATTCAGGAAACCGTACCGACAGGACGCACGGGTACCTCGCCCCGCCCCCTACTTCCTCCTTCAACTCTACTGAAACTGCCCCGAGCTATCCCACCGACTCGTGCTGAAGGCGTAACATATGGTCAAAATCCATACGCTGGTAAAAATCCGTCCCACGTAGGCCTCCCGAGGCGTCCATTGATCGTTACCTAGAATAAGCCGGAAGGCGTTGTATGCAATTTGTATCACTTCGGCCAGGCCGTTCAAGCTCAAGATGGCCTTTAGCCGGGTCTTGCTCCGAGAATTGCGCGAAAACGATTGCATGAGGGAGAGGAGGACGCCGGCCAAGTTCGCACAAAGCAGACCCACGACAGGCAGCGTGACCAAGAGACGTTTGAAAATCCCCGATATCTGGTCCGCGAGCTCGTACAAATGTGTAGAACGGGCCGTCAAGATCATGAAAAGGATGCACACACCCGAGTTACCAACCGTGCGCATGATCCGGGGGTACAATATTTCGTGCCGGGCCCCTCCTTCTGGGGAGGGAGGGTTGACCGAATAGTATCTTTGATAGCTGTAAGCCGCGCTCGAGGGTCCCCATGGCCGGGTGACCACATGCTGTTCCCGGTACATCGCCGTCTCTTGGGGGGGGCGCTCCTGCGGCTGTTGTTGGTCGTCCTTGCGCTGAGACGGGGGTGCTCGTGGGCTTGATTGCTGAGAAGGAGGGGGAGGGACGAAACTAGAGCCACCCCTGACGAGAAAGTGTGGAAGTTGTGCCTGTCTCGGGAAAGGAAGTGGAAGGAGAAGGGCACTCGTAGCATGAGGAAAAGCGGAATATGGCAGATATTTTCCCGCCCGTCTTCTGCCACGTGACCCGCCTGTCAGTCGTCGAAAGATTAAACAAAAAAAAGTAAATCTCCTATGTTCAGCTTCGTTCTCTCTTTTCGTGCCACCTACCTTGGGTGAGGCCACGTGCAGCTTGCTGGACTGCGCTTTCTCGACATAGTCTGCACTCCCGAGTCCAGAGCTAGCCCCCGCGGTAAAGGCTGCGGCGAGGAGAAGAAAAGATTTCTGGTACGGGTTCATATGTCTACCACGTTTCAGACCGCGGGAGACTCCCGTTTTCATTCCCGCAGGTGGCTCGACTTGCGTTCTTCTAGGTGGCCTTGTCCCTCAGAACGGAGCAAGGTACCGTGGTCCTTCAAGGGGGGGAGAAGAGGGTCAACGGTAAAACGCCACGCCAACCCAGCACCATTGAACGCGTCACACCATCCCAGCATAAATGACCACCAACACATTAGCTTCCATCGTCATCACATTTGATCGAGATGGCAATGCGGGCCTCTTGGGAGCATGGAGGAGGAGGCAGGTCTCTCCCTCCTCCGAGTCGCTCGCTTTTTCTCGTCGCGTCGAGGAGGTTCGTGCCCTTAAAATGCCCTCTTGACTGGACAGGCGTACGCTTTTGTGTACCAGGCTTCCGTGACCAGATGACAAGCACACGATGAACAAAATACGCTTGGAAAAACTACCTTGGCCTCGATGCATGGCCTACATAAAAACACTTTCTCCTGCCCCCTGCTACTCCCAGGGGATACTTGTTCTTCATGTCGCTCCCGTCGTTGGCATACCCCTCTTTATGTCCCGAAAAATGAAAGGGTTTTCGTGATGAATACACTATACAAACTGCTTGCTATAGCCCCTTGTATGTGTGCTTGTATTTGCTCGTCACCCTGTTGTCATGGCTGTTGCATGAGTCACAGTACTTATCCTCATACCAAACCCCGCCCATTAATCCCCACCCTCATTTCGCACAGGATGCTGGAGTCCATTAATGAGTTTTTCAAGCCCTTTGTGGCTGAACATAGTGTCGCTGTCGCGGTACGTAATGCTCTCGTTACATCCTTTTTTTCTTTTCAAATTTGGGCTCCTCGAGCCAGCGAGTTTCGAGATTCCTGCCAGACTGCTCTAAACTGAGCACGCCTAGATGGCACGTAATGTAATTGCTTCTTTGAAGCCAGAGGGATGTTCTCGTTTTTCTGTGCAGCTAGAGTCGCTTCAAAAGTCGAAACGTCTGAAAGAATGAGACTCAATGCCTGCCTCTCCACCTGCAGGTAACCTTAAGCGTCATTGACTTGACAGTGGTGGTCCTCCGCGTCCGGCGTGTGAACCTTCGACGGGTAGGCGGGGGTCCTTAGGTTCACCTTGAGAGTATGCTCTAACGCCAGTGGAGGGAGCAATACAGTGTTTCGCGCGAAGTTTACCTGAAAATATCTCCTCATGTTTGCTCTTCTTAATTTGTCCCTTAGGATGGGATGGACTACAAGGGAACGGCAGCAGACGTTCTCAAAATCATGAAAAATAGCGATTTTGAGGCCCATAAGGACAAGGTATGTAGAGGATTCGTAGGGCCTGGGAATGGTGCGCGGGGAGGGCTTAGCAGAGAAAGGAGGGGGCTGGCTGGGAGCAAGGGCTGCCTTGAGAGAAGAGGCCCTGAGCCAGTGCCACAAATCATCGCTGCCACGCTCCATTTATTATACGATCCCATTTCGTTATAAATTCACGCCCTGTGCCTCTTCTTCTCATCAGGATGTCCACTCTTCGGTGAGCGAATACGCCTCTCTGTTCACGGGCGCGCGGGCCTCCGTTGGCCGAATCTCCACGGACGCGAGCATCAAAACTCGACAGGCCAATTACCAGAAGCTGGTCACCAACTTCTACGACCTGGTCACGGACTTTTACGAGTATGGATGGGGACAGTCCTTCCATCTCGGACCGCGATGGCACGGGGAAAGCTTCGTGGAGTCGATCAAGAGGGCCGAGTACCACCTATGCTCCCGCCTGGGCTTAAAGCCGGGTATGCGTGTGCTGGACATGGGCTGTGGCGTGGGGGGGCCCATGCGGAACATGGCCATTTTTTCGGGCGCCAAGATCGACGGCATTACCATCAACGAATATCAAGTTAACATCGGAAACAAGTACAATGCCCAGAGGGGCCTGGCCGACCAGTGCCAGGCCCGTCAGGGAGACTTCCAGAACCTTCCATGGCCCGCGGACACTTTTGACGCCGCTTTTGCCGTGGAAGCTACCTGTCATTCTCCCGACAAACGTCGGTGCTTTTCGGAGGCGTTTCGGGTCTTGAAGCCGGGGGGCCTCTTTGGTAATTACGAATGGATCGTCACGGACAAATTCGACGCCAGCAACCCCGAACATACCCAGATCAAAGAGGGGATCGAGGTGGGGAACGGTCTTCCTACATTAGCAACGGCAGAGCAAGTCTTGGCGGCCGTGCGTGCGGCGGGTTTCGAAGTTCTGGATGCCTACGATGCCAACGCCGACGTGCACTCACCCCATCAAATTCCGTGGTACGAGCCCTTGACGGGCAAGTTATCATGGAGCGGCTTCCGCATGACCTGGTTGGGCCGGATCATGACGCATGCCTTTGTCACCGTGTTGGAAGCGGCTCGGATCGCGCCCACGGGGACGGGGAAAATCAGCGGAATCCTGAACGCAACGGCGATCGATCTGGTGGAGGGAGGGAAGGCGGAAATTTTCACGCCCAGCTTCTTTTTTGTGGCCCGTAAACCGGACCTGTGACTGCATGAAGAGGGAAGAGATACGAAAGGGCCGCGGGTAGGGGCGCGATGACGGTGCGAGGACGGGAGGATAAGATGAGGGCGAGGTGGATAGGTGAGATGACGGGGGAGGGTTAGTCAGCGGCCGAGGAAAGCGGCGTAAAGCAGAGAGGAGCTGGGTTTTTATTGACAAATAATAGGTAAAGCTCTGACAAGGACAAGGACGCTTGGGGGGGGCAGACGGGTTCGAGAGGGTCCATGGGGAGGGACAGGAGGAGCGGCGGGAGGTGGTAGTGGTGGTCGTGGTGGCAAATGTCTCCCTGCGCTCTGCAAGCACTCGAGGGGTTTCAGTTCAACCACCCTTTGACAGGAACACACACATTGAACGGTGCGAACCACCAGCGGCTTCAGGTCAACTTTTCTTTGCGGGTGCATGGTGGCCTCCACCCTGCGAACGAAACATTTTCCACTTCCATTCCACCCGGGCATGTCGCAGTCACCCCATTTCTACCTCCTCTTGCCCAACCTTTCCCTGAAAGTGCAACCACTTCATCCCAACACGGAAACTTTCGATGAGATAGCTTTTCAGTGGCCCCCTACCCCCCCAAACCCCTCTATTCTACTCCTTCTTTAGACTCTTCCCCTCCCTGTCCCCTTTCTGTGGCTTGCTGTACAGCAACGCCACCCCAAAGACGAGAAAACCTGCCATCATGGAAAAAGCTGACGCGTAGTAGGGGAAGGCCGAGAAAATGAAGCGCTCATACTCATCGTGGTGGAACGGACGCACCGAAACCTGTGTGTTCACAGCCAGGACGCTCAACCCGGGCCGTCGGTATAGGATTCGGAATTTGAAGATCCCGTAGTTGTCGGGGACCTTGAAAAGTTTCCAGAACCTTCCAGTCTCCGGGACACACTCCAGGAAAGTGCGGATGTGAGGGTCGAGCATGACAAACTCCAGCTGCACATCCGAGGCCTGGTAAGGAACCCAACCACCTCGATCGGCGTCGTACTCCTCAATCACGAGCGAGTAAATGATGTCGTCCTTGATGCGGTAGACCAAGGATTGCCGGTTCAATTCCGGGTCCGGAAATAGCGAGAAGGGCAGGTCGGGCTTTTCTTTGGTGGCAAGCAAGTGCTCGGGATTGCTCCTGGTGGGATAAAGGGGGGAAGGGAGGGATGGAGGTAGGGGAGGAGATTTGATTTTGAGATGAAAAGTTGACATCAGGAAAGTCATCGAGACTTCAAGATGAGCCATGATTGGCGAGTTGGTATTTAGAGGGCAACGAACAGAATGCCCAGTGCCGTTTAACCTTGTCCCCTTCTCCCCTTTTTCCAATTCCATCACCCACCCGTCCGCCCGATGATGCGTCACATTGCTCGCCCGCAAGATGCCTCGTTCTCCGAATGCCCATTTGCTCATCTCCAAAGCCACCAGCTCATTCCCCGCCAGCTGCCCGGTGGTGTCCAACCTATGTTGAAAGTATGCGTCGCTGAAAAAATCCAAACTTCCCGAGATGGTGGCCCGGGCATTGTTCCGACCTTGGACACCAGAGATAAGTCCCAGCGTTGTGCCTGCGTTGGTGAGACGCGCGCTGGCCAGAGACGGGGCGGGGATCTCTTTGAGGGGAGCGGCTGAGTATGTGGAGGACATGCCGGAGAGGATCGGCACGGCCAGGATATTCTCTGGGTCCACAATGTGGCCGACCCCGCGAAATACCACGGGCGCCGCGCCTCCTTTCCTCCCGGCCACAGGCCCCAGAATTTTTTCGTTCTCGATCAGGTTGGAAGACACGACGTTGGTATGCAGTCCTTTCAGGTCTAAGGCAGGCGCGTGGGAGAAATGATCCATGACGACAGTCCGCTTCTTGTCGAAATCCACCCCGAATTCCGATGCAATCTCCCGGGTCAGATCGCTCATGTCCACGTCCGCGGCCATGATCAGATTCCCTCCTTGTGCGACGAAATCGGCCAGCGTCTGCGATCCCTCCAAACCCGGGGCCGTGAATACGGTAGTGGTAGGGGCAAAGTACACCATATTGTCGTACAGGGGTTGCCCGTACTCGAAAAGGGTCACGCGGGGGGAGGTTGCCAGGGCGTACGTGAGCTTGTGGCCGCGAGCGGCTAGGCCGGCAAAGAAGATGGAGTGCGTGTCAAGAATGGCTAAAGAGTCGAGGAGAGCTATGGTCCTCTTCCCGCCCGCGCGTCCTGTCATGGGGCGCAAGAGTTTTTGGTGGGAGAGATGAGAAGGCGTTTCAATAAACTATTTGGATACAGTGAGAGCGAGTGTATAGCGTGTAGAGCAGTGGGCGAGCGCAGAGGAAGGTGTCGGGTCCGTCCCTCTACGGAGTACGCGGTAGCACATGAATATCACTACTGAATGGATGCCCGTAGTCAGCCCCTGGTCACCTCGCAGCAATTACGTTATGATACGTGCTGTCAAGGATCTGATACAATTCCTAGTGCGGGTTTCCTCCGTCAGATGCCCTCGAATTCGTCTCCTTGCTCGTCCTCTCCTAACCTCTCTTTAACGCACCTTGGGCTTCGTAAGTCGACCCTTGAATCTGCCATTGAAGACTCATAAATGAAAGGCAAAATAAGAGCATCGCGAGCATGTTGGCTGGTCCTTGAAAAGTCGACGCCATCATGCTGTCCTGAAGAGAGGATCAAAACATGCAGTAGGAAGAGGTGGAAAGGCAGGAAGCGGGTGGTGAGGAACAAAAGTAATGTGCGCCTCTTGTTGGTATTCAGCTCCAATCACATTCCCGCTGCTGCCTTTTCAACCTCCACACGCGAGACAAAACATTTGGAAATCCTTCACGCCCTGCAACACCATGACCCGGAGGGAAGTCTTCACATTCCGAGGCGTTGTCTGCGGGCCCCTTTCTTTGGCGAGCCCTGGACCTAGGTGCGACGCCGAGAAGGGGAAGGAGGGTCCTTTTCCATCATCGTCATCCTTCTCCGCGTCATCAATCCGGCCCTTGTGAGTCCTTTCTCGTCATTCTCCCCCTCCGCCTCCTCCCCGCGCCCCTCGCATCTTCCTCGCTTCGCTCTGCACGGGATTCTCCCGCTCCCGCCTTGGAACCTCATGCTCATACCCCGCGAGGCGGGCCAGAACCCACCAACACGTCCACGCTCCGGGGCATCGATCGATCTTGCATGAGACGCGTCGTCACCACCGACACGCATACAGGCATGACCATCTGTGCACTCGCGTACATTCCCGGGCGCCCTGTGTGCCCGCGGCGTGTGTGGTCTGCGGTCGTGTCGGGCCACCTTTCATGCATGTTTCTTCGCTCGACAACGGATGCCTCGGCACACATTTAGCAGCCCTGTAAAGCCCGGTAGAACATCACGCGTACCCATCCTCTCACTGGTTCTATTCATAGATATAGGATATAGTAACAAAGGATTTGCATCCCTACACTATGTATAGTGTGCCGCCGATTTTTGATCTTGACCAAGAAGACGACAAAGAAGGCCTTGTTACAACATTAGACATACAAGAGTGCACACGGCCCTTCCCTCACATATCGCCCCGTTCCACGCTCTTCTTTGGTACAGGCACGCTCGCCGGACAATTTTCACTAGGGCACATTTAACAGTGGCTGTCAGTCAACAGTGAGACCAGCAGCAATACCGACACGCTAACAAGAGCCACGTTTGTCGCATTTTCTCAGTCCTTGGAGAAGCAACCCCTCGCCTAGACGGAACGGGTTACCAGGCGGACCGAGAGCTGCAGCATACTCTTGTCGCTTTAACCATGTCGGACGATGACAATGACAGTGCGCAGGGTCAATCGGCCTCATTGAATCATGTCCAGGGGGACGATGAGGACGGAGGGCGGGGAGGGAGTCGTGCCCGTCGGAAGAATGCCAAGTATTTCAGCGGCGATTTCAAGGATCCAGGCTCGGACTTTGAAGAGGAAGCTCAAGAGGAAGACGAGGACGATCGGAGCTCTTTCGCGGCCCAGGGGGCAGGAAGTGTCCGAGGAGCGAACTCAAGTGCCGGGGGAGGGAGGGGGGGAGGCGGTGGGTACGCGAGTGCCCCTCCTCCCAGCAAGCCCAAGTCCAAGAACCGGTTTTGTCCTTCCTGCGAGGAGCCCGTGCGTCCTTCCGAGACGGTCTGTCAATATTGCGACTACATATTTTCCAGCGCCAACCGGGCTCAGGACGACACCCCTGTTTCAGACCGATTCCCTTTCGAACCTGAAAGGGAAGAGGATGGCTCTCTGAAGATCGATCTGATTCTGGGCCGGCGTCTTTTACAAAAGGGGGTAGCATCTGCGGCGGTACAGCATGCCCAGCACGATAAATTTGCCCCTCCCGGAAGCCCCACGGCGGCTGCTGCAGGGGCTGCGGGCTCGGCCTCGGTTGCCTCGGGCCCTGGCGGGAGCAAGAAGCATCCGTTGCAGCACCACCGGGCGATTCTGAAACACAAGGATGCCCGACGGGAGCGGTATTGCTACGAATACTTGGTCAAGTTTAAAAATGCCTCGTATATGAAAAGCCGGTGGATGACTTTTCACCAGATCGACGCATTGGGGAACCGGAGCAAGCAGGCGTTGACCCGGTGGTTAAAGAAAGTGGAAAAAGGGGAGGCGACGGAAGAATTGGAGAACGAGACCTTCGACACCAATTACTGCGTGGTCGAGAAGGTGCTGGACTGCGCAGATGCCGAGGTGGAAGTCTCGGACGACGAGGAAGAGGAGGGAGAGGGGGAGGACGGGGAGGAGGAAAAGGAAGAGGTGGCCAAGGAGACAACCAAGGCGAACGGGAAAAGCACCAAGGGCTCACAAAAGTCGAAAGCGAAGCAAGTGGAGGAGGACGCCGCCCAAGCCGCTGCGGACGACCGTGTTCGCACCGTCAATCCTTTCGTGGAGGGGATGCCCTCGGGCAAGAGCTGGTCTGCTGTTGTCCGCTGCCGCTTTCTTTTCAATCAGATCGTCGAGGACGAGTACAGCGACTGGTTCTACGACCCAGTGGACACAGACCTGTATCCGGACTACCTGTCCTACGTGGCACAGCCCATGTGCCTGTCCGAGATCCAAACCCGTTTGCAGCAGCCATTCGCCTACGACGGGAACCCCCAGGCCTTCGCCACCGACATGCGCTTGGTCTGGGCGAATTGCGAAGAGTACAACGGGGGCCACCCGGCCTCGGCCGCGTTCCAGGCGGGGCAAATGTTCAGCAAGAAATTCGAACGGTTGTACTTGTCTTGGGTCATGGCCTTCCAGAAGGAGGCCGTCCCCTGGGAGGACACTGCGGCCCGGCCGTGGGAAGGTGGGTGCCGGGTGTGCACGCGAAAGAAAGCACCTCAGGCGGAACGGCACGAGGAGGAGGAAAAGCCGGAACTCTTGCTCTCGTGCGACAACTGCGAGGCGGAGTACCACACGTTTTGTCTTAGTCCCCCCCTGGGGGATATCCCAGCGGGCTTGTGGTGGTGTCCACGGTGCGAGGATTTGGATCTCGAGTCGCGGGGCCACACGCACTCCCACGCCTCCGAAGAAGCCGTGCGGGAGAAGGTACAGAGAGGCCTGAAGGAGCGGAAGACAGTCGTGAAACGGCTGTACTTGGTCAAGTGGAAGGATTTGGGCTATGGGATGTGCACCTGGGAAACGCCAGAGGATATGAACGACGACAAAAAGATTGAGGATTTCCACAAGGTCAATGATTCCGCCCCGCCGGAAGCGGCCGTACCCCAGGAAGAACTGGCTTACCACCTGAAAAAGAAGCAGTACTTGTCCCTGTGTCGCCCAGCCATTCGGGTGGGGGATGAACAGGGTGAGTTGGAGTTCCAAGTGTACGCCCAGATCCGTGCCTTCCACTTCTTGAAATGGGGCATGCCCCCACCCCCCGCCTTGTTGCACGACTGTGGGCCCTTGGTCCATGCCTACGCGTGTCTACAGGAAAAAGAGGAGCGGGAGGAGGAAGCGCGGCGGGCGGAGGGCGGGGTGGAAGGGAAAGAGGAGGACAAAAAGGAGGACCATGCCGCCGGGCAGGGCATGCGGGAGACAGAACAAGCAGTGGCGATCTGTTTGTCCTCGATCGTCGACCATGTGGCCAAAGGCTTGCTTATGCCGTCGCCGGGCCCGGCGCAGAAAGGGGGCGAGTACGATGTCTCTTTTTACCGAAAGCCGGGGGAGACCTTGTCCTTGAACATCGGCAACTACCAGGAAAAAGTGGTAGTGCTGGGCTTCCGACCGCGGGATGATGGAAGCAAAGCCGCCTTGGAAAGGAGCGAGCGGGTGCGGGAGAATGACGTGTTGGTGGCCGTGAACGGGGAGAGCGTCTTGGACGTGCCTTTCCGGGAGGTGATTGACAAGCTGGGGATGACGTCCGGCTTTATGACCCTGCGTTTCGTGGCGGCCCAATACCGCGATCAATATCTGCAGCATTACGTGAAGAACCCCTCCGTTCCCGAAGAAGAAGCCCACCATGCCGCGCTTCAAAAGAAGGCGCTTTCCTTCCCTGCCCCCCTCCCGCCCTCCGCCGCCCTGACAGGATTGTACAGGACCCCATCCTCCTTCTCCGAGGTCATTGCGCGCGTCGCTCATTCGGAGGGTGGTAGGACACAAGAGCGGTGGACGGCCCGCATTCGAGTCAAGGACCGTGTCCAAGAGCTGGGGAAATTTAAGGGCAAGAAAGAAGCGGCTGCGGCTTTCCAGGCTGCCGTGGCAAAGTACTACGGAGGCGAGGAGGCCGCCCAGAGACATTGTGCGGGGCTGGAGGAATTCTTGGCCGCGAAGGGGGAGGAAAATGAGGATGGGGCCACGGTCGAGGGCCAAAAGAACGGGGTTGGGAAGGGAAAGACAAAACCGGAGAAGACTTGCGAAGAAATCGATTTCCCGGTCGATTCGGATTCGGAAGCGGAGGCGGAAATGGCGGCCTTGGCAGCAAAAGCAAGGGACGGCCCCGATTCTCTCTCAGCCTGGAACACCTTGGGACAGATGTCACGATTGGTCCGCGCCGTCCGCCACGTGGAAACGGCACCGGATCGAGAGAAATGGGCGGGGGCACTTTACTACGAGCGAGACCCTCCACCCCCTCCCAAGCCCTTTTTTGATTCAGAGGACGAGGAGGAGGGTGAGGAGGAAGTCGGAAAGGGAGAGGGGATGGACATTGCAACAAGCCGGAACAATTTCGGGAAGGTGGTCAAGTGGGTCGAACAGCTGGATTTTAACACGGGAAAGCAGGTTCGCCTCTACGAATCCATTTCCCAGGCGAGCAAAATTTGTCAGACACCCTCCCACAAAATCCAAGATGTGCTCTCTGGTTCCTCTCTTGAGGCCGGGGGCTTCAAATGGCGGTATGCCGACGCCGCTACCGTGGCCAAGGCCAAAGTCCAATGGGCGGAGCAGAAGAAACTGAGCAACGTGCACGGAAAAGCAGGGGATGGGGAAGAACCTTTGTGGAAGCAGCGGTTGCCAACGGAAGCCAAGGTGTTCAAGGACGGGAACAAGTTGCGGGATTATCAGCTGCTGGGTGTCCAATGGTTGTTGAAATGTTGGTACCAGCGACGGTCTTGCATCTTGGCCGACGAGATGGTAGGAACACGGGGATTGGCTGGGGGAAGGCAAGAAGGATCCTTTTTTCTCTTTTTTCCTTTATCTTCTTAATTTGCCCTGCTAATGCTCTTCTATTCCTCGGTACGCTCGCCTTTTACCACAGGGTCTCGGCAAGACGGTGCAGATAGTGACGATGCTGGAGCACATCTACTCCGTAGACGGTCTCCCAGGACCATTCCTGGTCGTGGTTCCACTGTCCACCATCGAGCACTGGCGTCGAGAATTTGAAGCCTGGGTATGTTGAGAGGAAGTGGAGGGTCGAGGAGATCAGTTTAAGAGGGGGGGCTTGACCAGGGAGGAAGAGCAGGCCTGAGGGCCGAGATACGGGAGCCGGAGGCACGCAGACAGGAAGGGACATCTCGCAAAACCGCTTATTGCCCTCTTTTTTCCTTCCCCATCTGTCCTTGTCCTTGACCCCCTCAGACCGACATGCGCTTCTGCATGTACTACGACGTGGGGGGTGCTCGCGGCATGCGAGATGTGATGAGGGAGTACGAGTGGTACTACCGCAACCGCTCCCGTCGCATTTTGAAGATCCACGTGCTAGTAACTACGTACGAGGCTTTAATCAAGGATTATGAGGTAAGCCTAGGGTCTTTCCCAAGACAATTATGTTCCCCTCAAAAGGATTTTGATTTTCTTGGTTGATAACCACACTATGAAGAGTTCTTGTACGAAATCTATGGCACCATGAAGAAGCGTGTCCGTGCGAATTTAACATTGTCAGTAGTGCTTCTGAACGAGATAAGGTCATGTCCATTTACAAGTAATCGAACGGAGAAGCCTCTCTTCCTACGTTATGGACAAGCGATCATCGCTCTTGGTGTCCTGTCGCCTTTCGAGAGGCGCGTCTTTGCTCATTTGCTTGCTCGTTTTCCACCCAGGAAATCGGGGAGATCCCCTGGCGGTGCATCATCGTCGACGAGGCCCACCGGCTTCGAAACTGGAAAGGCAAACTGCACGAATGTCTGAAAGTTGTCTCCCAGACCGGGTTGCAACGGTATGGCTATCAACACCGCGTCCTCATGACGGGCACGCCCCTGCAGAACAACACGCAAGAGCTCTGGTCCCTCCTCCATTACATTGAACCGACGAAGTTCCCGGACATGGAAAAGTTCAACGAACGTTACGGGCGGGTTGAAACGGTCGATCAGGTGCAACAGTTGCAGAAACGGCTCGAGCCTCATTTGTTGCGCCGGACCAAGGAGGACGTGGCTACGGACATCCCGGCCAAAGAAGAGACCATCATCGACGTGGAGCTCACCACCTTGCAGAAGCAGTACTACCGCGCCATTTTCGAACGGTGCGGACATAGGGATGGGGGGTCGAGAGGGTAGCGGTGGCTTTTGTTACCGGGGTGTAACCCTAACCAGCTTCCAACAGCATTGGTCCGTTTTTAATTTTATCTTATTCTCCCTCCTCTCTTCCCTCCTTCAGGAACCATGCTTTCCTCTATAACAAGGCAGGGATGCGGGGCCTCCTGCCCAAGCTCATGAACATACAGATGGAGCTCCGAAAGTGCTGCAACCACCCTTACTTGGTAGAGGGGGTAGAAGATGCGGAGATGGAGAAGCTCCAAGAGGTAGGTTCGGTCTCCCTGGTTCTTGCCCCTTTTCCTCATCTCTCCTTTCTTTCCATTTCCCCCGGTCCCCGTAGCTCTGTACTCTGTGTGTGTGTGTGTGTATGTGTGTGTCGGGTTGCCAGAGCGCCTTGCCTCTGTGTCTCACGCCACCGCTCACTCTCACGCCCGTCCTTGGCTTCCACCATCCTGACCCCACCTCTCTTCCCGCAGACCATCATGGACCCGGTTGCCCTCGAGACAGAGCGGATGGAGCGAGGCCTGGTGGCCTCCTCAGGCAAAATGGTTCTCGTCGACAAACTCTTACCCAAGCTCCGTCGCGAAGGGCACAGGCTTTTAATCTTCTCCCAGATGATCAAGGTGAGCGCGGAGTGGAGGGATGGGGGGGAGGCGAAAGAGAGGAAGGAAACGAAGCCTCCGTGTCTCTCATGGTATTTCTACTACGTGTCTCCCCCTCAACAGGTGCTGGACCTGCTGGAGGAGTTTTGCGAGCGTCGGGGCTTCCCTGTGGAACGTCTGGATGGGCGGGTGACGGGAAACCAGCGGCAGCAAGCCATTGATCGCTTCAACACGGACCCCGACTCCTTTGTCTTCCTCCTCTCCACGCGGGCGGGGGGCGTGGGCATCAATCTGACCGCGGCAGACACCGTCATCATCTTTGACAGTGACTGGAACCCGCAGAACGACGTGCAGGCCATGGCCCGCTGCCACCGCATCGGCCAAACCAAAGAGGTGCAGGTCTACCGCTTGATCACCAGAAAGTCCTTCGAGAGCGAGATGTTCGAACGCGCCAGCAAGAAGCTGGGGTTGGAGCACGCCGTCCTGGGAGGGCATAATTTCAGGGACGACGGGGGCGAGGGAGGGAGTGAGGGCGCGGTGGCGAACATGGTGGACAAACCCACCAACAAGGAGATGGAGCAGCTCTTGAAACAAGGAGCCTACGCTCTCTTGGACGAAGACGACGAGGACGCAAAGGAGTTTTGCGAGGACGACATCGACAAAATCATGAAGGAACGCACCCACCGCGTGGTCTTGGATGCGCCCGGGAAGACGGCGTCCTGGTTGACCAAGAAAGCTGGAGCATTCAAAAAGCGGGCCTTTACCTCCTCGGAAGGCGTGGCAGCGGCGGACGTGGATGTGAACGATCCGGATTTCTGGGTCAAAGTGATGCCGGATTTGAAGACCCCAGAGTCCTTGGATCGACGCTTCGCGGCGCTGGGGGGAGGGGGAGAGGACGAGGGGGAGGAGGAAGACGAGGAGAGGGGCGGAGGGGCCAAAAAGGAAGCGGCGGGAGAGTTCTTCAAGGACCTGGAGGACTTGGTCAAACGGATGATCGACCTGCACAACAAAGGGAAGTGCCCGACCCGCGACCGAGAGATCTGCACCATGCTTCTTTTCAAAGTCTCCATCAAGGGGGACCTATTCACGCCCGAACAGAAAAGCCTGGTGGCAAAATGGCGGACGTCCTTGGAAGGGACGCGGGTTCGAACTTGTCGCCAGGATGTGGCCATCGACACCGACGACGACGAGGACGGGAGCCTGAGTGGGGAGGGACGGCGGGAGGGCAGGGAAGGAGGAGGGAGAGACCGGGACCCCAGCGCCTCTGCGCGCAGCCGGCGATTGCGGCGGGCGGCGGCGCGGGAGGTGGAATCCCACACGGACGTGTGCATGGTTTGCCTTGAGGGAGGCAGCCTCTTGATGTGCGACGGGGTCTGCAAGCGATCCTTCCACACGAAATGCATCGGGGTGGAGGACAACCCGGTAAAGGAATGGCTCTGCGAAGACTGCGCGCAAGGCATGATGCGTTGCTTGATTTGCGGCGAGCTTGGGACCGTGAACGAGGAAGTGCAGAAATGCAAGAAGCCGCAATGCGGACGGTACTACCACGCGGCGTGTTTGGAGGGGGACGACCGGGTCAAATGGTTCAAGTCCCAGCTCGGCAAATTCTACTGTCCCCAGCACCAGTGCACGGTCTGCCGAGAAAAACCGGGGATTAAGCCAGACAAGGAAAATTTCTTCTTGTCCTGCCTGAAATGCCCAAGCTCCTCGCACCTGATGTGCGGCTTGGGGAAACCCATGAAAGTGTTGACGCACCGGTCCATGATTTGCGAGGCGCACGCGGAAGAAACCGGCGCGGAGGCGTTGGAATTGGCGGCGGTGGCGCACATCAAATACCCGGATCGGCGCGGCATGCGCCCCACTATGCTTGTCCTCAAGGAAGGAAAGTTGGTCAACCCTCTGACCGGGGAGGGAGAGAGGGGCGATGGAGAAGATACGGACGGGGAGGGAGAAGGCGGGGAAGGAGGGGAGAACGGGACCGGGAGAAGGCGACGGCGCCGACGGCGAGGAACGGGCGAGGGAGGGCCGGTGAAGAGGGGAAGACCTGTGGGCTCCACCAAGAAGGCGGCGCTGGCGGCGATGGAGGGAGGGGAAGGAGGGG
>Ga0102934_1001401_pt1 | contig 16896 bp, 24 predicted proteins | sample SalPonR2_A_D1_MG_FD_78175 | JGI IMG/M metagenome (GOLD analysis project Ga0102934, IMG submission 78175) | Salt pond soil microbial communities from South San Francisco under conditions of wetland restoration - Salt Pond MetaG R2_A_D1_MG | ecosystem: Environmental > Aquatic > Marine > Intertidal... | reverse complement strand
AAATTTTTTCTTTATATTTTCTTTCACTGCTTCAGGATTTTCCCTAATAAAATCAATACTTATCATACTAGATAACTAAAAACCCATGTATTTAAATTTATTGTGAAATTAAAATTAGTATATGTTTTTAGGTTTCTTTTTTTCATTATGTGGTTTTTTGCCATTACCACTTATCTTTTTCATTTGTTTTCCCTTGTTTTTTGCAGGGTTTTTCTTATCTTCCTTAAATTTGTCAGTAGTTTTAAGATACTTTTTTTTATTTGCCATATAGAAATGATGTACTTTTAGATTTTTAATAATTAGTATTAACTAAAAAGTTATATTTTATTTAATAAAAATAAGAATTATTCAGTTTTGTCTTTAAGAACTTTTTCAAGATTAGAAAGAGCTTTATCAAAAGTATTTGTAATCTCTTCGTCCCCTCTTCTGTATTCAGGATGTCTTTCTGAAAAATGTAACAAATCACTTTTTAATTCTTTAAGATCATTTAGTCCATATTCATTAATTTCTTTTCCCCTTATTTTTCCTTCATAAGCTATTTCATGCATATTTGCATATAACTTCATATCTTCTTTAGGATTTCCTACGTCATGGTGTTCACTCATTTTAATTTTTTGATAGATTATTTTATATTTTAATTAACTAATCTAGGTTTTTGTAGCTTATAAATTTTTCTGATGTTGTTATTTAAGAATTAAAAAAGAAAAAATCCCTCCGCCCAGAGCCTAACAAAAGTGTTCAGTTAGAAAGATTTTCCAAAAAGTATCGACTTCTGAAGAATTTTCAGGGGGTCTTTTTCTTTCCCATTTTTTTAACTTCTGAAAATTAGAGGTTTTTTCCCTAATTAAGATTTTTTAAATTTTTTGTATATATTTAGAAAGGTCTTCTATATCTCTTCTAACTCTTTTTACTTCTATTTCAGAATCTCCTGCTATAGAGAAAGTCAATTCAGAATGGACATAAACACTGCTTGAAACTTTTGTTGTTCCTCCCCTATCCTTTCCTTTGTCTTTTAATTCTCTTGATTTTGTTCCGGAATAAATTTTTCCATCAACTTTTATCCAAATAATATCTCTTTTTATTTTCGGTTGTGATAATGAATAAAAAATAGCTGTTGCAATAATAAATACAAGAGCAGGTAACAAAGATAAAGAATTGTTAAAGGATATTATTAAAAAAAGCACCGAAAAAACAATTGAAATTTGAAACCACTGCTTGTATGTCCCTGCATTTTTTCTATAATTTTTTTCCTTTCTTGTGGCTTTAATATTTTCCCCGTATTTTTTAACTCCTTCAATTGTATTATCAGAAGAGTTTGAAGAATTCCTAAATTCAATATCAAATCCATTGTCTTCTAGTTGTTCTGTAACATCATTAACAGCATGGTCTGGGTGTCCAGATTCAATAAAAATTTTCTTAAAAACAGGCTTTCTTTTCATTTCCCTATAAATAATCCTTCCCTTATCCATTATTCTAGTGTTATCAGGCATATTTGAATTAGATAATAAACCTTTAAATGTTTTTTCCTTTTGTTTTTATTAGTTTTTTTGCTTTCCCATTACTCTTCCAACACCCTTATTCATATCTTAAATTTTATTTATAATTTGTTCTTTAAATACTTCAAACTCATCATTTTTTATTCTATTTTCTCGCATTATCTTTATTTTTGTCTTTTCTGGTTTTCCCATTTTTTTAGTATCAAAGCAAATTTTATTGAAGATACAACATCCTTATAAAAAAAGCATTTTTTATATTAATACAATACAGTATAATATAGTTTGTAAATTTTCTAGCATAACATATTATATAATTTATCATAGTAGAAAATTAAGGAGGTAATAGCAAATAAGGGAAAATATGATAACTAATTTATGTATGAAAAAAGAAAAAATCCCTCCGCCCAGATTCGAACTGGGGATCTCCCGGGTACTGCTTTGATTTTTTGTAACCGGAAATGCTGATAGGGCTTCATTTAGTTTCCCGGACTATTATGGGAATATCCACCTTAGGTATCTACAGCCAGGCGCTCTGCCGCTAAGCTACGGAGGGTTTTTGTATGAATAGAATAGAATAGACCTTTTTAAAAATTTCCTAATAAGTTAGAGAATTACTCTTTAGGTTCTTTAGGAACAATAACATCAGCATGTTCTTTGTGTTTAGAAATAATTTCATGTTCTATTTGAAGAATTTTATCAGTTGTTTCATCAATTTCATCTCTTGCTCTTTCTTTTCTGTGTTCAAGAGTATCTTTGTAATCTTTATCTATAAAAACTCTTACATCAGCATTTTTCAGAGCAGTGGTATAAGTCCCCTCAGCTATTACAAGTTTTATATCATCAAGATGATGAGTTTCTGATAATATTTCATCCTTATGAAAATCAATAAGTGGTTTTTCTATTTTTTTAATATCAGGATCTTTAACATAGGAAAGGTGTTTATCCAGTAGATTGAGTTTAACTTCATGAGTTCCTATTGCTTCTTCAATTTTATGTATGTTCTCTTTTCTTCTTTGGTCATTTGTTTTGGGCGGATGAACAAAATAATCATCCTGATGAAAAACTATATGAGGAAGATTATGGTTTTCTTTAAATAATCTTGCTATCTCAGTAGCAGTTTCAGATTTTCCACTCCCTGATTCTCCTGCCACAGTAATAGTTATAATGTTGTTTTTATTATTATTTTCAGGATTAAGTACCATATCTTTTATCTTATTATAAACATTTTCAGCAGCCCTTGTGTGGTGTGGCTTTACAACAATTTCATCTCCAATCATTTTATATTTTTAAATAATTTTTATTTTAGTGAAATTTTATAGAAAAAAGTATTTTTTAAATTTTATCCTATTTTTTAGCTTGTTCTGCTACAAAAAAGGCTTTATTTGAATGACTTTTGTTTAATTTTCCTTGCTTTTTATAAAAAGCAACTGCTGAAGGAAGAGCAAATCTTCCTAAAACTCCTATTTTGGAATAAATAACATATGAAACCATTCTTCTTTCTCCTGCCTCAAGTCTATCAAACTTCCATTCTATTTTTCTTTTCTTTTTATCTATTTCATGTGGCCTTTCACCACCAAATTTTTCATGTATTTTTGCCAAAGCAGGTAGTTTATCTCTTAAAACAATGTCTTCAACAAATTTATTAGCATTAATCATAATTGATATTTTTAAACCAAATTCTCCTCCATGAGTTTTTACAAATCTTAGTTTTTTTCTTAATTCAACATCTTCTATTGTAATTTTCTTAAAGAAATAAATAATACCAACAAAAAGAAGAATAATTATTAATGGATAAAACCAATTAGTTTTTGTTTGAATCTCAAAACTTTCTCCTGGTTCCAGCTCTCTATTCCATATAAAAAATACTTTTCCTCCCTCTCTCTCAATATTATCAGGGTAAACATTAAATGTTGTAAATAATCTTGAAAATATATTTTCTTGTGTAGTTATTGATACTCCTGCAACTACATTACCATTATTTGTTTTTCTAACTATCTCTTTATCAATAAAAAATCCCTTGTCTTGTTTTGTTGTTTGTATAATTTTTTTTTCAACAAAACTTATAGGGGTTTGGTATTTTGCAGTATTATTAATATACTTTATTTTTGTTTCAAGTGTATAAAAACCAGCCAATAAATTATCAAACCCTTTTTTATCTAATTTAGCTGTAAAACTTTCTTCTTCATAAGGATCTAAAGAAAAGGATTTACTTATTTCAAAAAAAGGTGAAGATAACTGCGCATCAATATTTTTAAAAACATAATCAAACTTATTTTTTACTTTTATTTTTATTATGTCATCTGCAGGAGTTATTCTTTCTGTTGATATGTCCAATGCTTCTTTTAATTGAACAATCCTAACTATTAACTGTTTTTCTTCTTTTTCTCCTGATGATTTTCTTCTTATAAAATAACTAAAAGCAAGATTTCCTTTGTCTATTTTTTTCTGAAGATCATAAAACTTTAAGGTTATGTTCTTTTTTTCATTTCTTTCTAAAAATACCTTGCCTTGTGGTTCCATTGAAGTTGCAGCATAAGAATAAAATTCAAAATTACTATCTCTTCCAGTATTTTTTATTTCAACATTAAAAATAGCAGGTTTGGTTGTGTTTTTTATTAAAATGTCTTCTGAAGAAATTTTATTTATCTCTATATCTATATCTTCTGCTATAGTAGTAGGTAAGATAATTATAAAAAATACTATTATTAATAATAAAAACTTCTTTGCCATAAATATAAAGGCTTAAAATTATATTTAAAGATTTCCCTGATACAGAACATATTTTATCTCTACTTTTTTCCTTCTAAATCAAGATATGCTTTAGCTTGTGATAAGAATTCATCACAAGTTCCAACTATTTTATCTTCATATTCCTTTATTCTAGAAGGTATTATCCATTTCTCATAAATACTTCTCCACATTTTTTGAGTTGCATTTTGTTCAAATTTTCCCTGATAATCTCTTACAAGGGTTCCTTTCATGCTTATTTCTACATTACCTTTATTAGTTTCTGTTTTTTTACCACCCTGATTAATTTCTACTTTTTTTAATCCAATAATCTTAAATTTTATTTTTGCATCAAACTTAAAATAATCTGTAAATTTTTTAGAACCCTTCCATTCAACCTCTATTTCTTTAGAATCTCCCTTTACTTTTTCAACATATTTTGGTTCTTCAATACTTAGTTGGCTTTCTTCAGTAAGCCAATCATAACAAAATTTGTAAAATGATTTAAATGAAAAAACACCATCATACTTTATTTTACTTGAAAACACACTATCTTTTTCTGCCATAATTTTTTTAAGAAAAGGGGATTTAAATATTCTTCGATTAAGATTATTTTAAAATATGCAGATTATTTTTGATCATTAATTTATATAAGATTTCTAAAAAAAGAAGATAGTTCCGAAATGTTTTTAATAAACCAAATATACATTATAATATAAAAACCACCCTAAATTAAATTTTTTATAGATTAAAATGCCTCATCAATGTGTAAAATGTTCTAGAATAATTCCTGCAGGAAGTAGAGAAATACTTGAAGGTTGCAGTAATTGTGGAAGTAAATTCTTTTTTTATATAAGAGAAGAACAATTAGAAAAAGTTAAGCAAAATCCAATAAAATTACCAGATCAAGAAAGAAAAGCAATTGAAAAAGATGTAAGAGAAGTAGCAGGAATAGAAGATGAAGACCAACCAGTTGTTCTTGATTTAGAATCTGTTAGATCTGTTGGTTCAGGAAAATATGAAATAGATTTAGTGAATCTTTTTAATGATAAAAAAACTCTTATATATAAATTAGATGAAGGGAAATATATAATAGACCTTGCATCAAAACTAAAAAAACAACAACCAGAAGATGAAGAAAATGAAGAATAAAAAATCTACAAAAAAGAAAAAAACAACTAGTAAAAAAAAGATCCCTAATAAAAAAACTAAAAGCAAAAAGAAAACAAAAGGCAAATCTGTAAAAAAAGAATCTGCTAAGAAAACATCCAAAAAAGACAAGGAAATAAAAGAAACTCTTAATAAAATTATTGATGAAATAACTCCTGAAGAAAAATTAATCAACAACCATGAAAAAGAAATTAAAAATTTTATTAATAAAATAGAAAAAAGAATAAAAAAATTAAACATTAATGCAGAAGTTTTTCTTGGAGGAAGTTTTGCAAAAAATACAGTTGTTAAAAAAGAGAAGTATGATGCGGATATTTTTATAAGATTTTCAAAAGAATATAAAAACATATCAAAAATAACAAAAAAAATATTAAAAGGAATAAAAAAGCAAAAAGTCCATGGTTCAAGAGATTATTATAGAGTAAGGGCAAGAAAAAATTTCATAATAGAAGTTGTCCCTGTTTTAATGATAAACTCTCCAGAAGAAGCTGAAAATGTTACTGACCTGTCTTATGAACATGTAAATTACATAAATAAAAAAATAAAAACAAAAGAAATACTTGATGAAATCAAATTAGCCAAATCGTTTTGTGAAGCAAATAAATATTATGGTGCAGAATCATATATAAATGGATTTTCAGGATATGCTTTGGAATTATTAATTATTCATTATGGGTCTTTTTTAGAATTTATAAAAGACATGGCCAAACTAAAACAAGGAAACCAAAAATTAATTATTGATATAGAAAAAAAATACAAGAATAAAAATGAGATAGCCTTTGATTTAAATCAATCAAAAATTCAGTCCCCAATAATCCTTATTGATCCAACTTATAAAAAGAGAAATTCTCTTGCAGCTTTATCTTATGAAACATTTGAGAATTTTAAGAAGACATGTAAAGACTTTTTAGAAGCCCAAAATAAAGAAAAAATAAAATATTTTAAAAAACATAAGACAAATCTAAAAAAAGTTAAAAAACAATCTAAAAAACAAGATCTTAATTTTATTTTATTGGAAGCAAAAACAAACAAACAACCAGGAGATATAGCTGGAACAAAATTGTCTAAATTTTATAAACATCTAAGGGAAGAAATTAGCAAATATTTTGAAATATATAATAAAGGATTTAATTATGATATGAAACACTCTAGTAAATTTTTCTTTGTTTTAAAACCCAAAAAAGAGATAATTTTCATGGGGCCTCCTGTAGGAGATAAAGAAAATGTAAAAAAATTCAAAAAACAACATGAAAATGTATTACAAAAAAGAGGAAGGTTCTATGCCCTGGAAAAAGTAACTAATAATCCACAAGAATTTATAAAAAATTGGAAAAAATCTAATAAGAGAAAATTAAAAGAAATGTCTATTAAAAAATTAAAAGTTTTAGAATAATCAGAATTTTTTGTAAAGGGTATAAATTTAAATAAAATTAAGCTTCTTATATTTATTAAATTATAAAAACAAATAAAATAATAAAGATTTGCGCACACTTGAGCTTTTCACAAAAGCGAAGTAGTCGTAGAAAATCTAAAAACAAAAAATGGTAAGATTTGCGCACACTTGAGCTTTTCACAAAAGCGAAGTAGTCGTAGAAAATCTAAAAACAAAAAATGGTAAGATTTGCGCACATTGCTGATGTACACTTGGGAGGTTGGAGACAGCCTGAGATGCAAAAACTTAACTTTCAGTCTTTTAAAAAAACAATAGACATTTGCCTGAATTCTAAACTAGACTTCATTCTCATAGCTGGAGACTTATTTGATTCTGCTTATCCTCCAATAGAAGTCTTGAAAGACACTTTTGAGCAATTTAAAAGATTAAAAGAAGCCAGAATTCCTGTTTTTTTAATTGCAGGATCTCATGATTATTCTGTTTCAGGGAGGACTTTTTTGGACGTCTTAGAAAAAGCAGGATTTTGTAAAAATGTGTTTAATGCAGAAAAATCAGAAAGAGAAAATGACGAAACAATTTATCTAAATCCAGAAGTACATGGAAACATAGCTATATATGGTTATCATGGAAAAAAATCAGGATTAGAAGTTCCTGAAATAAGAAAAATTAAATTAAATGATTCTCCTGGAATGTTTAAAATTTTTATGATACATTCTACAATAGACAAGGTTGTCGGAAATGTTCCTATGGATTATCTAAATACAAACGAGTTACCTCGTGCTGATTATTATGCAATGGGTCACATACATGTGAGATACAGAGAAGGAGCAATTGTATATCCAGGACCTGTTTTTCCAAATAGTTTTAAAGAGTTAGAAGATTTAGAACAGGGGAGTTTTTGCATTGTAGATACTAAATCAAGTGAACAAATACAACACATAAAAGTTCCAACAAAAGAAATACAAAAAGCAGAATTTGAAATAAAAGATGCTTATTCTGCAACAGACCATATAATAACTGAACTTGAAAAAATGCCTCTTAAAGATAAGATAGTATTACTAAGAGTTAAAGGAGAATTGGAAAAAGGAAGAAATTCTGATATAAAATTTTCAAAAATAGATGATTTTGCAAGGTCAAAAGGAGCATATTTTATGATAAAAAATACTCATGATTTAAAAATGCAAGAAATGGCCATGGATGTTGATATTTCAGAGAAAAATTCAGAAAATATAGAAGACGAAACAATAAAGAATTATTCAGAAAAAAATCCCTCAGAATTCAATGGAAAAATCCCTCAATTAATGAATGCTCTTTCATTAGAAAAACAAGAAGATGAAAAAAACGAAACTTTCACAACAAGATTAATTGATGAGGTCCGGAGAGTTTTAGAGTTTTGATTATCTCTGATTTTTATTCAAAATTAACAGGAACAAAACTTAATTTAGAAGTTATGTCTGAGACTTTTTTGTCATATTTTTTTGTTTCCATTTCATTCCTTACTAGCTCTTTTCTTGTGTCCCTATACTCTTCAACACTGTTTTTAAGTAAATCTCTTAACACATCATAACCTTTTTCTTGTGAAATTTTTCTATAAATTTTTTTAAGAAAAGCATCATCTGTTGTAATATAAGAAACATTCTTTCTTATTCTTTCTATATTGTTATGAATATACTTATCTTTATTTTCTTTTTCCATTTTATTTCTTTTCTGTATTTGTGTTTTTTTGTTCATTTTTTTCAATTGCTTTTTCAAACATTGAAATCATTGACTGAACAAAAAATTCTGAATTTAACCATATAGCAATGTCTTCAGCATCATCTCTTTGTGAAAGATAAAATAATATCTGGGATTTATCTACAATAAAAAATTTTGCTTTTACACTTATTTTTTCAATTTTAGTATTTATCTCTTTAGATATCTTTTTTATTAATTCATCATTTCCTGATAAAGCAACAATAACCTTTACATTGTTTTCTTTTAATGATTGTATTGTGTTTTTAAAAAGTCTTAATTTAGCATTCATTTCCTGGGCATGAGTGCATATTATAACTTCTTTTTTAGCCTCATTAAGTATCTCTCTTAGATAATTAGAAATATTTGATTTACCTTTTAAAGAAGCTGATAAATCTTCTCTTTTTATAGGATTTATCCCTTCATTATAAAGAGATTGTAATTTTGTATATTCTTCAGAATCTTTTATTTTGGAAAGAACATCGACTTTTTCATCTGCATGTTTTTTAACATCTTTTTTCATTTTTTCAATAATCATGTTTGGTTTTACTCCAAGGTATTTTATTGGTTTTCCAATTTTGACAATTGCAAATCCTTTTTTTTCTAAAGATTCTAAAACATCATAGGTTCTTGATCTTGGAACTCCAGAAATTTTAGCTATTTCACCAGCAGCTGCAGAACCTTTTCCAAGTAAAGCTAACCACACTTTTGTTTCATAAATATTTAATTCAAAATAATCTTTAATTTTGTTTACGAGTTCTTGTTTAACCATCATTTTATATACCTCCATAAAATCTATCTAATTTTTTTGAAACACTAAAATAATTGTCTTTGTATTCCTTTTCTTTTTCTATAGGAAATTTTTTTCCTGTTTTTTGTAAATACTTGTTTTTTGCATCTTCTAGGCTATCAAAAAAATTATCTAAAGCACTCAAAAAAACATCTGAATGGTTCAATACATAATCTTTCATTACCTTTTTATCTGAATCACAAGCATCTATTACTGCTTGATTTTCTTGGAATTTTGGTGAAACATCTTCTAAAAGCATGTTTTCTACAGATTTTTTTCCTTTATTTTTTATCATTTTTTATTTGTTTTTTATTGATTTTGTTTTGGGTCTGGTTTGTAGTGTATCTTTTGGAAAGATACATTTGTCATTATATAGTTATACATATCAATGTATTTATAAACCTTTTGGTTTTGTTGTTCTTTATAAGTAATTACAAAAGAAAAGATTTAAAAAAATTAAAGTTATTTATTTTTTATGGAAAAAAACCAAAATCAGATTGGATTTAATAGAAACAAAGAAAAAGAAAAAGGAAAAACAAAAAGATTAGAAGATTATCTGAATAAATGGGTATTTTTTAAATTGAAAGACGGAAGTTCTGTTGCAGGTTGTATGAAAAACACAGACCCTGTTAGAGTTAATCTTCTTCCATATCAAAAAATGTCTGCTGAAGTTGATGGAAAAGCATTTTATTATGTAGAAGAAAACACTCTTCCTTACACCATATCAAAAGACTTTATAGGTAGTTTTGGCGAGATTTCAAAAGAAGAAACAGAAAATTTTTGTGAATATCTCAATAGAAAACTTGACTCCGAATTTATGGGGCAGGAACAACAAAAAATGAATTACATTGATTTTATTGACAATCAAGAAGATAAACAAATAATAACAGTTCCAAAAAATTACAATTTAAATAAACTAAGATACTAAATAATTGTTAATATATATCCTATTCCCATACCAAGAAACAATCCTGTTGAAATAAAAGGCATTGCAGGATAGTACTTTTGTTGTTTAGCAAAGAAGAATAAATATCCTAATCCTAATAAAGCCCCAAAAATAGTCAAAATAGCAGGAATAAATCCTAATGTTTTGAGTACCACCCCTGCTGTTATAATAGGGAATATTACATCTCCTCCACCAAGAATAGCTACTCTTGCTCTTACTCCTTTTTTCTTAAGTTTCTTTAATTCAGGTTTTTTCATCTTCTTAATTTTATTTTTCATTTTTTTTGACAAATAAGGTATAAAAAAACCTGAAAAAACTTTTACTTTATTCATTTGAAACTTTGCCATCTTTTGCATAACTCCTGAATGCCATACAGCCCAAATATCATAAATAGAAATAACAACTAATAAAGCAACAATAGTCCATATGTTTAAAATAGGTACAAAAACAGCAGCAATACCAGGATAAATTAGTAATTCTGTCGTGTTATGCACAAAAATATTTCTTTTAAATACCTTGAAAAACATTAAGGGAAGGGCAATAATCAAAGCAAACCAGGAAGAATATTGATTTTCAGGAAGGATTGCATTAAAGAAAATCCCTAATGCAATTAAAACTACAAAAGCAAACCATATTTTTAATACTATCTCTGCCTTATACCTCATCAATAAAAATAATATTCCCAATGCAATCATAAAAGCTAAAACAACAGAAGCAAAAACCTGATTATAATCTGATTGTTCTTCTGGTTGAGGGGTCTCCATGCCATATGGAAGAGAAGGAACATCTGAAACAGTTACCTTTTCACCATCAACAACTTTTTCAGGAAGATATTCATTAACAACATAAAGGCCTATAAATTGTGTTGCTAAAAACATTGCAAGAATTAATATTGTTATCTTAACATTATGTTTCATTTTCAACTCTTTTGAATATTTTTGTATAAAATAATATATTTTTGTACTTTAAAAGACTATTTGTTTATTTTTCTAGAGAAGGAAAATTATAATCAAAATTTCCTCCAAGCCAATCTTTTCTCCTAGACCAATATAAATCATATCTCATAGATAAGGGCTTTAGAGAACTATTCTTTTGGGAGACTTCTCTTACATAAAACAGAAAATAATTATCAATAGCCTTTATTATATCCTTTTCTGGAATTTCTGGATCATCATATAGTTTTGATAAAACATTATCTCTTTTTTCAATTTCATTAATAATTTTCTCATTGTTTTTTTCAGTATCTCTTATACATCTGTTTGCTAATTCTTTTCTATTTTCCATATTAACAAGAAATTTATTAACTTAAAAAACATTTTTATTATAAAATCTCTAAAATTTAACTAACTTAAGAAAAATCTGCTCACTTCCTCTGATTTATTATTTGTTATTAATTCTCTAATTTAATAAACCCTAATTCTTTAGTCATCCAGGTAGGCATTCCTAAAACAAGTCCGAGAGATTTTATGTCTCTTATTTCTCTTGGATGTTTTTTTGAAGTAAAAACCATGTTTAATTTATTCTTATTGCATAAGAAAATATTCTGCATTATTCTTGAAAGGATTTTTGATTTTTCTTCTGGATTTTTTGAATCAATGATTTCATCAAAACCGATTGCAATAGAAATATTATTTTTTTTAGCTTCTTTAGCCATAACATGATTAAATCCTGAATTTTTTTGTTTCATAAAATCTTTTCTTTCTGATAAAGGGATCAATAAAAAATCAATCTCAGGAATTTTTTCTAAAACCTTTCTATTTAAATCATCATTTTCAGAACTAAAGATTATTTTTGTGTTTTTATTTTCTTTTTTTAATTTTTTTACTTCTTGTTTTAGTTTATTAAAATTAGTTTCTATTACTAGTTTATATTTTTCTGATTTTTCCATTTTATTAACTTTCAATTTTAGTTCCTTTAAATTTTCTATTATTGAGAAAATTGTCAAGTTCTTTTACTTTTTTTCCTATAATGTAAGTAGGGATTTTATTTTCCATGATTATTTTTGAAGCTTTTTGATCTAAGACAAAATGCTGTCCTGGTTTAAACTTTAGTTTTTCAACTTTTTTATTAAAATCTTTCCATGAGATTTCTTTAATTAGTTTTGCATCATCATGCTCTTTGGGATTTTTATCATAAAGTCCATCAACATCTGTAAGATTAATAAAAATAGTCTCAAATTCTTTGGCAACCTGTGCAGAAGTAGAATCAGAAGTCTGGTTTGGCCTATACTTTAATGCACCACAAAAAATAATATCCAATTCATCCAGATATTTTTTTATTGATTCTTTAGTCATAGGAATACCTCTTTTGGGTTCTATTTCAAAAAAATAATTCATAAATCTTGCATTGGTTCTTGTAGCGGCAATACCAGAGAGGGCCTTGAATTTATCATCAATGTTTTCAGAATCAATTGCTTTGATATATTTTCTCGCTAAACTGCCTCCCCCACAAATAATAATAAATTTATACTTTTTTTTATTTTTTAATAATACTTTTTTTAATCTTTTTAGATAATTAGTTCCGACATCATCAGGAATAATAAGGCTTCCACCTAAGCTAAGAACAATCAATTTTTTTCCTCTTTTCATATTATCTTAAAAAAGAATTAAGGGTTTTTATATTTTAGGATATAAATATTTATAAAATTAAAAGCCATTATTTCCTTATGGAGAAAAAGATTTATCTTCCTTCTTATGCTAAAAAACAAATTGAAACTTCTGATAATGCATCAGTATGGGCGAAACCTATACCTTATTCTGATAAACCTTCTAATTGTTTTTCATTATCTCTGACATATGATGAAGAAGATGAAAGATTCTATGACCCAGTAGAAAGTGGCATGTTTTATCCAGACAGAACAGAACCAGATACAGTCTTAGAACTATTAGAAGAAGTTAATCAATCTGAAATAGAAAAAAACCTAAAGAAAGATAAAGAAAAGAAAATCAAAGAAAAAAAAGGATTAATAGGAAAATATTCAGATGCTATTTATAGATGTTTTTTTGGGCAAGGAGATGAAGAATGTTGGGCAAGATATTATAAAGGGAAGATAGATGTTTTTTCACAACATGTTTATTATTTCTCTGGGTTGGGCACTGTTCCTTTATTCACTATAAACCAGGAAAAATGTCTTGACAGGGTATTAACAGAAGGGGCGGGATTAAACCCTAATAGAGAAGAAGTAAAATTATGTAATGGAAGTTATGATTTTCAAAAAGGTTTTTCTCAAAAAAATCCAAAATTTGAATTTTCTGAAGAAGATATCTCTTCCTTAGATGGAAAAACATACAAACTTTTTCAAGACCATGATGATGGAGCAAGAGGATGGGCTATATTTAGTGTAAAACCAAAAAAAAGAGCTAGAGTTATTTATGAAGATCATTGCAGTAATGTAAGAGACTGGATGATGGAAAATAACATGGCTTTTTTAAAAGAACTTGGATTTAATGTAAATTTTAAATTTCTTAAAAGATATAATCATGATTTTTATGAAAAGGACTTCATACCTACAAAAGAGGATTTTGAATCAGATTTTCATATTAATGAAAAGGGAAGGAAAAAGAAAGCTTAAACCCCTTACATTATTTCTAAAAAATTAAAAAACAAAAAATGAACTCTTTTTTATCATTCCTAGACTGATCTATCTTTTTTTATAAGATTCATTTGGTTTGAATCTATTTATACGTTCGTAATACATAGAACCATTCCCAAATTTCAATTGCTCACTCATAGGAACACCAGAAACAGCTTGTGTTAGTTTAGAACTCTTTTGATCCTTTTCTGGATTATCTTTGTGTTTGTTGTGTTTGTATTTCATTTTATTACCACCGGATTTATTTCTGGAACCGGCTAAGTCGGTTTAAGGTTGCCCTTTTAATAAAAAGTATTATTTAATTTTTTCTATTCTATAGAATAAATTTTTAATTTATTTCACAGTAAATAATCTGTCATCATTTACATCAAAAATTCCTGTTCTAACCCCACAATCTATCCAACCATGAGAATAGTTTAAAGAAGCAAAACAATTAACATAATCATTATTCTTTTGAAAATATTTTGCATCAGAGAGATAATTTTCTACCATTTCAATTATTTCTTTAGCTTCAGATTCTTTTCCTTTTATTATGTTTGGTTTTATCTTTTCTAGTGCAGTTTCTGTTAAATTAAAATATTTTTGCAATTTTTCCTTAGTTATTATATTATGTTTTTCCATGTTTTAAATAAAAATACTTGTTTTTTAATATTTTACTAAAAACCAACAGATTTATTTACTCTCTTATAGTAGTTATAATATGAGAGACCAATATAAAATAGAATATAAAAGAATAGAACCCTTAGTATCTGATGATTCAGAATCTAAAAGGTTTGAAGAATTTTATTTTTCAGCAAAAAAAGGAAATAAGGAAATAGGCCACCTAATTACTACAAAAGTAATTGATTCTATAGATGATTTAGAATTTGATTTAGATTATCCTATAGCTTCTTTTGGAAGTATTAACAAAAATTATAGAAGAATGGGTGTAATGGAAAATCTCCTTTATAATGCTAACAAATTTTGTTTAAAAAAATATAATAAACAATTAATTTCGGGTTTTGAAGACAGTAATGCTATGCAATCTCTTTGGAAAAAACTAGAAAACAAAGGGAAAGCTAAAAAAGAATACTATAATGAAAAAGAATATTGGCAAATGAAAACAATTGATTCAGTTATATGAATCAGGATTGAGGAGGTTTTGGGGGAGCAGGAACACCCTTTCTTTGTTGATTATTTGTCATAGGTTTTGGCATTGGAGGTCTCCTCCCTGAAATTCTTCCTTTTTGAGGGGGAGGTTGTTTTTTTGGCATCTTTTTGATAACAAATTTTGATTCCCCTCTTTCTTCTTCAATAGAAGCAGTTATTGTTAAATCACCTATAGCAACATGATAATTTCCTTGCATCAGGGGAATTTGTGATTTATTTGAAAATTTATTTAATAATTCTGATATTTCTTCATCACTTAGATATATTTTTGTTGGTTGGTAACCCATATTTCCTCTCACATATATGTTTTCCCATGGGCCCTTACATTCTATTTCTCTTACATTAGGGTCATTTATTAATTTTTCAAGCTTTCCTAAATCAATATCTCTTTTCTCTATTTGGGGTCTTATATTTTTGAATTGTTTGGGCAGCCTTGTTTGAGGTACTTTTAAAACAGGTTTTCTTGAAACAGATCTTTTTGTTCTTCTTAATCTCTTCTTAATCTCTTCAGGAGAGTTCTCTTTCTTTCTTTCCTTAAGTAGTTTTTTTAAATCTTGTTCTTTTTCTTTTTTATTCCAAAAATCTTCTGCTGATGTTTCCTTTTTTCTTAGTTCTTTTTTATTTTTATATTCTTTAATCTTTTCCTGTGCTACTGATTCTTTTTCAAGTATTTTTTTTAGTCTATATATTTCTGCTCCCCCCCTATTTCTTATTAATTCTGCTGTAAACATTAAAAGAAATCTTCTTCCAAATTCTCTGAGTTCTTTTGAGTTTTTCATTTTTTATTAAAAAATAAATTTACATCCCAGAACTTTCAGAAGAATCTAATTTTTTATAAGAATTCCCTCCTTGTTCTGATACAGAAGGCATCTGTTGTTGATTGTTACTCTCTTCTAAGTTAGGATTTGTAGAAGGCCCCATTGGATAATGTTTTTCTAAATTTTCATTTCCTTGATTCTGTGTTTGTTTTTGAGGGTTATTCTGAGATGGTTCTGGAGAAGTTCTCTTCATACCCTGAAATCCCTGATTTGTTGTTTGTTGATTCGGATGAGGCCTTGACACATTTTGTTCATTCTCATCTATTTTTTCATGCATGAGAGTTAAACCTCTTGCAATTATTTTATTTTGTTCTAAAACACTTTCTAATTTTTCAACTATTTCTTTTTTCTTTTCCATTTCTTCTTTATCTGCTTTTCCTTGCTTTTCTTCCTTATAATCTTTTTCAGCAAGAGATCTTGCAGATTCTTCAAATAATTCTAATAATTTAGACATCTGAGAAGATAGCTTATCAAATTTTTCAGTTAAATTAGTCATAACTTTTTGAAAAGAAACAAAGTTATTAATCAAAGTTTCAAAGTTATCTTTTTTTGGTGATTCTTCTTTGGTCTCTTTTTTTGTTGTCATAAATATAATAATATTTTATTGTTTATAAATTTAATTAAATATGCCCATTCTATCTTCTTTTTTCTCTTCTCCATTTCCATCTTCTCCATAATCTTTATATTCCTCATATTCTTCTTCATCCTTCTCGCCCTCTTCTTCATCCTGATCAGGAAAATCACTGTCTTCTACTTCTTTTTCTAGAGAATCTGTGTGATATTCTTGATAATCAGGTTTTTCATAATGAAGCTCTTTTTTTTCTTGATTTTCTTTATTGTTTTCTTCTCTAGAATAATTCTCTGGAGTATCTTTTTCATATTCCTGCCTTTCCTTATTTAAAGCCTGAATATTTTTTTCTACTTTCTCTGGGGGATTTATTTGTGCTGAAAATTTTTGGCCTTTTTCTTTAGCTTCTTTTTTTTGTTTTTCAAGCTCATTTAATTCTTTTTTATATTTTTTTTTTTCTTTTTTTTGTTTATTTTTTTTTTTATTTTCTTTTTTTTTTTTTTTTTTTTTTTTTTT
>Ga0102934_1001400_pt1 | contig 16911 bp, 15 predicted proteins | sample SalPonR2_A_D1_MG_FD_78175 | JGI IMG/M metagenome (GOLD analysis project Ga0102934, IMG submission 78175) | Salt pond soil microbial communities from South San Francisco under conditions of wetland restoration - Salt Pond MetaG R2_A_D1_MG | ecosystem: Environmental > Aquatic > Marine > Intertidal... | reverse complement strand
CCGCTGGGCGGCTGTCTCCATGTCGCCGGTCTTCCAGGCATCATAGATTCCCGCCATTAGTTCAGGGAAGGGGTTCGCACAACCGGCCACCGCGCCCTGTCCGCCGGCAACCAGGGTCTGCAGGATGAGTGAATCTGAGCCGACAAGCACTGAAAAATCATCGTCGGTTATCTCGATCAACCGTTTTATATTCTCGATTTTTCCACTGCTGTCCTTGATTCCAATAATATTCTCAATTTTCGATAACCGGAGCACTGTGTCAGGTTCGATATTATTGCCGGTGCGCATGGGGATGTTGTAAATCAACACCGGAATATCAACTGCCTCGGACACCGCTTTGTAATGGCGATAAAGCTGGTCCTGAGAAAGGCCCACAAAATAGGGCACAATCACAGATAAAGCGTCGACTCCTAACACAGCGATCGATTTCGCCAGATTGATGGTATCGCTGGTTGTGACGCAGCCGACCCCGGCGATTATCGGAAGCCGACCGCAGTTTTGATCAACCACTACCTTTGCCACTTCTACCCTCTCATCATCATGAAGGGCATAAAATTCGGAGTTAGTTCCAAGACAGAAAAGGCCGTGGACCCCGGCATCAAACTGGCGGTCTACCTGGCGCCTCAGCTCCTCGAAATTGATTGATTCATCACTGTTCATCGGTGTAATTAGTGCGGTAAAAACGCCCTTTGGTTGAAACATTGTAAACTCCTTTAGGTTGAACTCAGGTCTGGAAAATGACATGCAACCAAGTGGCCCGTGCCTTTCTCTTCCAATTCGGGTACTTCAAGTGTGCATTTCTCCTGTGCTATCGGACAGCGGGTGTGAAACCGGCAGCCGCTAGGAGGGGCTAATGCATCCGGTACATCACCTTCAAGAATAATTCTCTTTCTACCCCGCTCTATAACGGGATCGGCTTCGGGAACCGCCGAAAGCAGGGCTTTGGTATACGGATGCATGGGCCTGTCAAATAAGTCATCCTTATCGGCTATCTCCGCCATTCGGCCCAAATACATAACCGCAATTCGGTCACTTATGTGCCTCACTACCGCAAGGTCGTGGGCAATAAACAGATAAGTTAAATTGTACTTCTCCTGCAGGTCCTGCATCAAATTGACAATTTGCGCCTGCACAGATACATCCAATGCAGAGACCGGCTCATCGCAGACCAAAAACTCCGGCTCAATGGCAAGGGCACGGGCAATGCAGATACGCTGACGCTGTCCTCCGGAAAACTCATGGGGGTACCGGTTTGCAAGTGCAGGTTTCAGACCCACATCCTTTAACAACTCAGCTATCCTGGCTTTGATCTCACTATTGTTCATTAGTTTGTGGGCTCTTATCGGCTCACTTATGCTTTCACCTATGGTCATTCGCGGGTTTAGGGTTGAGTAGGGATCCTGAAAAATTATCTGTATTCGCTGGCGGATAGGCCTTAATTCTTTTTCATCCAATTCGGTTAGATTAATTCCATCAAACACCACCTGCCCTTTGGTAGCTTGATGCAGTTGCACAATCGTAAATCCGGTTGTCGATTTTCCGCAACCAGATTCACCTACTAAACCTAGGGTTTCTCCGCGATATATATCCATTGAGACCCCATCGATGGCATGTACAAGCCCCGACCTCTCGCCAAAGGCTCCCAGCTTTACAGGAAAATGCTTTTTTAAGTCTTTTACCGAAAGAACTACCTCATTCTTCTGCTGTTTCATTTCTCTACCCCGTTTCTCGTGTCTACCCAACAAGCTGTTTTATGTCCGGATTCTTCAGACTCCCCGGCCGCTGTTAATAAAGCCGGATTTTCTTTCCAGCAGCGTTCTACGCTGAAAGAACAGCGTGGTGCAAATGGACAAAACTGCGGTTTTTCAAGCAGATCCGGAGGGGAGCCGTCGATAGAGGATAGCCGGGATACAGCCGATCCGCGTAACTTGGGAATACTTTTTAGCAGCCCCATAGTATACGGATGCCGTGGTTTCTGATACAAATCATCCACCGAAGCTTCTTCCACAATATAACCCGAATACATGACTACAATTCGATCTACCATCCCGGCAATAACTCCCAAATCATGGGTTATCAGGATGATTGAAGAGTCCAGTTTCGATCTAATATCTTTAATCAGCTCGATAATTTGCGCCTGGATAGTTACATCTAATGCGGTTGTCGGTTCATCGGCGATCAGAATTTCAGGGTCACAAGTAAGGGCCATTGCAATCATGACCCGCTGCCTCATCCCACCGGATAATTGATGAGGAAATTCGTTGAGACGTTCTGTAGGATTTGAAATACCGACCAAATCCAATAACTCTGCGCTTCTTTTTAATGCATCTTCTTTGGAAAGCTTATTATGATATCGCAACGCTTCTATCATTTGTTTGCCAATTTTCATCACCGGATTCAGGGAGGTCATGGGGTCCTGAAAAATCATTCCGATTTTTTTACCACGAAGGTGCTGAACTTCTCGCCTACTCATTTTACGGATATCTCGGCCGTCAAACAGTATTTCACCGCTTTTAATGGTAGCTGCCGGGGGAAGAAGGTTTACAATACTCAGCATGCTGACACTTTTTCCGCATCCGCTCTCTCCGACGACCCCCAGCATCTCTCCCTTACGCAATGAAAACGAAACTCCGTTGACCGCATGAATTGTTGTTTTCCGCTGTTTGAAAGTTGTCTCAAGGTTTCGTACTTCTAATATAGTTTTCAAAAGTCTCTCCTGTTATTCTCTGCTCTAATCCCATTGTCTAGGGTTAAATGCGTCATTCAGCCCATCACCCAGAAAACTAAATGCCATTGTTACTACCGCCAGAACCCCAGCAGGGGCGGCTAAAATATGGGGATGCAAGTGCCATACCCGCAAGCCGTCGCTTATCATATTCCCCCAACTGGGCATTGGAGGGCGTACCCCTACTCCTAAAAAGCTGAATGCAGATTCCAATACCATCGCCTCACCTAGTATGGCGCTGAAAAGTACTATCACCGGTCCCATTGCATTCGGAATTATGTATCTGGTGAGGATACCGAAGGTCGACACACCGGCAGCTCTGGCTGCGGTAACATAATTCTTATTTCTTATCGATAAAATCTGTCCCCTAATAATTCTGGCTGCCTTCGGCCACTTAATAAGTGCCAGCGAACCAAATACCAGAACAAAATCTACCCAGATAGTTTCACGAAATATCGTATTTTTGGTTTCCAGGTATTGCGTTTCCATCCAACGCATCAATGGCGGTTTTAACGAGGCATTGATAACAACTACCAGCAGCAGAGAGGGTATCGACATGGTAAGGTCGATTAACCACACTATAAAGGCATCGATTTTACCACCTACATACGCTCCAATAGCTCCGACAGCAGTTCCAATAATGAAACTAATTACGGTGATAGATATTGATAATATTACAGCAGTTCTGGCACCGTAGATAACCCGGCTCAACACATCCCGTCCTAAATCGTCGGTCCCAAAGGGATGCTCCCAGGATAAGCCCTGATTCCGCATTTCTAAATTTTGCGAGAGGAAATCGTGGGGTGTAATATATGGCCCAAACAGAGCTATGAATATCAACAGAGTTATAATTATCAGACCAACTACTGCTCCCTTATTGGCGATTAGACGTAAAAAAGCATCCTTTGCAAGACTTTCAGAGGGGGTCGCATCCAGCGACTTGATTACATCCTCTTCAATGTTAGTAGTCGTATTCACAGTTTTTATCTTCTCTTTCATGCTTCCTTAATCTCCTTCTTACTCAGTGCCCGCGGATCTAATAGGGGAAACACAATGTCAACTAAAAGATTGACGGTGAGCACCACTGTTGAACCGATAAAGACAAGTGCGAGTATGACTGGATAATCCGAAGAGGTAATAGCGGTTACTGCCAACTGCCCCAGTCCGGGTATTCCAAAAACTGTTTCTATTAATACCGCATTATTCAACATATTAATAACTATCAAGCCTAACTGACTAACTACAGGGGTTAGGACCGGACGCATAATATGACGAATCACAATGCTTAAACTCGGAATTCCCTTTGAACGGGCAGTCCGGATAAAATCCTCGCTCATAACTTCCAGTACTGCCGCACGAGCCTGTCGTATAATAAGTGCCATAGGGGTTATAGCTAAAACCAGCAGGGGCAGTATCACCATGGAATCGAATAATCCATGCCATCCGTAGGGGACATCCATTATATTCAAACCCTTTACAAACAACATCATGAGCAATGGACCGGAAACAAACACGGGGACTCCCCACACCCCCAAAGCAAAGGCGGAAATGACATTATCCAGCCAACGGTTATGGTGTAACGCGGCAATAACACCAAGAGCTGTTCCAAGCACAGCTAAGAGTGCTGTTGCAGCCAATCCAAGCTGCAATGTAATAGGAAATGCATTCGCGATAATACTACCGACGGAACGGCCACTGGTAAGGGAGTTACCAAAATCTCCTCGCAGTAAGTGCAGCACATAATCACCAAATTGCACTATAAACGGTCGGTTCAATCCTGCAGATTCCCGCATGGCTTCGATACGCTCCGGGTTATATGCAACATCCCCGGGGGCGCGCAGGAAAATGAGTTTAATCGGGTCTCCGGCGCCAAAGAATGCCATTGCATACACTATAAGAAGCACCGCCAGAACGGTTGGTATCCATCGCAATAATCTATTTATTATATATTTCCACATGTGTTCTCCAAATAAATAAAGAATTTTCTAGCTCAAGTGCCTGCAAAGGTACCCACTTTGGAAACAATCTCAGCTAATCTATAGGAAGGTGCAGGCTTTTACCCCCGCACCTTCCAACTTTACTCTTCTTTCTAGTCTATTATTGTTATTGAGCCATCTCAGCTTTCAGCTCTTCGTCAATGTATACCGCCCAGGGCTTAATAACCTGCCAGTCATCATTTTTCTCAAAGTTTTTGACCCAAGGCATTGCCCATTTAGACATGGTATCGTAGCGGTACGGAATGTACTGCCAGTCATCACGGAAGATCCTCTGAGCCTTTTGAGCCAGCTCGATTCTCTGTGGATCATCTACCGACTTGGTTGCCGCTTCTTCCAACAGTGCATCGATTTCGGTATTACTATATCCGCCCATCTTTCTCTCTGCATTACCTGAGGAAGAGTGAATCGAACCCATCAGATAGGAGACCATATCGGGAACTCGGGTACCAACGTCATCACGAAAAACCTGAATACTTCCCTGATCGGGACCTTCATAGCTGTCAATAGCCGGTTTCATCTCGGTACCTTCGATTCCAAGCACCTGACGCCATTGCTCAGCAATGTACTGTGCAGCTGCTTCATGGGAAGGATTACTAACTCCTACAAACATTATCTTCGGAAGGTTTGCAGCATCGCCGTAACTCGAGGCAGCCAGAGCTTCACGGGCGGCTTCAGGGTCGAAACCATAAGGCTCAAAATTGGGATCAACACCTTCCACCTTGTTGACTACCTGTGTAGCAGGCTTGTGGGGTCCATCCGGGAAGGCTACTCCAAACATCTCTTTGGTATCTACCGCTAGGATAAGTGCCTTTCGTACATCCGGATCGTCCATCGGTGCTTTGGCGGAATTCAACCAGAACTGGTGGCCCTTGGCCAGCATTGCACCATCGGCAAAATCTTTTCCTAAGTCCTGGATCATGGTAGGGGTATTGAGCTCGGTATGGGCGTCCATTTGTCCGCGCTGCAGCATCATGGTTGAGGTTTGAGCGTCCTGAACCGTATTTATAACTATTTTATCCAACTTAGGTTCGGGACCAAAAAAGTTTGGATTCTTTACCAGCACGATTTCACCGGTGTTCAGGTTCATCTCTTCGGGCATGAAGGGGCCACTTACTACAACCCCGTTTTTCGGATGCCACCATTCGGTAATCTGTTCTCCATCTGCATCCTGTGCCTGTGATATCTTGACCGGAGGAATAAGAGCGGTAGCCAGTTTCTGATAGAATATCGGGTCCGGTTGATCTAGGGTAACTTCGATAGTCCGCTCATCCTTTATTGCAAGGCCGGACATCTCCATCGCATCCCCGGTACTTACCGCATCAAAACCCTTCACCCCGGAGAGAAACAGATTGACTCTCTGGTGCTGGGTGCTGGGACGGGTAGCAAGATCCCAGGTTCCCTTTACGTCTTCAGCGGTAATTGGGCTGCCGTCTGAGAAAACTGCATCCTCTGCAATTTTAAATGTCCATACAGTACTCTCGTCATTCCCCGACCAATCGCTGAATACATAGGGCTGCAGTTTTCCATTTGCATCGAAGTACATAGGGCTCGCCCACTGCAGAGACAACCAACGCACCTCATGACCACCACCGTTCAACGGCGACCAGTTGGCACTATTTACAGGGTGAATTATTTTTAACACCTGTCCGCTTTCAGATTCTTCCTGTGCACCACCGGCATACAGCCCTGCTACAAGAAAAACACTCAGAATGATAAGTACTAACATTCTTTTCTTCATAATAGACTCCCTCCTTAATTTTTTGGTGTAATTACACCATTGTTGCCAAGATAATTTTTTAACTCTCATATAAGCGCACCGCATACTCTATTGCCTGCACCAAACTTTTATGGTTGGCAATTCCTTTACCGGCCACATCAAAAGCTGTTCCGTGGTCGACTGAGGTTCGTATGATTGGCAAGCCGAGAGTTATATTTACTCCGGACACTTCACCAAACTTTCCGGTGTCCGGATCCACCTGAAAGCCGGCCATTTTTAACGGGATGTGGCCTTGATCGTGGTACATCACTACTACTGCTGAAAACTCACCGCCCAGGGCCCTGGAAAAAACGGTATCCGGCGGAAGAGGTCCTTCGACCTTAATGCCTTCACTGCAAGCTGCTTCAACCGCGGGAATAATTTCCTCGCTCTCCTCCGTACCGAACAAACCATGCTCTCCGGCATGGGGATTAAGCCCGGCTACGGCAATAGATCCATAGGTCCCATCAATCCCTTTGACAGCTTCGGCTGCCAGACGAATCACACTCAAAACCCGTTCCTTTTTGACCCGATCGCAGGCCTCTCGCAGGGACACATGCGTAGAAACATGAACTACCCTAAGAGAATCGTGCACCAGCATCATGGCATAGTTTTTTGTGTTGGTTTTTGCGGCAAAAATCTCGGTATGACCGGCATGCTCGACACCGGCAGCATTGATAGCCTCTTTGTTAATCGGATTCGTTACCACCGCATCAATCCGTCCCTCGATGGCCAAATCAATTGCTTTTATAATGCAGCTATGTGCCGCTTCACCATACGCAGCCTTGACTACCCCGTATTGCAGCTCCTCCGCGTATAGCTGTTGCAAATCGTACACCCCAAGCTGGTGGGTAGAGAGTTTTTCTAGCTCCGCAGTTGTCACATCTGAAACAGGTACAAGCTCGAGCTGTGATTCAATGGCCCCCTTTGTCTGCTCCAAAACAGACAGATCAGCCACCGCCAAAAGGTGACACTTTGCTCTCACCTTAGGCTCGGCAGCGGCTTTTAACAGTATTTCCGGTCCGATCCCGGCGGGATCTCCCATAGTTATCCCACACACCGGCAGGGGCATTACTTTTCCCCCATAAGTCGGGAGTAGATCGCGCCGATCTGAGCTTTGGTAAGATCCACAGGGTTGTTGTCCATCAATCGACGATTCTGATGAGCACTCTCTACCAACATCTCAGTATCTTCAATTTTTACCCCAAAAGCCTTTAAAGAAGTGTTGATATCAAGATCGTCCAATAGGCTGTGAAGTTCCTTTACTAAGTAGTCTGCCGGCCTCCAGTCTTTCTTTTGCGGATCGTATCCAAAGCATTTTGCTGCGTATAGAGACTTTTCCGGCATTGCAGCCAGATTTTGTTCCATTACATAGGGCAGCAGCATGGCATTCGATTGACCATGAGGAATGTGATACCTGGTTCCCAGGGGATAAGAAAGCGCATGAACCGCATTCGTACCGGAGAGTGTAATACACATTCCGGCATAATAGGCAGCCAACATCATGTCGCTGCGAGCTTCAATATCTTGCCCATCGCCAATGGTTTTTCTGATAGAACGTGCAATTCGCTTTATTGCATCTAATGCCAGCAGATCGCTCATGGCATTGGCCTTTTTCGAAAAATAACATTCCATTGCATGACAGAGGGCGTCCATGCCTGTGGTGGTAGTAATACCCTCAGGCAGACTTGTAGTCAAAGCCGGGTCGAGTAACACTAAATCCGGCAACAGCCGCTCGTGTACTACCGCACCTTTTGTATTACGTGAGGGTATAGAGATGATGGCATTTTTAGTTGCCTCCGATCCAGTCCCGGCGGTCGTTGGTATTAGCACAGTAAAGGTTGCGTGCTCGGGTATTTCCGCTCCGTCCAGCAGTTCTAGCACGCTCACATCCGATTGAACCAGAACAGAACAAAGCTTACCGATATCCAGTACTGAACCTCCACCTACAGCAATCACAGCATCAGGGTTGAATTCTTTCACCTCGCCGATAACCTTATCAACATCCGGCACTCCCGGTTCTCGGGGCAGATCGGCAATAGTTTTCGCTTGAATTCCAGCAGTCTGCAGATTGGTGGTTATCCCATCTCCAATCCCACTCTTCTTTATGCCGGCGTCCATCAATACTACAATGCGTTGTTTTCCATATTCCAAAAGCAGAGGGCTCAGTTTTTTGGACGATCCGTCGCCCATAATTGTTCGTGCTGAAGAAGAGAGGTCGAAGGCCATATTCATTGTTTTTCTCCTGCTGTGTTTATAATTGTGTTCTCACCTGCTTTAGTGATATAGTCGAGAACCCCCGCAAGGGCATCACTGTCACCATAAGAGCCGGCCTTGGTTACGAATAAAGTGGGTTTTAAAGTTTTAGGAATATCAATCTCTGCTATCGGGATACCTGGTAAGACTTCATCTTTTAGTTTAAGACTGCTGACCCGCAGCTTCTTTAGGACGTTGAGGGCTGTATCGCCACCGGTTACCACCATCACATCGATGTCAACCGTTTCGGCTACTTGTCTAACTATGCTGCCAAGGGTACTTCCCACTTTAGACGCAACTTGCGTAAGTTCGGTCTGGGTTCTATCTGTTCTTAGGAGCACAATATCAGAAGTCTTAAATGCCGTATCTATAATGCTCTTCTGCCGCTCTATTTCCGCATTACCCTTATTTAATAGGTTTTCTGTGCTCAACAGACAAATTTGGATGGCTTGTCTATCCTGTAAATAGTTTACTTGGGATAGGGTTGTTTCCATAAGACTGCCGACTACGAACAAAATTTTTGGGTTCATTTTCAATGCGAGCGCTTTTTGCTGATGTTCCACCGGAAGAGGGGTTCCCGTGGCATGAAAAAGCCCCGCGGAACCAACATACAGAACAGGCTGCTGTATATGGGTGAACAGAGTTCTTACAGTACGTAAATCTTCAACCGTCTCTGCATCTGTTACTACAATTTCAACTCCAGAGCTGATAAGTGCAGTGAGAGATTCCAATGCACAGTCAAAGGCTGACCTGATAGTTTCAAGCGAGAGTAAACCAATGCAACGAGAGGATTGTTCGGCAATAATCTTTCTTACGTCGGAAAAATTAACAGGGGTAAAAGGATCTTTTGCCATCTCTGTTTTGCTTAACCTAACTCCATTTACAAAACATACTCCATTTTTTACAGTACGTCCATTCCTTGGGGTTGCGGTTGCGACACACGCTACTTTGAAATCCACCGCATCCATCACTGCATCTATTTCCGCACCAACGTTCCCGCGTAAAGTGGAATCCACTTTTTTATAGATCTCTTTCGGTTTAAATTCGACATATTTATCAATGCCAGTCCGCACTTTCTGATAGGCCTGCTCTGGGGTGCAGAGCCTTGTATCGGTATTAATAACCGTACTAGCCGCTAATGATGAGGTGATTTCCGCTGCAGGGTCTACCACAACTACCACATCATCGTTAGTCGAAAGGAAATGCACGCCAGTATCATTTGAACCGGTAAGATCATCGGCTATCACAAATTGTTGTATCGTTTTCATTACCCTGTATAATGCAAAGAGTGTGCCAAAAATTGATATTACAATAACTCTTTTTTATAAAATACTACAAATCAAGAAGATAGCTTGATAGATAGACTTAGTTCAGACTTCAAGCAAAGAATAAGATTTGCTTATTTTTTCACCACTTGCACAAGATTTGCTGATTATTTTTTCACCACTTTTTGTAAATCGATGTTAAAATAGCCTTATGAACATACTTTTAGTTGCCCCGTATCCAAACTTAGTTAAAACGGCACAGCGTACTTTAATGGCCTCCCCCTATTCGGTAGAAGTACTTCTTGGTGACCTACAACAGGGACTGCAAGCAGCAGAAACAAAGATTAATCGCAATGAAGCCGATATCATTGTCAGCCGAGGCGGTACTGCTTCTCTCCTGCGGCAAAATCTTTCAATCCCCGTATTTGAAATTGATGTAACCGGTTATGATCTTCTGCGTGCAATTTACCCCCACACGCAAAGGCACCGAAAGATAGCCGTTATCGGTTACGAAAATGTAATCAGCGGTGCCAGAAGCATAGCTGAAACGCTTCACATAAACTTGGGCTACTTTCAGGTGAACCCCCAGCAACACATAGAAGCGGTAATTCGCGAAGCCCGCACGTGGGGTGCGCATATCATCATTGGGGATACTATTTCAGTGCATACAGCCCGAGAACTAGGCCTGGAGAGCGAATTGGTACAATCAGGACCGGAGGCAGTGCTCAGTGCGGTGGAATCGGCTGCCAATTTTATCGGGCATATGCAGACAGAGATTGTCCGCAACAAGCGGCTCAATATGATTATGGAGCATGCCGATCGTGGCGTAATTTATATTGCTGCAGACAATTGTGTAGAGATGCTAAATACCAAGGCCGAACATATTCTACAGAGAAACAGAGAGCAACTGATCGGACGCCCCCTTACCCTTGATACGGCGCCGGCAGAATTGGTTAAGGCCGTAGCAAAACGTGTTTCCCATCAACTTATTAGTTTTGACGATAAAGACTATATGCTAGAGGTCCTGGAAATTAACACCGAGGGCCGACACGCTGCCACTCTTGTTTTCCTTCAGAGCAGCGGTCGTATCAGAGACCTTGAAGGTATGCTGCGAAGGGAAATGACCAGTCGAGGATTAATCGCCACTTACTTTTTCAGCCAATTGACTGCTGAAAACTCTATGTTCAAAAAAACTATTGACAAAGCGCGGCGCTATAGCCACACCAATTCAACAATTCTGTTGTTAGGAGAAACCGGCTCGGGGAAGGAGGTCTTTGCACAAAGCATACACAACGACTCACTTCGGAAGGACGGACCCTTTGTTGCGGTGAACTGCGCCGCTCTGCCGGACAGCCTTTTAGAGAGCGAGCTCTTCGGATACGCAGAAGGGGCTTTTACGGGAGCTAGAAAGGGTGGTAAACCGGGGCTGTTTGAAATGGCTCACAAGGGTACCATATTTCTAGATGAGGTGAATGATATGAGCAACACCGTGCAAGCCCGATTTCTGCGTGTATTGCAGGAAAAACAGGTTATGCGGGTTGGAGATAACCGACTTTACGATGTTGATGTGCGGGTCATTGCCGCTTGTAATAAGAACCTGTTTGCAGAAACTGAGGCAGGAACTTTCCGGAAAGACCTCTACTACCGACTCAGAGTACTCGACATTGAAATTCCACCGCTTCGGGAAAGAGAGGAGGATATCCTGCCCCTGTTTAACTCTTTCATCAATTATTTCAATGAAAAATACAGCTATCGTCCTGATGACCTCCCGCAGGGGCTGATCAAGGCAATTGTATCGGCGCGGTGGCCTGGAAATGTACGACAGCTACGTAATTTTGCCGAAAAGGTCAGTGTACTATTTTCGCTACACCAGGACCGGGAAGAAATTGAGGATGATCTGATTAAGGAGCTTTCCCAGGAGGTTCACCACACCCAAGACAATATCCAGACACTCCCCCAGAAAGACACACACTCGTTAAAAGCAATAAAATCTTCGATCGTTCGAGAATCCTGGTTAAAAAACGAACAAAACATCAGTGAGACAGCACGACAGCTCGGCATAGACCGTGCTACTGTACGTAAACATCTTAACAAAACAAATGCCAAGGAAGGAACAAAGAAATGATTTGTAGATATTTTGAGGATGGAGAAAAGTTGAACGTAGCCGATTTAAATGAAATCACCGTTTTAATTGACCGCTCAGAGACCGAATTTACAGAAGTGGCTCTAAATGAATGGCCGGCCTCCCTCGACGGCCCTCCGCATAGCCACGAACTGAAGGAACAGATATTTTTTATACTCTCCGGAGAAGGCACAATCGATATTGGAGAGCAGACCTATACGGTCAATGGTGGTGAGCTTCTGTATATACCCGCAGGAGAGGTGCATCGAACCAAAAGCAGTGCTGGCGAACCCTTGCGCTATATCCTTTTTAACGCTTTCTCCAATTCAGATAAGGAAGGACACGCCTCTTTTGCAGATCACATTGCCCAGGTAAAGGATACCAGAAAACAGCAAGCTCTGAGTCAGAAAAGCTCACATAATTCAGAGACTGAGAATGAATCTACACCGACTAAATCTCATAAAACCGGAAAATTTATTTCCGATGTAAGCATAAAACAGCCATCATCACAGCAGGCGTCAAGTGAAGCGTGCTTTTCTGTCCCCCTACTCTCCATTCAGGAAACAGAACGTTCCGAGACCCACTTAGTTCATTGCCCCCCACACAAAAGCCTCCCTTTAAGCAATTTTGATGACCGTGAGCAAACTTGGTATATTCTCTCCGGTGAAGCCACGGTTACTATAGGCCGGGAAACACAAGCGGTTGGAGCCGGACATGTTCTGTTCATACCTGCGAAGGCAGTACATAGCATTCAGGCAGACAAGGAGGACTTATATTATCTGCGTTTCGATACACTACGTAAATTGGGTACATAATTTAGGGTCTTTAGATCTATTTTTTAGCTGATTTATAAACACTTCTTAAAACCCTATTGAGTCCATCCAAGTCGTTTACTTTTTTATTGACCCAGTGTGGTTTCACCGCTATGCTGTAATATATCAGATACCCTATGAGAGGCAGCATACATGGAAACAAACAAAATTACTTTTGTTACGGTGTGGTAGTGAACCTCAGCGGGGCTTTTTATCTTTCCAAAGCGATTCTCCCGGGTATGCGAAATGCCGGTTGGGGACGTATTATTAATACCAGCTTCTATGAGGCTAAAAGCAGCGAGATAATCGACCTGAACGGCGGAATTCATTTTGATTAATAAAAGGAGTCTTCCGTGAAAAAGAAGATAGTTGTTTTTGCCACCAGCTTTCAAGACGAGCTGCTGACCCACCCCGCCGAAGAAGGCGAGCCGGCGCAGCTGCTGCAGCAGGCCGCCGAACGCAACTCTTTAGAGTTGGAGTTTAGGTGCGACCGTAATCCGGGAACCCTTCCTACTGCCGAAGAGCTTGAGGGCGTAGTAGCCCTAATCGCGGACCTCGAGAAGTGGGACCGCGGGCTGCTTGAACAGGTGGGCAAGGCAAGGGGCGGCGATTTGGGTTTACTGGCCCGATACGGTATTGGGTACAACAGCATTGATATAACTGCGGCCCGCGAGGCGGGGGTTCATGTTACCAACACTCCGGGGGCCAGTGCTCAGCCGACCGCCGAGTGGGCGGTTTCCACCCTGCTTGATATTGCCGGTCGCCGGATTCCTCACCACGGCCGCGCCGGAAAAGGGCTTACCAAGTCCGGCCCTTCCCGCCTGGATATAAGTGGAAAAACCCTGGGAATAGTCGGAACAGGAAATATCGGCAGACAGGTGGCCGCCATGCTGAGCGGTTTTGGACTCAAGCTGCTTGCGGCCGACCTGTACCCTGACCATAAGTGGGCTAGGACCCACGGTGTAGAGTACACAGATATAGGAAGCCTGTGCGAACAGGCCGACTTTATTACCCTCCACGCCTCCGGCGGCAATCGGTTGATAGGTACTGCAGAAATTAGCCGAATGCAACCGACCACCGTACTGGTGAACTGTGCCCGGGGTGTGCTGGTAGACAACCGTACTGTGTATGAGGCAGTTCGCGACGGCCGGATATACGGCTACGGTATTGATGAGGTATGGGAGCATGCGGACCTACCCCTTACGCCCGACTTGAATATAGCCGCCAGCCCGCATGTGGGCTCGGATACCGATTTAGGAAAGCTTCGAATGCAACAGCTTTCAGCCCAGGCGGTTATCGATTATATCGACGGCAGAGAACCTCAGTACATCGTCAACAAGAAGAGCTGACACATGAACGCACTCGTGCTTAGCAGTTATAACAATCTGGAATATAAGCAGGTTGAAAAACCGGAGGGTCTTTGGAGTGGCCTGTGATGAATATACCCAGCCGGGGGCCTTTGCCGAGTACATCAACGTTCCCGCCCACATCCTCTACCGGCTTCCGCCGGAGGTAAGTTTTCAAGAGGGCGCGATGGTTGAACCACTGTCGGTAGCGGTCCATGCGGTGGAGATTACCCCCGTTTCAATTGGGGACAGCGCAGAGTTATTGGTGCCGGGGTAATCGGCCTGCTGACCCTGCAGGTGCTGCGAAGCGCCGGCTGCAGCCGGGTGTATGTGGCCGACATTGATGAGAAACGCCTAAAAATGGCCGCGGAACTAGGCGCGGCAGAAACCTTTAACACAAAACAGGTGCAGCTGAACGAAGAGATAGTAGAGCGCACCGGGAACTTGGGTGTGGACTGCGCCTTTGATGCAGTGGGGCTTTCAGAGACTAGCAACCTGGCCATATACTCGCTTAAAAAGGGCGGTACCGCAACTATCATCGGGAACTTTGCCCCCAAGGCCGAACTACCCCTACAGTATCTGGTTACACGACAGATCCGTGTGCAGGGCTCCAACGCCTCGTCAGGCGAATATCCGGCCTGTATAGAGATGATCAAGAGCGGACATATAGCCCTGAAACCGCTGATGTCCAAGGTAGCCCCGCTTTCGGAGGGTGCAGAGCGGTTTGACAAACTACACGCCGGCGGATCAGGACTTTTCAAGGTTATTCTGGAGCCCTAATACCTAAACGGGATGATGCGCCACACAGAGTTGCTGCAAGCCTACTGTCGATGTGCGTTCCCCAGCCCCATTTTACCGGGAACGTGCTGTTTGCCGACGACGACTACAGCATAGAAGGCCACTCCTGGCCGGAGGACAACCAGGCTTTATATGCCGGACAAGATCAGCTTGATTCCCTTTTTCAGCAGATGAACGACGAATTTTCACTCCCCTAACATGAGCACCCTACATAAGGCATAGATTCGCATTGTCTTTTTGGAACTAAAGTTGTATTTTTTACCTGTACTATGGGGGAAAATATGAATAAAGAAATCGAATCGATTGTAAATGACCTTAAGGAAAACTTTGTGCCGGTACTGCAGGAGCTATTTGGCGGAGACCTGCAGGCGGTAATTATGTATGGTTCGGCCGCCAAAGGAACCTATGTGGCCGGGGTCTCGGATGTAAACCTTCTGCTTCTAACCGGCGAGACGCATCCAGAGGCTATTATGAAGCTAGGGAACCGGGCTAAAAAACCGATCAACAAGCATCGGCTTTCGGTACAGTTCCTTACCACAAGTGAGTTTAAAAATTCGGCCGATGTATTTCCGATGGAATACCTGGATATACAGAATTCCCATATCCTTGTATGGGGCTCTGCGGACCTGGAGGCACTCGAAATAGAGTCGACCTACCTGCGCCATCAGGTAGAAGAACGCCTGCGAGGCAGCGTGCACGCACTTCGGCAGGCTCTATTCGCCTCCCAAGGAAAAGCCAAGCTGCTCTCGGGAGTCCTTAAGGAGTGGTTCGGTTCGCAAACGGCACTCTTACGGGCGGTATTACGCCTAGCTGGGGCATCTAGTATTCCGGAGAACTCCCGGGAACTGGTCGATGCGATTGCTTCGACCTTCGAACTTGACCCGGCTGGCCTTTATCCGCTAGTGCAGCTGCGAGAGGGCGACAAAAGCGGTGATGCAGCCCAGATTGCAGTGCAGACCCTGCAGTTTCTTACCCAACTGGTACAGAAGGTAGATTCGATGGAGATAGGGAGCAGCTCGTAATGAAAGGGTTTCAAAAAGGAATTACATTTTTGAGCGTGGCAGTGGTTTTACTGCTGCTCAGCACGATCCCTGTGCTCTCTGCACAATCAATTCCCGATTATCGTGGCTTTGTAAACGACTTTGCCGGGGTGATAGATTCGGACTCCTCCGGCAAAATCGAAGCGGTGGCTCGGAAGGTTCAGGAGACCACCGGCGCGGAGATTGCAGTGGTAACTATCGATACGGTTGAGCCGTACGCCGATGTAGACCAGTACTCAATTGAACTGGCCGAGCAGTGGAAAGTGGGCCAGGAGGGTGAGGATAACGGGATTATTTTTCTAATGGCCCTGGAAGAGCGGCAAGTTCGTATGGAAGTAGGCTATGGGCTGGAGGGAGCGATTCCCGACGGTCGGGCCGGCGAGATACTCGACGAGGCGGTACTGCCCTATTTAAGCCAAGGTGAGTTCGGCAAGGGATTTCTGGCAGGCACGGTTGAGGCGGCCCGGGAGATTGCCGAGGAGTACAACGTTGATCTGGGAAGCATAGATGCTCCGCCGATGCCGGCACAGTCCGGCGGTTCCGCGAGCAGCGGCAGCAGCTCTGGGAGCGGTATTCCCGGCAGACTGATTTTCTTAGCCCTGATCTTCTTCCTCGGCGGAGGCCGAATGTTTCTGCCGATGCTTTTACTGGGCGGGATTACCGGCAGACGCCACTATCGCGGGGGCTTCGGCTCTTCGGGATTCGGCGGCGGAAGCTTTGGTGGCGGCGGGTTTGGCGGCTTTGGCGGTGGCGGCTTCGGCGGTGGCGGTGCCAGCCGCGGCTTTTAACAGTCT
>Ga0102934_1001399_pt1 | contig 16912 bp, 10 predicted proteins | sample SalPonR2_A_D1_MG_FD_78175 | JGI IMG/M metagenome (GOLD analysis project Ga0102934, IMG submission 78175) | Salt pond soil microbial communities from South San Francisco under conditions of wetland restoration - Salt Pond MetaG R2_A_D1_MG | ecosystem: Environmental > Aquatic > Marine > Intertidal... | reverse complement strand
CCGCTATCCTGATGGCAATGATAGTAACAATTGTGCAATTGATTGTTTTTCTACTTTTTTCCCAACACCCGGTGCAGCTAATAAAATTTTTATAGACCTTGAAGCTGAATCAGTAGAAATAATGCCGGAAAATCCGGATTCCACCCAGGAAATAAATTTAGTAATAAAAGTAAGAAATAACTCAGGTATATCGCTTTCTGCTAATAACTGGAATTATGAAATCTATATCAACCAAACCTTGTGGGATGTGTTTTCGCCTGATGATACAATCCCACCTGATACTTGCCTCACTCTTGAGCACAATATTGGCTCTTTCAATTCAGGATATTTTCAAATTCTTGTTGAGCTAACTTTTGATGATGACGAACTCTGGAATAACAGCAAAAGTACCTCATTCCTTATTCCTCCTACACCACTAATAATTAATGAATTTATGTACAAACCCGGTTCCGACAATGCTGAATGGGTAGAAATTTTTAATCGCTCACAAAATGAATTCCCTCTCTATCACTGGAAAATCAAAGATAACGGAAGTTCCTGGAATAATATATCCTCTTCTTATACTATCAAACCTGGAGATTATCTAATAGTTACACAAGACACCCTGGCAGTCAGTGAATTCTACTACTCAAATTTTATAATTTTGCAAACAGATGATTGGTCAAACTTAAATAACTCCTCTGCCGACGAGGTAATTTTGGCTGATAGCAATAAAACTGTTATTGACTCTATCAATTACAATCCAAATGATATCAATTGCGATAAAGATATGAGCCTGGAACGTAAAAATCCTTTTTCAGAAATCGCAGAAAATTGGGATGTAAGCACAGACAGCTCGGGGGCTTCTCCCGGCACAAAAAACAGCATTACACCCCTGGATTATGATATATGCTCGCAGGAAATCTCGGTTTGGGCTGCAGATGATTATATAAATTTAATTGCAACCGCAAAAAATATTGGCTTTAATACTATGCAGGACATTGATTTAATTCTATTTGATGATAAAAATTTAGATAATAATTTTCAAGTAGAAGAAGAACTATATATGCAAAACATCTTTTTGCAGAGTGAGGAAGAAAAAACAATTGAATATCAAACTGAAGCTATGCCCGGCTATCATAAATTTGGAATTTTGGTTTCGGCTGCTCAGGACATGCAACCCGAAAATAATATAGCCTTTACCACTTATAATTCTAAAAACAGCTATCCCATCTCCGTTAATGAAATTATGCCTGCACCTGCCAGTCCAGAGCCCGAATGGCTGGAATTGTATAATAATCTGAACTATACTTTATCGCTTACAGACTGGAAAATTTGTGATCTCACAGATACTTTGAGTATTTCATTTGTACGTACTAATTTGTCCTCTGCAGCATATCTTCTTATTCTGCCCGAATTGTCTGATTCCAATTACATAATTGAAAAATATTATAACAACCTAAACCCTGGTGATGTCTGTTTCGCCGAGGGGTTACCCGCTTTGAATAATAGTTATGATAAGCTAGTTATTATGGATGAATATGGCTCTATTTTGGATAGCCTTTTGTATTATTCAGATTGGGGGGAAGAAGAGGATAATTCTTTAGAGAGGATAAATCCCGATATAGATTCCAATATTTCTTCTAACTGGGAGAGTTCTGTGCATAAAATGGGAGCAACTCCGGGTAAAGAAAATAGCCTTTTCATCAATAATATATCACCTAACGTATCGTTATCAGTTACTCCCAATCCTGTTTCTTTAGCAAAAAAGAAATCCGTGTTAATAGAATATAATCTGCCGGAAGTCATATCTCTAATCAATATAAGAATATTTGATGTTAAGGGTAGGTTGGTGCGCAAATTAGTTAATCAGGATTGGGTGGGAGCAGAGGGAGCAATAACCTGGGATTGCAAAAACAGTAAAAACAATGTGATGCCCGTTGGTATCTACATTATTCATATGGAAGCCGCTGGTAAGGAAAGCAATAATATTTACCAAAGAACGATCAGTATGGTTATTGGCGAAAAATAAAGGGGCGAGATTAGTTGATTCCTTATAATTTATGAACTCCACCCATAGCTGCTTGGAGACGGTTTTTTCTTGACAACAATCAGAGTATATAAAATTTAACAAATAATTAAATTAATCAATTGGATATAAAAGATATTAATTATGCAAGATTTTGGAAGAATTTTAGTTATATTTGGTATAATCATAATTGTAGTTGGTTTAATTCTCTCTCATACAAATATTAGCAAACACTTAGGAAAATTACCAGGTGACATTAATATCAAAAAAGGTAACACCAGTTTTCATTTTCCAATTGTAACCTGCATTTTAGTAAGTATAATTTTAACCGTAATACTTAATTTAATTTTGAGGAAATAATGTCAAAATACAAAGAAATGGATTTTTCGGATGTTAAAACTTATCCGGTTGCTGAAAGACCGAGTAAGGTATCTGTTCAAGATTTTTTAAAAATTCCCAAAACTTTTTCAACTTCAGAATTTATTGATTCACTGCCTGATATTTTAGCAGGAAAAAATTTAAAAGAATTGCTCTCTAACACCAAAAATGCACTTAATAGAAATAAGCCGCTTATTATTATGCATGGAGGTCATGTAATAAAATGTGGTCTTTCCCCCCTCTTAATAAAGGCAATGGAATCAGGAATAATTGATACTATTGCCGTAAATGGCTCGGTTTGCATTCATGATTTTGAAATTGCTTTTTTTGGTAAAACCTCCGAGATAGTTGATAAAGCCATAGAAGATGGAACATTCGGTATGGGAGAGGAAACGGGAAGAGATTTGAATGAAGCTATAAAATCCGGTTATAGTGACAAGCTTGGTTATGGAGAAGCTGTGGGAAAGTTTATTTATGAACAAAAACCGAAGTATATCCAATACAGCTTACTGGCAAAAGCCTATGAATACGAGATTCCGGTAACCGTTCATGCAGCCCTGGGAACTGATATCATTCATCAACACAAACAGGCAGATGGAGAGAGCCTGGGCGGAGCAAGTTATCGTGATTTCAAGATATTTACTAACCGCATTAAAAATCTGAATGATGGCGGAGTTTTAGTAAATTTCGGTTCAGCGGTGATCCTTCCGGAAGTCTTTTTAAAAGCCATCACAGTAGTGCGCAACTTGGGTTATCCTTTAAAAAATTTCTATACTGCTGTTTTTGATATGATTATGCATTACAGACCCCGCACCAATATTGTAAATCGCCCCACAAGTATGGGGGGAACGGGATATTATATCATTGGACAACATGAAATAATGCTGCCTTTGTTTTTCTATTCTTTACTGGAAGAATAAATGCGGATGATTAAAAATAAGAAACTGCTCTTCCGCATAATCATCTCTGTTCTTTTCCTGATCTTTTTATTTATTATTGTAAAACCTACTCAAATTGTTTCCACTTTGAAGAGAGCTGATACCACCTGGGTTTTGCTAATATTTTTGCTTCTGCCCATTAACATACTTTTCCAATTTATACGCTGGCGCTATCTTGTAAAAAGCTGTGTAGATGAGGTTGATAACAAAGAAATTATTCAATCTATCTTTTATAGCTTTTCCTATAGTATTTTCACACCTGCCCGTCTGGGAGATATAGGCAGGGCATTTCATATTACCCACGAAAAAAAGAAAGAGCTTGTGGCATTTGCTGTTTATGAAAAACTATTTGCTTTTATCTCAATTCTTATGCTGGGTATGATAGCTCTTACTGTTTATCAGCATATATTATTTATACTGGGTGCAATTATTCCAGTTTTAATTTTAATATTTTCCAATAGAATTACCGCTAAAATCCCCAAAGTAAAATATCACATAAAAAAATTGAAAAGAGTAAACCCTTTTGGTTTGTTTATTATTTCCGTCCTGTTTGTATATATTTATGCTATACAATTTTATTTTGCCCTGAATGCTTTTTGTAGTATTCCATTCTTAAAGTCATTTTTTTTGATTATTCTGGTAATTTTCTTCAATTCCATTCCGATTACTTTAAGCGGTCTGGGAGTGCGGGAGGTTCTCTCTGTATATTTCTTCGAAAATTTAGGAGTAGCGGCAGCAGAAGCAGCAGGAGCTTCTCTCCTGATCTTCTTTATAAATATCCTAATACCCACTTTCATTGGTTTCATATTACATCTTATTCCTAAAAATAAGACTTCCGCTGCCTGAAATATGCTTTATACCTTGACACTTATGCGTTTAAATAGAAAAAGGAAATAACAAAACTTAAACTAAATTTTAAAAAAATGAAAAAAATTCAAATTGCCTTTATATTGATAACAATAATTATACTGCTACCTTACTTTAATCTAAAAGCAGAACAAAAAGTACAAAGTCCTGATAGCACAGTAGAGTTTACAGGAAAAAATGCAACAAAAGCAATATTGTATTCCGCTTTTATCCCCGGTGGAGGACAATTCTATAATGGGAAATATATAAAAGCAGGAGCTACATTCGGTTTGGAACTGGCGTTTCTTGGTTCAGGTATTTACTATCAAATAAAAAGAGAAAATGCCTGGGATGATTATATAGAAAGTGGTAATCAACAAGATTATTACACCTATAATGACTACCATATAAAATCTCAAAGCATGTACTGGTGGTTTTTTGCGGTTAAGTTTGTTTCTGTTGTAGATGCATACGTGGATGCAAAATTATTTAATTATGACAAAAAAAAGCGACAACTTGAGTTAGAACTTGAGGGCAATAGTATATCTCTTAATTTTAGATTTTAAAATGTATCTTTCATCTAAACTGTAAAGACCTCTCTGGAATTTAATTCTAGCGCACTCAGGTGCATATTATAGCCAGCTCCTGTATCAATTCCTATTTTGTCCTTCATGAGCATCACTTCCTGATTGGGAGTATGCCCAAAAACCACAATTTTATCAAGTTTTGTTGTAGGTGAATAAATAAATTCATCCCTTATCCAGAGCAAATCCCCTCTATTTTGTTTTTCCAAAGGTTTGTTGGGCGCTACACCGGCATGGACAAAGAGGTAATTATCCTCAATGTAATAATCCCGGGTGTTTAAAAAAAACTGTATATGCGCTTCCGGTATGGAATTTTTAAATTCGGCAGAATTTACCATCTTACCGGCATAGGAGATTATTGTTTTTCTTCCCCCATTAGATAAATAGGCTTCGCCATATTTTGCCTTCTGCTCCAGTTCCAGATAATCAAGCAACATATCTTCATGATTACCGCGCAAAAAGACGCAATTATATTTTTCATCAAAATCCAGCAGGTAATCTACAACTTTTTTACTATATCTGCCCCTATCAATATAATCCCCTAGAAAAACAAACTTATCGGCTTCATTGGGTTTGATCTTATGCAGCAAATCCTGAAGCATATAGTATTGGGCGTGTATGTCACCTACTGCAATTAATCTAGCCATGACTAGAATCTAAAATTAACCCACAAACTAACATTTGTGGTTGTAGTTTTCTTATTTCGCTTATTTTCATCATTAACTTCATAAGAAATGGTGAGACCACCGTCAATATCTCTACTAAAATTATATTGAACTCTGGGTTCTACTTTTAAAGTGGTATTGTCCTTTTCATAGCCCCAACCCTGAGAAGGTGTCCATGTTTCCTGCGTATTGATATTATATGAAATATCAAGATTGGTAGTTAATTCATTCCGCATTTTCAGTCTTTTGAAGAACAAAATTTTAATTCCCTTGGGGGAGCTAAAAGAATACTTAAATTTTGTTCGAAAATTTAAATCATTATTACGATTCTTTACGTTACTAATTGAATTGTCCTGCTCGTATTTATGGGTATAATTACAGGAGATTGTAATGGGAAATTTATTAAAAAGGTCTGTATTAAATGAAAGCAAGGGATAAAACTGTAAGCTTTCACTCTCTTTAGGGGGTGTATCCCAGTATCCTTCACCTCGATTAGAAATCTCGCGGGAGAACTTGGTTTGCAGAGAGGTGCTGGTAAATATTTTACTATTAATCAAATCATCAAAACCATTATAGGTTAAGCCAACGCTGGGAAGAGTGAAGGTGATTACTTTGTTCTTGCTGCCCGAGTTTTTTGATAACTTGAGCTGATAATTTGTTTTTAAATTTGAAGATAACCCGCTCAAAAGAAAGTCGAGTTTAAGATTTTTGCTTTGTGAAACATCTATTTGATCACTGCTTGCATCTGATTTAAAATTACCATAAGTTTGATCATTAAGACCAAATTGATAAGAGTATTGCGGAATTGAATCTATAGAAGTTTCGTATCTTGATTCAATAGAATTTTTATACTGAACGGAAGTACTACCTAAAGTTTTTAAAAATCCACCCAACATTTTTCCGGAAAATCCCAGTATGGTTTTATGCAAAGGTCTTGAAGGCACTTTTTCCTCTTCGGGCTTTGGCTCTTTTTCCTCGCCTTCGTCTTTTTTCTTTTTTTCGTCGCCTTCGTCTTGGACTGCCTGAGCTTCTCCTGATTTCTGTTTTGGAACCTTGCTTTTTTGCTGCTGACCTCTTTCTCTTCTTTTGGTGTCGTCTCCAGCAGCTTGCTGATTTTCCAAAAGTTGTTTAGTCTGCTCTTGCTGGTTTAAACTCTGTTGTCCTTTTTGGGGCTGCTTTTGCTGCGATTTTTGCTGTTTGTTAGTTTGATTCTGTTTTACCTGATTCTCCTGCTCTTGCTTGTCGCCATCTTTTTTTTCCACTTTCATCAAATTTGAAGAAGCTTCATAAAGTCCATTACCCCAATCCTTAAAAGCAAGTTTAATTTTTACAGAAGAATTGCGATTGTTGTTTACATTATAATAACTCGTGGTTACAGAATCTGACTCCACATCCTCCTGTCGATTTTGATTGTAATCAACCTTATAATTTGATGAAAAATTAAGGAATTTGAGAAAAAACGGGTCATAATTTAGATTTAATGTTTGTGATCTTTTTTCCTCTATGCCAATATTTACATTACCCATTTTCTTTCTTCTTTGGAGATCACGTGTAGTTTCCAGAGAATAATTAGTTGAAAAATCAGAGAGAAATTCGTAATTAATATTTATGCGGGGCTTTAAGGTTCTGTTTGGTTCCAATTTTTCGTTTACAAATTCATTAACTCCATCTCCACTGGCATTCTTCCATCGATCTTCTACTTTATGATTATAGTTTACATTAACATTAATTTTTTTCGGTAGAAAGTTAAAACCCAGTTTATTTTTATAGAGATCAAAACCGAGGCTGGGCAAACTAACACCATAACTGGCAGAACCTGAATAATGAAGAGTTGTATCCCTGCTTGTAGGTGAAGTGGAGATATCATCTTTGATACGAGCGTTAAAACTTAGATTGTCAAATAAATAATGCACAATCGGATTTTCGGACTTTTTATCTTTTTTCAAAGAAAGTTTTAATAAGTTTGATCTATTAAATATTTTTGCAGAATCTTTTTCTGCTTTTGTAGTTAACATTACATCCGAGTTAGATGCAAAGCGAGGGGTTTCTTCCGCACGTGAGTAATTATAGGTTAAAGGCATATTCAAGCCCCATTCTGAAGGGAAGAATTTATGGACATTAAATGTATTATTGATACTATAGCGCAATTTGTTCTTATTGTTTCCTGATGTTTCGCCGATACTATAAAAATTGGGAGTTTCGCTGGATAGGTTTGCCGTAATTTGGGCGAGATCAGCAATCTTTGCATTCATGCTTAACTTGGTTGCAAACCCCATATCATCATAAGGATCAGCTACTCTTATGTCATCCACAATAATTCTGCCTGTAAATTCACCTTCCGTGTTTTCAGGTCTATATAATCCAACTGCAACCTGCTTTGTATTATTTAGATTAGGTTCTCCTACAATGCGAAAATTCGCCGTAGTATCAGGTATGTTACCTTTTTTTAATTCTGAAAATTGTGAAAAATCCAGGGTTATTTCCTGCCAACGGTTTTCCTGCATTTTTTGTCCCAGATCGTCATAAATCCTGATAGTATCACGATATTCATAATAATTTAATGTATCAGTGCCAAGCCTAAAGACAAAAATTTCTTCATCAGGAGTATTGGAATTTATGCCTTTTTGTCCATACACCCACACTTTTACTTTTTTATACTTTAATAATTTTACTGCATCCAGAAAATTCTGTCTGGCATAAACAAATCTATTATCAGGCAGATTTTCACAATCCAGAGAGATAGACTGTTCTATCAATATTTCCTGTCCGGTTGTAGCATCTTGCTCAATCACGCTACCCGGTGCAGGTTCATAATTTAAGTTTTCACGATTATTAATTGCAGTAACTTCAAATTTTTCATTTGGAGAAATATCTACAGGTGTATGGAGAGTAGAGTCTAGTACAGATGAGGCAATCCATTTATTTCCCACGATAGAGATGGATTGAAAATCTACAAGAAGAGAATCATAGAAATCGGGGCTTTCTACATTAGTTCTTTTCAACCAGACTCGAGCATATTTAATTATTTTAAAATTTACATCAGTAGAACCTTTTTTCTTATAAAAGGAAGAATCTTGCAAGGGTATTTTTATAAATTTCCAGCCATTATATTCATTAGTAACAATTTCGTCTGTAATATCCAGATTAGCCAAATCCAGAGCATACTCATAATAGCCATTCACTGTAGAAAAATTTTTGTCACGATTCAGGTCTTCATCATCTAATTTTCCATTTCCTTCTGTTCCGTTCAAGCCTCTAAAATCATTTTCATTTTCCGAATCATACCAGTAATCGTCATTCCCGTCGTCGCTCTCACCTATATCTCCGTCAGTATCATGGCTCAAAGGTGGATCGGGATCTTCGCCCAGGACGTGATCAAAGCCAACATCTTCACCTACGTCCAATTCTCCATCTTCAAATACTATACCATCTTCTTTATCCCATTTATTATTGGGATGAAATATCGGATATGAATCTTCGCTAACGTAGCCCAGATTCAGATACAAAGTATCACCTTGAATAGCATTTGATTTTACCACGATATTGATGTACTTCTTCTTGGACAGATCTACAGCACCGGTGGATTTCATCATACCCGACCAATTAGGTTCTTCGTGGATGGGTTTCAGCATGCATTCCAATACAGGTACACTTTCTCTTTTCTCCTCGTCAGAAAGTTCCTCAGGAGGATAGAGATCTTCCATATCATATTTATCCGGAGGATTATACCACCAAAAATTTGCTCGGTTGGTTTTATTTAGAGTATCAACAACATTACTTGCATCTTCAATCCCAACAGGATAACTGGCAAAATGCCATTCTGGTCTATTTATCCCCAGAGACAATTCTTCTACCACACCCTCCATGTCATCAATATAAGCCTGTCTGCTGTCAGTAGTATTGGGATTTGGCATATTCATTCCTATTTCGCCAGATAAAGATAGATTGGATTGTTCATTGGTTCTTATAAGTGGAATCTGATTAACGACATCTGTTAGGAACTGGGCTTCTGTTCTCACTTTGCCATCCAGTGCACCAACTAAATTGTGCTTTGGTTCTGCTCCAATTTTGGGGTGTTTTTCACGGGAAGAACCTATCTGATACATCATGGTTGCACCCAGATTTGTAGCATCATTAAATTTATAATCAGCCTGGAAACCCATCATTGTCTTTTTATCAAGAGACATTAAAGGTCTATATTCATAGTCAATGGTTACATTAGCGTTAGGATCTGCACTTGCCTGCCCTTTTAAGGTTACTGTGCCACTAAAATAATCAATTACGTAATCCTCCCCTTTTTTCATTAAAATACCATCGACCTTAACCTTTTCACTACCTTTAATAATATTTATGTGTCCCAGGTCTATTACACTTGTTCCGGTTTTACTTTTTACTTCGATATAAAATGGATTAAATTCCGTCTCATCCGGATTCAGTTCTTTGTAAATTATGTTATTTCCCAAATCGCCGCTGGTCCAGAATGAGTTATATTGACGAAACCAATACTCTTTAAAAGGCTCAAGCATGGGTAAAACAAGTATGCCCTGTTCCAGATCAACAGCCCTGTCTCCCTGGTCCAGTTTACCATTTCCATTGGAATCAAGATCGAGCATATCAATAAATTTTATAAAACTACTATCAGCAGCATCAGTTACCCCCTCCACCTTTTCACCTGTGGATTTTTCTTTAGTAATTTTAATTCCAAATCCTTCCGGATCCATATTTTTTGAACCAAGAAAATAAATATTTTTTGCAAGATTGTCCCAGAGTGCATCTTCTAGATTCATAGCAGTATAATCTTTTTTTATCATCTTAACAGTAATTGGTTGACCACCACCGGGAATCTCGCCCACGGTATTCCCCTGTTTGTCGGTGTAAGTTACACCAATAGCATAATTATCATATACACTTTTTATCTCCACCAGATAAGGATAACTGTAATTTATAAAAAAATCTTCTCCCTGGGTTAATTGGGTAAAGGCATATTCATTGCCATCCTGATCATAGCCTCTAATGTCTTCCACATTCTCCCGCCTATCGTCCATAAACACTTTTAATGTGCCTTCCGCCGGCAAGGTACTATCACTATAAGTCCAATTCCCGCTTCTCAATGAATCAATATTTTCTCCAAATAATTTGTACGGATCCTCCAAATAGAAAAAGCGATGTGAAAAGTCCATATCTTTGTAGAAAGCAATATTTTCCAAGCTAGATCCCTGTGTTTGTGCAGACGCTTGTTCACCCTCCTGCTGTGAGACAATCGTTTTTATATTAAGATCCCCAAACTGAAATTCTCCTTTTAAACCAAACAAATCTGCTGAAGATGCGGAATAACTAACCAGGCTAGAGCCTTCCGAAAGAGAAAGTCTGGTATCTCCGCCTTCAATCAGTTTTATCGGGTCATCCTCATCGCCTTCATATTTCACATTTAACTTGTTCTTTTTAAAAAATGATTCGCTGGATTGTTGCTGCACATCTACTTTTATTTTTTCACCAATTGTTCCGCTGATACTTAAGTTAAGATCCTGTTTCATCTGCAGGTTGGGGAAAAGATTTCTTTCGTATCCTTCCGAAACAGGCGGCGGGTCTTCCACTGTGGTTCTTCCACTTATTGTTATTTTTTGAGATCCATTGATGCTCAATCTACCCAGATTATCTCCTAAAAGTCGCCGCATGGTTTTGGGTAGCTTAACATCAGGAAATGATATATCGGGTATAATACCTCCACTGCCGGATTGCTGCTTTTCTTCGCTTGAAAATTCAACCAATTTATCTTTAAAAAGCTCATCAAACTCTCTTTTGGATCGCAGCTGCAAATAACGTTCCAACGGAATCATATAGGGTGTAGTATGTTGTGCTTTACCAATTTTTGCGGAAACAACTGCACTGCTGGTTTTTATATCTAATGAATCAGAATATTGGTACATTTTGTTTTGCAAAAATTGTTTATTCAGCTCCTTAGGGGGATAAGCTTTATGGCTCAGATATTCAAATATGTCGGAACTGTCCTGACTGGCTAAAAGCGGGAAAGACAGACTCTGGTTAAATAAATACGGGACATGTCTAAAATGTGCTGTATCAACCTCCACGGTTACAGTATCGGCAGCCATAAGCAAATATTCTTTGTGCGTAAGTGTATCTTTTTGAGTAGTATCTGCCACTGCCACGCTATCGGGCACAGCTGAACTATCGCTTAAGATATCAATACTATCCGGTTTAGTTTTTTTAATACTATCCGTAATAGATGCAGCAGGGCTTTTTTCTCCTTCATCTTTTTCACTTGCAGTAGCAAAATTTAAATGCAAGCCAAACAGAAGCAAGCTAATAAAGATGAAAAATATTATAGCATATCCAGAATTTATTTTTTTCATTAGATTTTTTTAAGTTGAGTTTGATTTTTTTAAAATTAGTAAAAAAATTTAGGAATTGTTAACTCCAACAACAACACATTAGACTTTAGTTGTTGTTGAACCGAAGATATTATTCAGTTTTTAGGGCAGATAGTTAATTTCGTATAGGCAAATCACCTTTTATAATTTTCTTAATGATAATATCGCCTTATCAGTTTATTTATGTCAATATTTTAAATTCTATATTTGATTACTTCAATTAAGAGTAAAGGTTCAATTAAACAAATTAATAAATTGCTATAAAATTTGACAGACTAAAATCGAAACAACTAAAACACAAACTCATTTTATGAAAAATAAAAAAATTAATTACCTCGGAGGGTATTATGTCCAAAGTTAATTTGGAATTAAACAATCTAGATGAAGTGTTTCCGGATGATTTTAGTGAAGAACAAAAGGCAAAAGCAAAAACACTATTTCTGAAAAAATTAGCAGAAGAAGCGCACAAATTTTATGGTGGCAAGATTCAAACTGCCCCTAAGGCAGGAGTTTTTGGTTTTAACTGGTTCAACATCTGGTATACACCTGGAGTTTCCAAGATTTCTACAACTATAAGAGACGATAATGAGCGATCTTATGATCTTTCTAATCGTGGTAATCTGGTTGCAGTTGTTAGTGATTCCACTCGCGTACTGGGTGATGGTGATGTTACTCCACCTGGAGGATTGGGAGTTATGGAGGGCAAGGCGTTTTTGATGAAATATTTAGGTGGTGTAGACGCCGTACCACTTTGTATAGACAGCAGAAATGACCAGGGTGAAAAAGTTGCTGAAACTATTATAGAATTTGTAAAAAGATGCCAGCACAGTTTTGGTGCTATTAATTTAGAAGACATTTCGCAGCCAAAATGTTATAAGGTATTGGATACATTAAGAGAAGAATGTATTATCCCCGTATGGCATGATGATGCCCAGGGCACAGCTTGTGTAACTCTGGCAGGTCTTACAAATGCACTTAAACTAGCAGACAAAGATTTGTCTGAAGCAAAAATTGTATATTTTGGTGCAGGAGCTTCTAATACAACAATCGCCCGAATAATAATTGCAGCAGGTGGTAATCCTGAAAATATGATCATGTTTGATTCAAGCGGTTCCTTGGACTGTAACAGAAAAGACCTGGAAGAAAATTCTGATTTCTATCGTAAATGGGAACTTTGTCAAAAAACTAATCCCGACAAAATACAGGACTTTGACGAGGCAATGAAAGATGCTGATGTATTAATTGCACTTTCCAAACCAGGACCTGATACAATTAAACCTGAATCAATCTCTCGCATGGCAGATAAATCAATTGTATTCACCTGTGCAAATCCTGTACCCGAAATATATCCCTACGCTGCCAAAGAAGCCGGCGCCTTTATAACGGCTACCGGGCGTGGTGATTTCCCCAATCAAGTAAATAATTCATTGGGATTCCCAGGTATTCTAAAAGGTGCACTTATGGTTAGAGCCAGCAAAGTTACGGATAATATGGCGATTGCAGCAGCTGAATCACTGGCAAAATTTGCCGAGAAAAGAGGTATCAATCCCGAAAATATTGTTCCCACAATGGACGAAGCAGGAGTTTTCCCCTTTGAGGCTGCGGATGTAGCTATGCAAGCTATAGAAGATGGAGTTGCCAGAAGAAAAATGACCTATGAAGAAGCCTATAATAAAGCAGAAGAAGATATAAAATACGCTCGCTCTATGTCTCAGGCTCTTATAGACGATGGTTTTATAAATAGACCCCCGGAAGATATGATGAATGCAGCTCTTGAATTTGCTATAAAAGAATTAGAATAGTTATAAGATATAAATCACATAAGCTCGATTTCGTAACCTGCGGAGTCGGGCTGTTTATACTAAATTCCTGATTTGTTTTCTAAATATCACATGAATCAGAGACAACCCGATGATAGGTATCATCACAGAAACGGCAATGGATAAAGAAAATCCTTGTACCACCACAGCCAAAGAAGTTCCTGTAGCCGGTGGATGCTCTGTATCAATAATTACCATAGTAAAAATCGACAACCCTACAGCTAAAGCATAAACTACAGCACACTCAATCGCTCCTGAATGAGGAATTTGTGAACATACTCCACCCCAAATAATACCCACTAAATGACCTCCAATGATATTGTAAGGTTGGGCGGTAATATTCTCCGGCATGGCAAAAATAATAAAAGTAGAAGCGCCAATGGAAGCCACAACCAAGACTCCCAGAAAATCTATAAAAAGTAGCAAAAAGAATATTACTACCATAGCAAGCAGGCTCTGGAAAACATAATTCTTCCAGTACCTTTTAAATTCTTTCAACATATTACGATAATCTTTTTTTAGAAACATCTTATATCACTCATATATTATTGCTGCCCAAAAAAATAGAACTACCCATGGAGAATATTTCCGAAAACAGAAAAAAATTTATTGTCATTTATTGTTTGGACTTTATTTCCTTATATATCTCTTCAGGGCTATGAGCAGTAAGCAATTTATTTTTGAATTTTTTCTTTTTAAGTCTTAATGTTAACTGTGATAATAAACTTGTATATTCCTGTTTCTGGGATTTATTGCCTCCTATCATAAATATCAATCTGACGGGTTCCATATCAATGGCTTCGTATTTTAGACCCTCTTTTTTGCGACCAAGAGCAATAACAAAATCGCTAACTGAATCATCTCGGATGTGAGGTATAGCGATTCCATGACCAATGCCAGTACTCATTAATTTTTCACGCACGAATATTTTTTTACTGAATTTTTCTTTATCAGAAATTTTAGGACTGGTACAGATAACATCTATCATTTCTTCCAGGGCTTCTCTTTTTGTATTTGCTTCTACATCAATTATATGATTAGGGGATAAATATTTATAAATTTCAATATTTTTCATGCTATTTCCTGTTATTTTTTTATATAATTCGTTATCATCTTTTTTTATGTCAAAAAAAATATTTAATAATATAAATTGAACATAATAATTTAAACTATTTGAGGCCTTTTGTCTAATATTTTTAGCACCCAATTGTGGAGATATAAGATTATGTATAAAATTTTCTTGACAGTAATCTTTCATCAGTTAATTAAATCCTCACAAAATTTTGGAGGAACAATGACTAAAAGATTAATAGTGATATTGTTCGCAGCCATGTTTGTTTTCGGTTGCGGTTCAACCACAAAAGTCTCGCGCGTGTCCACAGACACTACTACTGATTTGAGCGGAAAATGGAATGATACGGATTCTCGTTTGGTCGCAGAAAAAATTGTAGATGATGTTTTGTCTAATAACTGGCTTTTTAATTTCATTCAAACACATAATCAAAAACCAGTAGTAATTGTAGGAAATATCGCAAACAAGACAAGTGAACATATTGATACGGAAATTTTTTGCAAAGATATCGAGAGAGAATTGATTAATGCCGGAAGAGTTAGATTTGTAGCAGGTGCACAGCAAAGAAGAGAAGTAAGAGAAGAGCGTCTTGATCAACAGACACACGCTTCCATGGAAACTGCTAAAAAATTGGCTAACGAATTGGGAGCCGATTTTATGCTTAAGGGAAGTTTGAAATCTATAGAAGATTCCGTGGAAGGACAAAAAGTAGTCTATTACCAGGCTGATCTGGAATTGATAAATCTGGAAACAAACGAGATATCCTGGATGGGTTCAAAAAAAATAAAGAAATTGATCGAACGTTCCGGATATAAATGGTAAAATCAAATTTTCTGAAGAGAATTTTTAGAAAATTTTCTATATTAGTGGTTTTACTGCTATTCATCCAATGCGCTTCTGTAGTTACAAATGTAAGTCGATATAGAGAAGTTGAATTAGATTTAAGATCTCATAAATTCTCTGCCGCCGTACAGAACTTAAAACAGCAGAAAGAAGAAAAACAATATACAAAAAAGGATCGTTTACTCTATTTTTTAGACCTTGGTATATCCTATTATTATGCCAAGCAATGGCAACAAAGTAATAGTTTATTACAGGATGCAGATGATACTATAGAAAACCTCTATACAAAAAGTGCTAGCAAATTAGCTGGCTCTTTTTTACTCAATGATAATATACTGGAATACTCCGGTGAAGATTATGAAAACATCTATGTAAACATCTTCAAGTGTATAAACTATATCAAGCTGGATGATTTTGAAGACGCTTTTGTCGAGGTAAGGAAATTTAATGAAAAGATAGAGAAAATGTCTCTTCGCTATGACAATCTTATTACAAATTTGAATAAACTTAAAAGTGTGCAGAAGTATGATGTAAAATTCCAAAAGGGTGAAATAAAATTTCATAACAGTGCGCTCGCCAAATATCTTAGCCTTTTGATGTATAGGGCAACCGGCAATTATGATGATGCAAAGATCGATCGTAAAAGCATAGACAATATCTGGAAAACTCAACCCGATATTTATGATTTCCCTCAGCCCACTGCCCTGGAAACAAGTCTAGAAAAAACCGAAAAGCCAAGACTTAGTCTTATAAGTTTTACCGGATTGGGTCCTATAAAGGAGGATAAAGGTTTTAGAATTGCAACACATGAAAACCATATCACTGTAACGGGTATTGATTTCCAGTATAAAGGCAGAATTTATATAGATGTAGAAAAGGGCTATTATTTTAAATTCTCCCTACCTGAGATTAAGAAGAGAAAATCCCAGGTGCAAGAAATTAGAGTTTTGGTTGATGGAGAAATGATTGGGAATTTGCAAACCATCGAAAGTTTTTCTACTGTTGCCAAAGCCACATTCCAGGTAAAAAAACCAATAATTTATTTAAAAACTATCCTCAGAACAATAATGAAAGGATTAACGGCTCAAAAGCAAAAGGTAAATATAGACAAAAAGACAGACAGTAGCCTTTTGGGAGCACTGGCAAATGTTGCCATAGATATTGCTGTGGATATTTCCGAAAATGCAGACCTTCGCTGCTGGCGCTTGATGCCCGATAAATGCTCGATTGGAGAATTTTCTGTTCCGGCCGGGAATCACAATATTACCATTCAATATCTGGATAAAAATCAAAATGTTATCTACAATGATGTAAGAAATAATTACCATATTAAAAAGGGCAATTTAAATTTAATAAATAGTGCTTGCAT
>Ga0102934_1001396_pt1 | contig 16924 bp, 12 predicted proteins | sample SalPonR2_A_D1_MG_FD_78175 | JGI IMG/M metagenome (GOLD analysis project Ga0102934, IMG submission 78175) | Salt pond soil microbial communities from South San Francisco under conditions of wetland restoration - Salt Pond MetaG R2_A_D1_MG | ecosystem: Environmental > Aquatic > Marine > Intertidal... | reverse complement strand
CTTCAGCAGTTGGCTCGCCAATTTCATATCCGTCAACGTCGACTCCATCAATTGCTCCGGATACAGGTGAAGTCACCTGGACCGTAATTGAATCACCGGGATCTATTCTGTAGACCGTTGCTGTAGGTTCAACAATGTCGTTAGCCGCGTCAGCTCTTACAGGTAAGGTATAATCATTGTTAGGCGGGAAATTATCCTGGAAGAGATCCAGCATGCGGTAAGCCCACTGAGGACCGCTGGTTCTTACACGTTCAACATACACATTGTCAAACCATGGTGAAGGACTATGGTTCGTGCATGTTCCATAAACTCCGTTCCATACGTCGCACATATCGGAAACGCCGAAATTAAGCTGAAGTATGGAATCAGGTTTAACAAGGTCACTTACATTGTCGCCCGTAAAGAGATAATCCTGATCCGGGCCGTAATAGACAAAGCCTCTGTCTTTCCATGATCCTGGGCAACCGTCTTCTACATTGCGAACTCCCCAGGTATAGAATATCAGGTTGTCAAGAGGCAGATCGCGGTAGACCTGGAATCTGAACAGTACCCCGCCGAACTTTGAAAGATCAGATGAAGGAATGAGAGGGTCCCCGGTCTGATCTGCGTCTGCTGTGCCTGTTGTTCCTTTCATCATGTCGATCTCGGGTGATATAATTCCCTCATTCTGACATGGCGCTGCCGTACCTGATTCGTTAAGACAACGAGGTGTCACGTACATACCGGGATAAAGATCCTGGCGTGATGAAAGCTCAGTTGAACCTTCGAGGAACGCCCACTGATTTCCATAGTCATCATGACATGGATCAGGTTCCATAAGACCAGACTTCTTGCCGCTGTGGATTCCGTAAGCAGGCTCGCCGAAACCGGTCCAGAATGTTGTGCTGTGATCGCCGACTGCGGATCCTTCGAAATCCTCAAAATCCAGAACAGAAGCGTCAGCAGTAACTTCGATATCATCGATTATGATACCGCCGTCTGTGTTCAGGAGACCATCCTGATCGCTCCACGCGCCGTCAGCCATAAAGTGGAAACGGAATTTAGTGCTGGTTCCGGTTTCCGCTGCCGTAAGAGAAATTACGTCAACTGTGTCCACTAACCCGCCGAAGGTTCTTAGTGTAACCCATTCATCACTGCTGTCAAGGTAGTCGACATAGGCTTCGTCATAACCCGCGCCTTCACAGTGTATTATACCGTGGTAGCTGAGCCCGACAGTACTCGTAAGAGTAATCTCATCACTCTCAAAGTGCTGATTCCAGTTATTACCATAACCGGGGGCTGTTCCCCAGGAACAGAGATAATTGTTTGTTCCGGGTCTCGTGCCGCACCACATGGACTGCGAACCGGAAATCGGTACAAGTAAACCGTAAGTTCCGCCTCCAAGTCCTACAAAGTCATCGACGTGATAGAATATATCAACCTGAGCTGTGTGATCAACCTGCGTCCAACCTTGATCAGTTTCGAAGCTGTATCTTACGATATGGTATGTATCAACAGCCGCAGCCTGATAGTAACCCGGGACACTGTCATCCGTAAGAAGTCCAGTGCCGCTCAGGGCTTTTTTAATCCTCTTGCTGCCTCTGTCGATATCACGCGCCGACACGGTACCGGCAAACATTGCAACAAGACAAATACCTAGTACAATTACTAAGGTCTTCTTCATTTCTTTATTCCCCCCAAGTGTTAAGAGAATAAGCTAATTTATTTATGTCGCTTGATTAGGATCGCCTGGTTATTCGGCCGAATCAATAAGTTACCCGCCTCCTTTGTAGCTAGATCCGGCAAACCAGCAGGGCCCCCTTCCGTTTTTAGTTCCAAATTTATGTCGAGTAAGCCTGGACTCCAACGGTGGCCGGCGTAAGGCAAAAACCCCACTTTACACGAAAACCACCCCTTTACAGGGTTCTCGACCCTATTTCAAGGACTAAGGTATTGTACCATAGAATCATTTCCCATGTCAAGGGTGAAACTGCTCATTTCTTTGATTTTATCTTGAAAGTTGAATTCAGTCCTTAAAGATAGTCTATAAACTGCTTATCCGCGCCGTCAAGCAAGTATGATATTCGGTGGTTTGTATTCTACTAACTTTGCGAGATACGGTTATTTATCAGGGTTGATAAGTGGAACAGGGTTTTCATTGATGATGTGTAATAATAAATCAGGGGGCTCCACATGAATAATATTAAACTAAAGCTAAAGGAACTATTCTTCGGTTATTTTCGAATAATCACAGGTGTAAGAAAAAGCGGAGCCTAAAGCGCGGAGAAAAGATAACCTGTTCTTCCTTATTTTTTCATCATTGCAATTCACAAGAACTTCATCAAAATATCTATTTACGGGCTCAACCAACTCTTCGGTCAATAATGAAAAAACCATTTCCTCTCTCCCTTTGCTTCTCAGTCTCAAAACCCCCGCCGCCGCCTCAATGGCGGCGTCAAACAGATCCTTTTCGGCTTTATCTTTGAAAAGCCCCGGGTCGAAAGTCATCTTCGGGGTATCTCCGCCGGCTATCAGTTCTAGCATTTCCAGGCCGTCAATTCCGGCATCGCTTTTTGAAATGTCTCCCGCTATATTTGCTATCCTTTTCATCGCGAGAATAAAAGGAGAAAGTTCCCCGTCTTCTCTCATACGCGTAAGATTGGCAGCCATCTTCCTCGTCAGAAAAGGCACCTTCCAACCGGCTGACATAAGAGCGGTCACTATATCATGAGCGAACCCCTCGGCGCGGAGCATATTGAAAAAACGCCGGCTGAAGAATTCATAAATTGAGCCAGAAAGGGACGGATCCTTCTCAACATCTTTGAATAGAGATAAACTCACATTTACAGCCCCGGGAAGTGAAACCGGAATCTCCTTCGCGATCATAAGACGCAGGACACCCATCGCCTGTCTGCGGAGCGCGTATGGATCAACAGACCCCGTGGGCTGACAATGCAGAATATATCCCCCGGAAATGTTATCGATTTTGTCGGCGCAGGAAAGAATGACGCCGGCATATCCTTCGGGGATATCATCCCCGGCGAAGCGGGGCAAATTGTGCTGATATACTGCTTCCGCCACACTCTCAACTTCGCCGGAAACCCTCGCGTACTCCCTTCCCATATAACCTTCAAGCAGAGTAAATTCTTTTCCATCTCTTACCATTTCACTGGCGAGATCGGCTTTCGCGAGTTTCGCGGCCCTTGAGATCACAGATGAAAGCCCGTCATCGGCGGGGTTCCATTCCGCCATAATCCAGAGAGCAAGTTTTTCCATCCTCGAAGATTTTTCAGCCAGACTGCCCAGCCCCTCCATCCACACAATATCTTCAAGCTTCCCGGCCATCTCGGAAAGTGACAGTGAAGTATCTTCATTGTAATAAAATTCAGCGTCAGCGAGCCGTGCCTGAAGCACCCTCTCATACCCGCCGATTATCTCTTTCCTGTTCTTCCTGACCCCGTCGGCAAAGGCTATAAAAAAGGGTTTAAGTTTCCCGTCCGCGCTCTCAACTGAAAAATATTTCTGATGGCTCCTTAGAGCTGTAACAATAACTCTTCGGGGTAATTTAAGGAAGCTGTCCTCAAATCCGCCCGTAAAGGGCACGGGTGATTCAAGGAGGTTGGCTACGGTTGCAACGAGCTTATCATCCGGGACTGCTTTCGCCTTGATCTTACGAGCCTCTCTTCGCAAAGCTCCCGCCACCTTTTCTCTTCTCTTTACGGGATCCAGAACGATCCCGTTTTCCTTCATAAGCGAAAAATACCCGTCTATATTTTCAACCTCCGTGTATTCGTCAAGGAAGGGGTTGACCCTGGTCTTCCTGCCCGAAGAAACCGAACCAATTGTTATTTTGAATACTTTCTTCCCCAGAAAAGAAAGGATCCATCTGATCGGTCTGGCAAAGTGCAGACCACTTCCGTCCCACCTCATAGTCTTGGGGAATTTAAGCCCCGTTATCCAGTCTGGCACTACTTCCATAAGGATTTCATCTGTATTCCTACCCTGAATCTTCTTTACGACCGCGAGATATTCCCCCTTCTTCCTGCGAACTTTCTTCAGCTCCTCAGCGGAGACATTTTGCGATCTGGCAAACCCGTAAGCGGCCTTAGTGTATTCGCCCCTGTCAGATACCGCGGCTGAAATTGGAGGCCCTGTAATTTCTTCTTCAACAGTTTTCTGTTTACCTGCAAGATCAGTTACGAAGATAACAATTCTATTGGGAGTACCGAGGATGCAGGCGGAATCAAATCCGACCCTTTTCTCTTCAAGATTGGAAGCGCATTTCTTTTCAAGCTGCCCCAGAGCAATATCGAGATAACTGCTCGGCAGATTCTCGCAGCCTATTTCAAGTAGAAAATTTCTTCCCATCGATTCTCCTTTCTACACCCTCAAAGCTCCACATCAATCCCGTTTTTACAAAAAATTCCCTCAGGTTCCGTTTTCTCTCAGACTTTTTATTACAGCAATTGGACAAACCGGCCTAATAAGCTCTCTGGCTCGCCAGGAGCGGGAAACCGTCTCTCTCTCTTACCGAGACATATTCCGCGGCTACTTCTTTCGCGAGATCTCTTATCCTCGCTATATAACTGGTTCTTTCCGAAACACTCACAGCCCCTCTCGCGTCCAGTATATTGAAAATGTGAGAACATCTGAGCACATAATCATAAGATGGAAATACAAGCCCTTCCCTGAGCATTCTCTTTGCCTCTTCATAGTAATTATCAAATATCTCGAAATACATGCTGATATCGGCTTTTTCAAAATTAAAGGAGCTGAAATCCTTTTCGAACTGATAATAGATATCCCCCCACTTGATCCCCGCTCCCCATTCGATCTCCATAATATCATCGACACCCTGAATATACATGCATATTCTCTCAAGTCCGTAAGTTATCTCTGTAGATACGGGATCCAGCTCTAACCCCCCCGCCTGCTGAAAATATGTAAATTGAGTGATTTCCATGCCGTCAAGCCATACTTCCCACCCAAGTCCTGATGCTCCGAGTGTGGGCGCTTCCCAATCGTCTTCTATGAATCTGATATCGTGACGGGACGGATCTATACCGATCGCTTCCAAGCTCTCAATGAACAGGGGAACAACATTACTCGGAGACGGCTTGAGTATAACCTGAAACTGATTGAACTGCTGCACCCTGTTTGGATTTTCGCCGTACCTGCCGTCTTTCGGTCTCCTTGAAGGTTCAACATAAGCTGCCTTCCAGGGTTCAGGCCCCAGAACCCTCAGGAATGTGGAAGGATTCATCGTTCCGGCTCCGACTTCAGAATTATTAGATGTTACGAGCAGGCACCCCTTATCCATCCAGAAATGCTCCAGATCAAGTACAAGCTTCTGAAAGTTCACCTTAATTCACCCCTTTTAACAAACCGAGAGAGGAGGGAAGTTTGTAGTTATCAAGATGGGATCTGAATATCTCATGCAGGAAACGTCCAATCTCCCTTCGTTCTCTTCTGGAAAGTTTTAATCCAATAATATCATTGTCCATAGGTTTTCTTTCCATACTCTTTAATATATTAGAGGCGGATACTGATAATAAAAACATATCTTCCCGGGCGCATCCCTGGCACCTGACATGCCCCAATGAAGTATTTATCCATAATCTCTCGCCGTCAAGATTCTTTCCGCAATTCTGACATTTTTTAACAGACGGAAATAATCCTGTCAATTTCAGCAGCTTTACCTCAAAAGCAAAAAATCCGGCCCACGGATCTTCAACGATCGGTAGAAGCGAAAAAAAATTATCTACAAGAATGAATATCCTTTCATCTGTTTCCTGCTCTATAACTGAACGGTCCACAATCTCGATCGTCGCCTGGAAAATAAGCAGCCTCTTCAAATCACTCCCCGCCTCACTGAAGGATGAACGGCAATTTATCTCTTTCAGGATATGAATACCCCTTCCGGGTTTGTAATAAAAAACTATCTCACATATATTACCGGTCATAAGACTGCCGGAAAATCTCATTTTTCCCCTTTTAGCTCCCTTCGCCAACACTCTGATCTTACCGTTCTCCCTGGTTAACAAAACAGCAATCAGACTTGATTCACTAAAATCAAAGGTTCTTAATACTACGGCATGGTCCTTGAGAATCATACTCATTACTACTCCGCCCGGAAACCTCTAGACACCTGTAAACCACTCGAGAAAAACTGTCGCAATACCGAGATAAAAGATTATCCCGAGTATATCATTGAATGTAGTAATAAAAGGTCCAGTGGCAAGAGCCGGATCGATATTGATTTTATTGAGCAGCAGCGGAACCGACGTGCCAATAAGAGCCGCCCACAATACTACTGAAAAGAGACAAAGCCCCAGAAGAGTCGCCAACTTGTAATCCTTCAGCCATATTATAACAACGATAAAGAGAATTGCTCCGAGAAAGGTGCCGTTAAGAACCGATACCCTCAATTCTCTGAAGATCTTTCTTGTCGTATCGGAAAGACTGAACTCCCCCGTAGCCAATTCTCTGACAACAACCGCGGAGGATTGAATTCCCACATTTCCGCCCATAGCCATAATTACCGGCACAAAAAAGGCCAGAGAAATAATCGATTCGAGAGATTCGCGAAATTCGCTCATAACGAGTGCTGAAGCAATGCCTCCGAAGAGAGCGGCAACGAGCCATGGTATTCTGGCCTTTGAAAGTCTCAGTGTGGATTTCGCCCAGAATTCCTCGTCACCGGTACCCGCGAGACGCGAAATATCCTCGTTAGCTTCTTCCTCTATAACATCTATGATGTCGTCAACCGTAATTCGCCCGAGGAGTTTTCCCTTTCCGTCAACCACGGCCACGCTGTAGAGATCATATTTGGAAAATATCGCCGCCACTTTCTCCTGATCCATATCCACATTCACCTTCTCAATATCTGTATCCATCACTTCGGAAACATCTTTGGCGGGGTTCTCAAGAATAAGCTTAACAACAGGTATTATACCAAGAAACACACCTTCTCTATCGGCTACATACAAATTCTGTATGTGCTCGACAGTCTTGGCTTCATCTCTTACAAAATCTACAGCTTCTCCTATCGTAATATCTTCTCTGATCACAAGCAGCTCTTTGGCCATAATACCGCCGGCTGATTCCTCATCAAATTTCAGAAGAGCTACTATATCTCTATAATCTTCCCGGCTTACCTTTTCAAGCACGAGAGGGATCCTCTCGGCGGCCATGAGATTAATCAGATCAGCGGCATCATCGCTCGCCATTCTGTTTACGAGTTGAGCTATCGTTTCGGGTTCTAATTCTTCCAGAAATTCTCTTGATATCCCCTCGTCCAGGACAGGAAAGATTTCAGCGGATAAATCTATATCGATCGATTTAAATAAGAAAAGCGCGATTTCACTGTCCAGAGCCATCATTATTTCAGCAATATCAGGAGCTTTTAATCCATCAAAAATATCCGGCGAAAAGGTATAATCACCAGACATGTATTGTTTCGATATATATTCGACTCTTTTCTCCAACTCTTCTCTCATATCACTCCATTTGCGGGCAGGTTCATTTTAAAAAGGTAAAGACTATCACAGCCTGGATTTAAGTCAAGCGCTATTTATCCTTTAACCTGCCGGGGTAATTTAAATTTTACCTTTAAAATAAACTGCTATCTTAATGTCATCCGGCCTTATCTCCAAACCTAATCTTCTGTTTCAGGTATCCATCCGGACGGGACAACCGGTTCACCCCCCGGAAAGTAAGGTTTGAAGGATCCTCCGGATATAACCATTTTCAAGGCGCTTTCGACGGAACAACCAAGTTCTATTGTTTCCTCTTCGGGAACCATAAGAAAGTACCCCGAAGTAGGATTGGGGGTGGTTGGGAGGAAAACGCTTACAAAATCCCTTCCCTTACCATCTGCAGTATTGAACTTTGAAGTAGAAGTAACAAATCCGATCGCGAAGGTGCCGGCAATAGGATACTGAATCATCACTGCTTTCTTGAAAACAGTTTTTCCGCTCCTTAAAAAAGCCTCGCTGAGTTGTTTTACGGCAGTATACATACGGCTTATAAGGGGAATTCTGTATACCAGGACTTCAAGCCATCCTATCACTCTTCTGCCAATAAAGTTTCCTCCAAATACACCCGTTAGAAATATAATCACCAGAACGCCGATAAATCCAAGCCCGGGAAAATAAATAAAGGGATATCTCTCAACCAGTGGATTCAGAATATTATCAACTGAATTAAAGAATTTATAAAAAACCCACCCCGTAACAAGGATTGGAAGAAGAATTAATAAACCGGTAAAGAATCTCCTTCTCAGCCAACTCATTCGAACTTTCCTTTCTGCAAATATTAAATACTATCCATCTTCATAAATATTATTCAGATTCTTCCGGAAGGGTGATTTGAACATCTATTATACGCTGCCTGTTAAGATAATCAATACTGAAACTAAGCCCTTTATATTCGATCTCCTCCCCTTCAATAGGAACTCTTCCTAATAAAGCGTAGAGAAACCCTCCAAGAGTATCGGCCTCTTCAGAAGGAACGGCTATCTTCAGAGCCTCATTTAGATCATTGATATTTATTCTTCCCTTCACAGAATACCGTCCCGGGGCAAGACGTCTTATCAGAGAACCTTCCCTGTCATCTTCATCCCTTATCTCTCCGACTATTTCTTCCAGAATATCTTCGAGTGTTACAATCCCTGAAGTTCCTCCATATTCATCAACAACTATAGCCATATGTTTTTTCTGATTCTTGAATTCTCTAAGCAAATTGTCAATTCTCTTTCCTTCCGGTACGTAATAAGCTTCTCGTAAAATTCTTTTTATTTCAAATTTCTCTTCATCATTTACGACCACTGCGAGATCTTTTACAAAAAGAATGCCGATAATATTATCCATACTTCCTTCGTAAACCGGAACCCTTGAATTGCCGGCCTCAGAGACCATCTTGCGGATTTCATCAAGTTCGGTGTGGCTTTCGAGAGCAAAAATATCCATTCGCGGAACCATTACCTCCCGGACTCTCTTCTCTCCGAATTCAACTATACTGTGGACCAGCCTGCTCCCATTCTCTCTGATAAAACCCTCACTGCCCTGATCACTGTCCGGAAACACGAAGAAAGGAGAAGAGAATTCCGCGGAAAGCAGTGGAAATACTCTTTTAACAAAACGAAGCAGATATGTCGTCGCTGGTTTAAATAAAAAATAAACCGGGAATAAGGGGCACGAGAGGAATAATGCTGTTCTGGCGGGATTACGAGTTGTGAGACCGGCCGCGGATATCGAAACAACAAGAATAATAAGAACCATTATAATAATCAAGAAGCCCGGTGACGCCGGCATTATATTTCCGGCTATCACCGGAAACATATATGAATATATTACTATCATAATAACTTCCGTAAATATCAAGGCTGTGATCAGGTGCAGCCTTCCCCTGTGCAATATCCTGAAGCATGAGCTTACGATTCCTTCTCCGGGAAAGAGTTTTTCCCGGCTGATTCTTGATACTATAGCAAAAGAAAGAATGCCGCTTGATATCACAACCTGAATTAGAAGTAACATAAAAAACTCAAGAGACGATTTCAGAATTATATCCATAACGGCACCTGCTTAAAAATTTAAAATAAACCTATTATATGAAAAGTTTATCTACCTCTTCTGAGTCGAAAGTAGAAAGGAGATATTTTTTTTCAGCTTTCTCCATCTTACAGGCACTTTCATTATCTAAGTGAGTATAACCGAATAAATGGAATATGCCGTGAACAACGAGTCTTATCAAATAAATTTCGGAAGAAACATTACGTGAACGGGCACCCCCGGATAAAGATCGCCAGCATAAAACTATTTCTCCCAACAGGCCGGAATCGCCTTCCGAAAAACTATCATCATCTGAATAAGAGAAAGTAAGAATCTCCGCGGGACCTTTTCTTTTTTTGTATTTCCGGTTAAGCCGTGCCATTTTCCTCTCGCCTATCAGAATTAAATTCAAATATTTACCGTCAGGGATAAGATCACTTGAAATTTCTTCAAGAACCGGAGCTGCCTGGTAAAATTCACTCCGCCCCGTCACCAGCGGGTGGCTCAGCATTGTTACTTTCATTTTTCTCTGTTTCCTCAACATTTTCCTTTTTCTGAGCGGGATAAGCGATCCGTTTATGGAAAATAGCAGTTAGTAATTTAATGAATCTCTCTTTTATCAAAGATATATCATTCATCGTCAATCCGCTGTAATCAAGTTGAGCTTCGCGCATTTTGTCATCGAAAATCTTATTAATAATAGTTGTAATCCTCTGGGCTGTAGGTTCTTCCAGAGATCTTGACGCGGCCTCGGATGAATCGGCGAGCATTATCAGAGCGTTCTCTTTGCTGCTCGGTTTGGGACCTTGATACCTGAAGTCATCTATATTCACACTGTCGTTAGAATCATACTCGAGGGCCTTATTGTAAAAATAGGTCATCACACTTGTTCCATGATGTTCACGAATGGCATCGATGATAATTTTCGGCAGTTTCTCACTTTTTGCCAGCTGTACCCCCTCTTTTACATGTGATGCCAGCACAAGAGCGCTCATAGAAGGACTGAGCTTTTCATGTTTACTTATCATCTCACCTTTATTCTCGTAAAAATACTCGGGCTTCGCTAATTTACCGATATCATGATAATAAGCCGCCACTCTCGCCAGAAGTCCATTTGCTCCTACATCATCCGCTACACTCTCAACCATATTGGCAACCATCAACGAATGATGATATGTTCCGGAAGCTTCCAGAATCATCCTCTTCATAAGGGGACGGTTAAGATCACTCAGCTCCATAAGGGTAAAATCTGTTGTTATGTCGAATATGGATTCAAAGAAAGGCATAAGGAACATAACTACCATTGTGCTCACAAAACTGCTTATAATACCGAACAGCATATTATACAGGAATGGCTGAGATTCCAGGTTATTAGTCAAACCGATGCTTGTGGCACTGATAACATATGCGAGAGAAACATATATGAATACCTTGTAGAAATTCTTCCTTTGCCTCAAATTAGTCATGCTTATAATTGCGGCGGTTCCTGCAAAAAGAGAAGTAAGCACGGCGTTAACCGGTAAATCGGTATGAGTAGCGAGCATCAGAGACGCGAAGAGAGTAAAAAGGAGAGCGGGCATATTTCCAAAGAAAGCGCTTATCATAAGCGATACGAATGCTACCGGTATGGCAAAATAATTGAACTGGGGCAGATTGATTATAATTGAAACTGAGAAGATATAAAAAAGTGTAATGATAAAACTCAAAGTCAGCTTGCCGGGCTGTTTTAAGACATCCGGAGCAAAGCGATAAAGAGCGAATCCAAAGATAACAAGCAGAACAGCAATCCTGAGAAATTTACCAATAAAAAGAAGTTCTTTATCCATCGTTGAAGTATTCAGCTCAATCCTGGCTCTTTCTTCCTCCAATACTTTCAGGATTTCGATCTGTTTTTTGGTTATTTTATCATGCTTTGAAATAATTCTCTGATTCTTCAAAATTCGGAAGGAGTTTGGTAAACTTTCGAGTTTCGCGTTGCGCTCCAATCTTGTTTTGTCTCTGTCAAAAATCAAATTGGGTTCCAGAAAAGACCTCGTAATCTCGTAGAATATGGAAACCAGTTCGTCATCGGTACCAAAAATTGATTTTGCTTTATCCAGGATCAACCCTTCCAGCTGAGCCTGACTTATAAGAGAGCCGGCTCTTTTGAGTTTTTCAGTTCCATCAGAAATAACGCTGATATTAAAATAATTTCTTCTCATCAGCGGAGAAGCATCGTTGATAATACCCTTCTCGAGTAAATCGTTTATCAAAGTAATACTCTCCCGTTTCAGCGTATTTCTCGTTTTGTTATTCATCAATCGCATAAACAGTTCTTTATCAATGCCGGGGATTACTCTCTTCACAAAATCCAGGCGTTGACCGGCTGTAAGAGTATCATTGCTTGCTATCAAATCTAACTGCTCATAAAAATCGTTTAGATCACCTGTCAATCGAGTCGCCATATCCGGTATTTCGCGGTAAACCGGAGGGCAGTTCATTACCGCCTTTGCCTTGTTGCTTTCAAGCTCCCTTTCTGTGAATGGAACAGAAAAAGAGAATGGAGCTATTACATCAACATCCGCTATATCTCCGGCCCTGTACCTTATCTCTCTCGATTTTTTGGTAGGAGGAAACAGAAAAAGTGAAAGGAGGAGAAAAAGAAGGGCGAGTATTACTGAAAGCTTTTTCCAGTCATTGAAAAAGTTTTTGATAGAATCTATTCTCAAGAAGTTTTTTATGCCGCGATTCCTTGCGGGCGTTGCTCCATTGGTTTTCTTTTCAGCCATCTTCTGCTCCCGTCTCAGCAGCGGTGCTATTATTTTCAAAGCGCTTTTCCGGTGAACCGGCCGGATTCACCTTTCCGCCGGATTGTTCAGAGCTTTGGCCAAAAGTACTGAAAGCTCTGATTATCCTTCTTACGAGACTGTGTCTTACTACATCTTCTTCGGTGAAAAAGATAAATTTTACACCTTCAACCCGCTCGAGAACAGATTTTACCGTGACAAGTCCCGAGCTGGAATAATCGCTTAGATCAATTTGAGTTATATCCCCGTTAACTATTGCTTTGGAATTCACCCCGAGTCTTGTTAGAAACATCTTCATCTGCATAACAGTACTGTTTTGTGCTTCGTCAAGTATAACAAAAGCATTATTGAGAGTTCTACCCCTCATATAGGCCAGGGGAGCAATTTCTATAATATCATTTTCAATCATATGCTGCATCTTCTTTTTCCCAATCATGTAGCTGAAAGAATCGAATATCGGTCTCAGATATGGATCGATCTTCTCCTGCAGGTCGCCGGGGAGAAACCCCAGACTTTCTCCGGTCTCTACAACTGGTCTGGAAACAAATATTTTCCCGATATCGCCTCTCTTAAGCGCCGCGAGAGCGGAAGCTATAGCGAGAAAAGTCTTCCCGGTTCCCGCGGGACCGATCGCGAATACAACATCAAAATTCTCTATCGCTTCAATATATTTTTTCTGTTTTATACTTCTCGGTACAATACCTTTTCTCTTCCTCGGAGAATAGAAAACAACTGATTTTTCAAGCTGGTTTATTCTGGCTGAAACCTTTTTGCCGCCGTTAATGATATCTTCCACATCCTCTCTGGAGAGCTTTCGTCCATCCCGCGCGAGACTGATAAGATTTTCAAAGATAGCTGCTAATCTGTCTATCTTTTCATCGTCTCCCGTTAAAGTAATATCACCGCCCCGGACGGTTATGGCTCCGGGAAAACGCTCTTCCAGAAACCTCAGGTTGACATCTTTCACTCCCAGCATATTAACCATATCTATCCCGTCGGCCGAAAGTATTCGTTTCTTGATTCTTTCTTTCAAATCTTAACCCCTATATTAACACAAAACTCCCGGCTCAACGACAGTGAACCAAGAGTTACACGATTTTATTTAATAAATATATTCTTTTTCACTCAATTGAGGGTTCTTCCCTTGGTATAACAAATTCCTGGTCCGGGAAGATCAAATCAGGGTTTTCAATTTTATCCCTGTTTGCTTCGTATATTACTGGCCATTTGCGATAATTATCATAAATTTCCCAGTAACCGGCGATTTTGGCTAACCACTCATCCTTGGCGACAACATGTTTTCGAGGCCATTCTCTAGGAATATCAAGTGTCCAACCGGCAAGAACCCAGTTGGGATCTTCAATCAAATCAAAATTCTGTCTCCAGATCCTTGTCCATTTCAAGGGGTCTCCGTATATCTCTTCATAAGAAGCGAGAGTCCATAAACATTCACCATATTCCAGTTCCCATTTCTTCGGAAGAGAAACCAGTTGCTGTAACTGCTTTGTATATTCCTCAAATTTAACATTTAATCTGGAATATCTGCTCCGTTTCTCTCTTAACTGCTTCTTCATATTCTCTATATTATCCCTGTTTTCAGCAAGCTGGTCTTTGTTTTCTTCAAGGTTACTCTGAAGCCTCTGCAGTTCATCTGATAACTTCCTGCAATATTCTTCCCTGTCTTCATCTGAGAGTTTCTGATATTCACCCTCTTCTTCATAGTATTCACCTTTTGTGATATCTATCGGCCTTGGCTTATAACTGCTACAGCCCGTACTAAAAATAAGGGCAAATATTACCGGCAATATTAATAAAGTGCTGAATATCGATTTATTCAACATATAGCAACTCCCTCGAATTTCATTCCTCCACTACTCCAGACCGCTACCCTTTCGCAGTTCATCAATCCTTCTCTTAAGTTTCTCCGGTTTTCCTTCAAGATTCGATATCTTTCTGTCAACTTCCGCGATATCTTCTTCCAGCTTCTTTACTTGTTCGCCGGTCTTAGCAACATCTTCCTTACATATTACAAGCTCAAGTCTCGTCTCATCCAATGTAACCAGATCTGTCTTGCAATAGGGAGCCGGTTTGCAGGAAACAATAAAAACCAGTGAGGAAGCCAACAATATGACTAATATAGAGGTTTTAATAATCAATTTCATAACTTGTATTCCTTCTTCCGGTTATCCGTACAAGTAAATCAAGGTTACATTAATATCGAAATGAGCTGTTGTCAAGCAAAAACCATTCTCGTAAACACCTAATTTTGGCAAAAGGCGTGCCGGAAATTCCAGAATTACTTTCCGGATCCCTTGTTTAAAAATCTAAGGTGAAGCTCCTTTAGAACTTCCTTTTCCACACTTGAAGGAGCTCCGTCCATCAGGGAAACGGCATTCTGTGTTTTAGGAAAAGCGATATAATCCCTTATCGAACTGCCTTCTCCCATAATCATAGCTAGGCGGTCGAGACCCAAAGCGATACCTCCGTGAGGCGGAGCGCCGAATTCGAAAGATTCGAGCAGAAAGCCGAACTTTTCCGCCGCGCTCTCTTTGTCAACGCCAACGATTGAAAGAAGTTTTTCCTGCAGCTTTCTTTTGTGAACACGGATACTTCCCGATCCGAGTTCTATTCCATTACATACGAGATCGTAGAGATGTCCTCTTACCTTCAGGGGATTCTTATCTAGAAATTTCATGTCTCCTTCGCGGGGCATAGAGAAAATATGATGAGCCGGTTCTATGTCCCCTTCCGGGGATTCGAAAAAGATAGGGAAATTATTTACCCACGTGAAATTAAATTTATCCTTTCCAGGGGCGGGATTGCCGGCGTGAATTCTTTTTCTGACAGCTCCGAGGGCAGAGGAAGATATTTCAGGGCTCCCCGCTACAAGCAGAAGCAGAGATTCGGTTCCGCTACTCAAACCAAACTCTTTTCTAAGCTCTGAAATCTCCCTGTCAGATAAGAAATCCGCAACGGGAGATTTTACTCCGCCGTTAATCCTAATCCACACCAGTCCTTTCGCGCCGCTTTCCCGAGCACACTTTTCAAGTTTCTTGATCTGGCTCTTTGACAAACCGTATCCCGCTTCATAGGAAATCCCCCTGATCACTCCGGCTTTTTTTATAACAGAAGAAAATACCTTGAATTCTGTCGATCCGAATATTCCCGTACAATCGTGTATTCTGAAACCGGCCCGGGTATCAGGTTTATCAGTACCAAAGTCGGCCATAGCGGTTTTGTAATCAATCTTCGGGAAAGGTATATCAAGCTTAACCCCGCATACTTCGGAGAAGATTCTCTTCATAAGCCTTTCCGAGAGATCAATGATTTCATCTTCAGAAATAAAACTCAGTTCTATATCTATCTGGGTATGCTCAGGCTGACGGTCCGCTCTTAAATCCTCATCCCGCAGGCATCTTGCAAGCTGAAAATATCCGTCTACACCCGAAACCATTAATATCTGTTTATAAAGCTGTGGGCTTTGCGGGAGAGCGTAGAATTTACCTTCCTGCAGTCTGCTCGGAACAAGATAATCACGGGCTCCTTCAGGGGTTCTTTTTACAAGCATCGGAGTTTCAATCTCAAGAAGTCCTTCTTCGGAGAGAAATTGCCTTGCGGACATGGCGAGATCATGGCGTAACCTCAGATTCTTCTGCATTGAATCCCTTCTGAGATCCAGATATCTGTACTTTAAACGCAGGTCGGTATTGGCTTTTCCCTTATCTGATACGTTAAATGGGGGGATTTCGCTCCTGTTATATATTACGATCTCCGATACGTAAACCTCGACTTCACCCGTTTTCATATTCTCATTGATCATATCAGAGGGCCTGTTCCGCACTTTTCCTCTGCAGGCTATTACATCTTCCGCTCTTAATGATTTTGAGATTCTGTTAAGCTCAGGATCACGCGAGTCAGTGACAAGCTGGATCAATCCGGTCCTGTCCCACAAATCAACAAATGTGAGGTCACCGAATTCTCTCACCTTTTTCACCCATCCGGCTAGAGTTACTTCTTTATCAACATCGGTCCCCCTTAGTTCTCCGCATCTATTCGTACGTCTCCATTGTTTGCTTACATGGTCAATGCTCGGCTCACTCAATTCCCGTCTCTCCCTTCTCACTGAAATATGAAACAAGCTTTTCAAAAGGAACAGTTACCTGATTTCCCGATTTCATATCTTTCAATGCGATCTCTTTATCTGAAATTTCCTTTTGCCCGACAAAAACCGTAAAATTATCACCTCGTCCGGAAGCGCTTTTAAGCTGTTTTTTAACACTGCGCCCGGAGAGATCAACATAAGCCGGAAAACCGGCGGATCTCAACCTGTCGGCCAATATCATAGCCTGAAGACTGCATTCTTCATCAAAGACAACAAAGTAGGCTCCGGGTGGTCCTGGTTTTTCGCAGTCCAGTTCATTCGGCAAAATCTGCATCAGGCGTTCCATGCCGGCCGAGAATCCAACAGCTGGAATAGAGACCCCGGCCAATTCACCCGCGAGCCCGTCATATCTGCCTCCTCCGCACAACGCGTTTTGCGCCCCGAGTTCAGGGTGAATAATTTCATACGCCGTCTTAGTATAATAATCAAGTCCTCTAACAAGCAGG
>Ga0102934_1001395_pt1 | contig 16926 bp, 14 predicted proteins | sample SalPonR2_A_D1_MG_FD_78175 | JGI IMG/M metagenome (GOLD analysis project Ga0102934, IMG submission 78175) | Salt pond soil microbial communities from South San Francisco under conditions of wetland restoration - Salt Pond MetaG R2_A_D1_MG | ecosystem: Environmental > Aquatic > Marine > Intertidal... | reverse complement strand
TCGGGGACGCTGGCGTTTGCCTTCCTGGCAAACGCTGCACTCCGTTTTCGCCTAAAAAGTCATCCTGACCTTTTTCGGCTCAAAAGGCCCCATCAAAAGCGGCAATCTCCCTGCTCCGTCCTCAATAGTTTTCCTGGCTGAACCTCTATTCAAAGAAGAACCAGGAAGGACACCCTGCATGCGGTTTTCTTTTAAAGTCCAAAAGCGGATACCGGTAGCTCCGGTCCGCTTTGGTTTCAAACATATTGTGTAAACCAGCACTCAAGGCCGAAGTTGATTTGCGGGAATATGCACAAGCAAGTCTACCGTGGCTATTCCTATTTTCCGCGCCGCCTAACTTCCCTTAAAATCAGAAGCAGTATCTGCTTTTGCCGGCTTGGTTGCGGCAGATGAGTTGTAGTTTAAGTAAAAGTATATTTCAGGGTAATATTTTTGGCGGAAGGGAAAGTGAATTTTTGCTGCGGTGAACAAACCGTGACCTTCCCCCGGGTTGAGATTAGGCTGATCTCTTCCCGGGGTCTGCGTTTTTTCAGAATGACAGCCAGGGCCGCTGCTTTTTCCAGACCGTCACCGGTTTGAAAGTTGTATACTTCATCCGGTTGAGCCAGTCTCCGGCCCTCATAGATAGAAATATTTTGCATGGCAGTCAGCTTTTTATATACTGCTTCTATTTTTTGATCAGCCGCAGACTTAATACATACCGGATTACGTTCCAAGGCCGCCTTAAAAAACGGACGGCAGTCAGTAACGGTAAGATCACGGTAAGCATAAAAAGCCAGGTCCGCAGCCGGTATTTCCGAACGCACAGAGCTGAGGTAGTTCAGGATAGTGTTGCGGTCCATGTCAGCGGCAAGGCTGACAGCCGGCATTGCCGTAAATTTTTTTCCCTTATCATCAAGTTTAAGCTTAGTATATGCAAAAGAATGAAAGGAATCAAAAATTTTATCAACATCCTGATGGGGGCAATAAAAAATATCCTTCAGACGCTGCATGTCCTTTTTACAGCATACATTAAGTTTTTGTTTCTGCATAAATTTTTCTACCTGGTTAATAACGATCCTGTTGGCTAGCGGCTCAGGATAGCATTCGTCATTGTCAATTTCAGCCAGGATTTTTTTACGCGAAACAGAACTCAAGTTAAAACTGCTGTTGTGCTCGTATTTGTAAGCTGCTTCGGCCGGGATACAGTACGTTTTACCTTTGTGGCTAATGGAGAACTGGAAACACTGCTGATAGTCAGGATAGGCGCGTAAAAAATTGGTAATAATACCAAATTCAAGTCCAGAGCAGAGATAATGCTGCAGTTTTTGCCTGAACTTCCGGTAATGATCAGGATCAATGGTGGCTGTTTTATAAAAATAGTGAAGATAACCGCTGTTATGAGCTACAATGGTTATTTTTTCATTTTCCAGAGCACGGCGCGCTTTGGCTGAAAGAGCAGTCCCGTTAAACCACATGTTTTTAGTTACAATGCGCCGGTTGTTGGTAAGCACCCCTTCATTAACCATTATAAAATTCTGGGAATGAAGCGGGGTACCTATTAAAAATATTTTCTCCAGAGGAAACCGGCCTACAATGAACAGAGCAGCTGCGTATAACAGCGAAAGGGAGACACATTCGCCGGCACCGGTGGAATAGTCTTCTTTATAAACAAAAGCATTCATGGCTTCCACAGTTTCCGTTTTCCAGTAAGGAATTATATCAGTGTTGTATTTATTCAGGCCGAAATGCTCCCGGATACCGATATCAAAGTAGTATTTGTCACCCTCATAGCCAAACAGGGCGTTGGACTGCTGCAGAACAGACAGATCAATAAAGTCAGCAAAGCGCTGCATCTCGGTCTGCTTGTTTGTAAGTCCCCATGTTTCCAGGTCCAGGTTGAAGAGATAGTTATTCATTATATACTGTTTAATACGGTGGATTTTTTTAAGCGGACTCATGCTGTCAATTTTTGCAAACCAGGAATCATCACGCCAGCGCCATATTACAGGGGACATTATATTAGCCAGCAAAATGGCATAGAGCAGATCCGGGAAAATAAAGATCTCCATATCAGAAAGGGTGTAGGCTGAGGAATATTTTTCCAGGTATTGTTTATCAGTGTCAGACATTGATGTAATTATACCAGAAATCAGGTAAAATGTTAATTTTCAGGAAAAGGTGTTTTAAACTTTGCAAAACAGAAAAGTTATGCGAGTCATGCCCAGCCGACTGTGGCTGAAAACTTAATTTTAAGCAGCAACCCCTGGCTGAATAACTGAGTCGGCATTCTTAGCGGGCTTTATAAAAAGCCTTCATATTTTTTTTACATTATAGCGTCTGCGCCGCGGACAAGCAGGTCGCATCCGAGTTGACTTGCCGCGGCTTTGACAGTGGGAAATCAGCAAGGAAGAATCAAGATACCGGTTCCTGACTAGTGAAGGCAGTGAACCGGAAACAAACAGGACAAATTATTCCGGCTGGCGCCGGTCAGGAGATTTTCGTTCTTGGGAGCGGTCAGGAGAGCCGGTTTTAGTATTTCTATTGTCCCATCTTCGCCTTGCCGCCTCAAGGTAGTACCGCCTGCGGGGGTGGTTGTCGTAAATCTGATTGTAAAAACAGATTTAATCCTGTTGTCTGGCAATCCTGATCTCCTTTCACGAAGCGCAGGGCTTAAATTTGTCCGCTGCTATAGTGAAACTTATACAGCCGGTATTTGCAAGAAACCTGTTTTCATAGTATTCTATATTTACGGTGTAGATGACATCGTATATTTTTACCTGATATTGTTGCTGATAAATATAGTCAACTGTTTTTATCGACATTTTGCCTCCCTTGATATTATAAGACCAACGGAAGTGGAAAATCACTGTATGACGGAAATTGCGGATGACGTTTCCCTTACGGTAAAGGTATAAAACAACTATAGCAGTTATGCTTGGTTAAATAAAAATTATATAAAAGATAAAATGATTTTTTTTTGTTTCTCAGCCTCTGTCCAGCCAAAAGAGATTCCCGAAATTATTAGCGACAGAGATAACGGCTGCGGCCGGCAGTCTACTATAGCCAGTAAAAAAAAAGGAAAATAAAATTATGAATATACTACTTGTTTATCCGGAAAATCCGGACACATTCTGGAGTTTTAAGCATGCGCTTCGGTTTATCTTTAAAAAAGCAACCCACCCTCCGTTGGGGCTGCTTACAATAGCGGGAATGATGCCTGCAGAGTATAACCTGAAACTTTTAGACATGAACGTTGAGGTATTAAAAGATAATGATATTAACTGGGCCGATTGTGTCTTTATAAGTGCTATGATAATTCAAAAAGAGTCAGTGAGAAAAATTATTAAAACTTGTCAGAAATATAATAAAAAAATTGTAGCCGGCGGCCCTTTATTTACAGCTGCTTACCAGGACTACCCCGAGATTGATCACTTTGTATTAAATGAAGCAGAACTTACCTTTGCGGGTTTTTTACGGGATCTGGAAAAAGGGACACTGCGCCGGATATACCGTTCGAATGAATTTCCCAAACTGGATTCAACACCAGTACCCCGCTGGGATCTTGTAAAAATGAAAAAATACGCGTCAATGAATCTGCAGTATTCCCGCGGCTGCCCTTTTAATTGTGATTTTTGCGACATCACCACACTGTTTGGCCGTCGGGTTCGTACTAAGAATAAATTCCAGATACTCAAAGAGTTGGAATCACTCTACAGCTATGGCTGGAAAGGTGATGTTTTTTTTGTAGATGATAATTTTATCGGCAACAAACGTAAGCTCAAAGATGAAATACTGCCGATGATAATCAAATGGATGGAAGAACACGGCCGACCTTTCAGCTTTGGAACAGAGGCCTCTATCAATCTAGCTGATGATGATGAACTGCTTAGCTTGATGGTCCGCGCCGGATTTGATACGGTTTTTATCGGGATCGAAACCACGGATGAGAACAGCCTGGCTGAATGCAGCAAAGTACAGAACCGTAACCGGGACATGGTGGCGTCAGTAAAAAAAATACAGCGCTCGGGACTGGAGGTAACGGGCGGATTTATTGTAGGTTTTGACAGTGATAAACCGTCAATTTTTAAAAGCCAAATAGAGTTCATCCAGAAAAGCAGTATTGTAACGGCAATGGTCGGAATTCTTAACGCACCGTATAATTCCGCGCTTTATAAACGTCTGTTCAAGGAAAACCGTATTATAAAAAATCCGACCGGCAGTAATACTGACATGACTACTAATTTTATTCCGAAGATGAACTATCAGATCCTGCTCGAGGGCTACCGGACTATTGTCTCAACGATTTATTCGCCGAATAATTTTTATAAACGGATTCGCAGTTTCCTGCGAAATTATAAGGGAGTGAACCGTAGTAACACCTTCTCATTTAAGTACCTGATAGCTTTTTTGAAATCAATTTTCAGGCTTGGTTTTGTGGACCGGGGGCGGTATCATTATTGGAAAACGCTGATTTGGTCTATTTTTTCCCGCCCACGCTTTTTCCCCATGGCTGTTACCTTGTCAATATATGGTTTTCATTTCCGGAAAACATTAAAAATATAATAACTTTTTCAATAACGGCAACCGCACAGATCATTATTCCCGCATTGCGCCGCCTGGACAAATTACTGACGTGACTCTAACGGACGGTCTTTATCATTTTATTTAATTTATTTAATAAAAAATACAGCAGGCCGCTATTTTAATCTGCTTTTTTTGTGCTGCCAACGCATTGCACCGGAAGAGTTGCTGACCAATGAGCAAAGTGAACCGGAAACAAACAGGCCAGATTATTCCGGCTGGCGCCGGTCAGGGAGCCAAATAACAAAAAAAAGAAACAGATTGTAATTCTGTTTTAATTGCTTGTTTTACATAAAATTTCGGTTGCTGAATAGTTTATTAGGGTAATTTTACAACACCTTCATTTGCATCTTAGGAATATTTAAAAGCAGATATTGGGAATTGTGCAAAAAATGTATAAATTCGCTATATTTTTATGTAAAAAGTGTTAAAATATATTAAATTTTCTTGTAAAAAATGATTTTTGCAATTATAATTTAATTATGAAAAGAAAGCTGTATTATAAATTATGCGCCTGGAAGGCGCGAAAACAATGTCCTCCCCTGATTCTAAAAGGGGCCAGGCAGGTGGGCAAGAGTTATTTATTAAAACAATTTGGTGCTCACGAGTTTGATAATTTTTATCATTTTGATTTTGAAAAAAATCATACCGAATTAGCGCCTTTTTTTGCAAAGGATCTGAATGTTCATAAAATTCTGGAAAATCTTTCCTTCTATGTTGGTAAATCTATTATTCCCGGGAAAGACTTGATAATTTTTGATGAAATACAGAATTGTCCCCGTGCTTTGTCTTCATTAAAGTATTTTAATGAAGATATGCCAACTCTACATATCTGCGCGGCGGGTTCTTTGCTGGGTATTTATTTAGCAAATGAGTCATACCCGGTAGGGAAGGTAACCCATTTTGAACTTTTCCCAATGTCGTTTGAAGAATTTTTATGGCAGTCCGATAGTGCTTTACTTGTTGAAGCTTTTAATGCGGCAATTAAAAAAAGAGAGATGCCCGAAGCGGCGCACAATAAATGCTGGGAAGTGTTAAAGGAATATTATGTAATAGGAGGTATGCCCGCTGCTGTAAATCTCTGGCTCGGGCAAAAAGCAGACAAAGTAAATGCTATGAACAGCGTACGGGAAATGCAATATGAACTGATAGAAAATTATAAAGCTGATTTTAAAAAACATGCCGGTAACCTGAATGCCATGCATATTATTACCGTATTTGAAAATATCCCCAAACAGTTAAGCAGGGTATTAAACGGCTCTTTAAAAAGATTTTATTTTAAAGATGTCATACCCGGCAAACGCCGTTTTATCGAACTGGAAGGCCCCATTAATTGGCTGGAAAAAGCCGGATTGATATATAAGGTATGGCCTGTAAGCCGCATCGAAAATCCGCTGACGGCTTTTACCAAAGCTAATATTTTTAAATTATTTTGTTTTGATATCGGCATACTGGGGGCAATGTTAAATCTTTCACCGGGTACGATTATACTTCAGGATTATGGTATTACCAAAGGCTATTTTGCGGAAAACTACGCTGCCACGCAATTGAAGGCATGCGGAATAAAGGAATTATATAGCTGGCAGAACCGTAGTTATGAAATCGATTATTTACTGGAACGTGACAGCCGCATTATACCGGTTGAGATCAAGGCCGGTACAAAAAAGGCTATTAAAAGCTTGAAGTATTTACTTTCGTTTTCCCGGACCGGACAGGGACTGCTTTTATCTGCGGATAACCTTGATTTTAGCGGAAAAGATATTATAAATATTCCGTTATATTTGGCGGGGAAACTGGATGAGTTATAATACGTCTACCTCACCGTAAAGCGCATTGCACCGGAAGAGTTGCTGATAAATGAACGCAGTGAACCGGAAACAAACAGGTAAACCGCGGCTGAAATTCAGCCCGGTTTATTTTTCACCCAATACCAGAAAAATACTGCCGATTACGGCCAGCAGTGCAGGAACACTGAAAACAAAGGAACTGCAGAAAAGGCCTATTAGCAGAATAATAAGGGAGAGAATGAGGACGGCTTTGCCCACCTTTTTGAAAAAAGCGACAATAGTTAGAATTAAGTTTACACCTAATAATAAAGAAGCTATTATCAGGCCAAGAAACTTAATGGCTATAGCTTCATCGGAACCCAGGTCAATAAAAAAAAATATCTCTTCCCGACCCATTTCAAAAAAAGAGAATACAAGAGCTACGTGGCCTAAGATTACAGCAAACAGTACCAGAATGTTACCGAATATTTTCATTTTTATCTCCTTGCTTTTAATTTTTAATAAACTTTAATTTCATATTAAAGGCTCTTCCGGTTAAATCTGACATATCAATAGTTATTTTTTCTTTATTGTCAGAAATTTTTCCTACAAGTATTTGTCCTTGATTATCAGGGCCAAGCCTAATTTCTGAGCCGTTTACTTCATAGGAGAGTTTCTGTTCGCTAGGTCCGTAACTAAAGTAGGCAGTAGAACCTTTAAATTTAAGGGACATGCCAACGTTTCTACCCCAAAATGTTGCTTTCTAGGTGCCGTTCAGATCTCCTTCAAAGCAAGATACGCTGCAGATTATAAAGCAACAAATCAACAGATATATTAAATAATTTTTCATAATTTCTCCTGAGTTAATTTTTTTAAAAAACATTACATTTTGTAATAACAGCATTAAGAAATTTTGAAAATCTTATAACTTCGACATCGGGCAGAAAGTAACTGGGAACATCAAATTTATTTTTTTCGAACTCTACGCTATCGCTGCCTTCACCTGTTAGGTGTGCTATAGTAGCTTCTTTAACATTGCGTAGGCTGGAAGCCATTGTAATATTACAAAAATATGTATCATGTTGCGGATCATAAAGAACAGAAAAAATTGAATAGGAAGATCCCGCATATGTTTTTGTATAATTTTCAAGATCAATATAAGTATGAAAAAGTACTCCTCCATCGATAATAGCAGAATTTCCATTTTTAATATTCAGTGCCTGTTTGTTTGAGTGTTTTTTTACAGAAAAATAGTCGGGGAAGACTTTCAACAGATTTTTAAACTCCTTTAAGAAAAGATTATTTCTTTTCATTTTAGATTTAGGATCTATTTCAATAGTAAAGATTATATAATCAATTTTTGAGTTTGTATTACCGTAGGAACCAATTTTTAGTTTCCATTCCTGCCTATTATTATATCCCCACTTTATTTTTAATTTCGGTTTGATTCTTTTTCTGTCTGCATTGTTAAGTCCAACGTTAAGTACAATATTGGTTTCAAAATCATAACGAGCAGTAAATGCATATGAAGAATAAAATAAAGTGATGATTAAAAATATATTTCTCATCTGTTCTCTTTTTGTTTGTAGATACTAAGCAAAAAAAATTACTATATTCTGAAAATCAGTATAAATAAAGAATATTACAAAAAATTTGGTATTTTAATTAAAATTATTTATATTTAAAATTTTCTTTTTCAATTCTTGTTACTCCGGTTTGATAGTTATGAACATATCTTTTTGATATGGTAAAACCTGCAAAATTGTATGAAGTATAAACATCTAACTGAGTTACAAAAAGGTATTTTAGATTAGGATTACTTTCTTTATATATAAATTTTGCTTTTATATTAACTCCTAATGAATAATTATCACTTATATTGAAATCTTCATATATTTTTTGCACCAAGGGTGCCGGGAAGATAAAGCCAACATCATCTTTTGCGGGATGAATAATATAGGCTGAGTCAATGGAAAAACCGTTTTGCATTTCAAAGTAGTCTGATGATTCAATTGTTGTTAAATACAGTCCTTCGCTATCTTTTCTAAAGTCACAACTCATCATAACTTGAGTAAATAAAAATTCTTTTTTTTTGAATTTTTTATAAGTAAATTTAAGTTTTTCTATATTATAGTTTGTAGTTAAACTGAATAAATTGTATGATATGAAAAGTAATAAGAAAATAAATTTTATAATTTTTTTCATAATTTTTTCCTTAATGTTAATTTTTTATTTAAAAAGTTTTTCTTAAAACCGGTTGTTATAGCTAAAATAAAAATGTTGTTTGTTAAAACTAAATGAACCCCAGTTTTTTTTTCTTTTTAAATCTTGATGTTTTTTCTTTCTGGCCCCTATAACCATTCCGTCTATACACATGCAAAGGGCACTGGTAATAATAAGGCCGGTTCCCAGACCGACAAATGTGCTTTTGTTACTTTTGTAGACTTCCTCATATCTAGTATTTTCTGCAAACGGCAACCTGATGGACAATGCTCCTCCCAGAGCTATAATACCGTATACTGCTGCCCTTGTTGAAAATCCGTTACGCGCCCGTTGGTATGCCTGATAAGCAGTATCGATTTTTTGCTGCAAACGGGTAATTTTGTTATTATAGTCCGCTTCCTTTCTTAAACGGGCATTATGTCTCTTAACAGCTTTGATCATATAACTACGTCCGGAAGAGCCGTCAATATGACAGGCAATAAGGCTGCAGATATATTTCAGCTGTAAGTAATGATCAGGAAACTTAATTTTAGTATAATTGTTATAAAATTTGGTGGTGGAATTACCTTTGCATTTTGTTTTGAGGTCCTGGTAAACATTTTCCAGTATTTTTATTTTTTCGGATGTGATTTTAATTTTATCAGCATATTTTAATACATTACCAGCTATGTATTGACGTAAAGCTGTCCGGGATTTTAATTCAGAAAATATAATATTTTTGGTTTTAGTAAGAAAATAGTTACTTCGGTATATAGGTTTAGTAGGTTCCTCCGGCCGGGAGTCCGCAGCTGATTTTAATGATAAAAAGTTATCTCCTTCAAAGTGATCTACGATCACTGCAACAAAATTATTTTTTTTTCTTGATATTTTTCTTGATTTAAAAAGCCAACCATAAACTATAAAGGTTTTACCGCTTAATATTTTTTTTTTGGGAATTCCTTTAAGGGGATTGAGGCTAAGTAACGCAATAAAAGGTACGGAGCCGGGAAAAGAGAATAAATAATAATCAGTTAGCTCACCGTTAATAATAGCTGTTTTTTTTATTCCGAGATAACGAAGGTGAAAAATAATATCAACTATTTTATTATACTGTGATCCAGCCAGCCGTATATATTTTTCGGTATTAAAATACCTGGCACTGGGATGTTTTTTTTTAAGATATTTTATTTGATTAGTTCTTAGTTTAAGACTGGTTTTTTTCCATTTTTTCCATTTTTTTAATTTAGCCTTGTAGGAAGCAACTTTTTCCTGGTAAACTTTTCTTTTTCGGGCGTTTTCTTTTTTGATATCAGACAATTGGCGGTTAGTTGTACTAGTAAAGATGTGTCTTAACTCATGCAGCATTTTTTTTACCGCTGTGTTTTTAGTCCTACTTTTAAAAAAAAGTTTTTCAGCGAAATCAAGATGTTTATTCTCCGGGGATGTATATTCGGGAAAGTGGTTTTCTAAAAACGTATCAAGAAAAAACAAAACATTACTATTATAAGTAATATCTTGTTTTTTTTCTTCCAGTAATTCATCGGTATTAATTGACAAGTCAGGTTCTGTATCAGAAGGATGATTGTCTGTATTATTTGAGGAAGATGAATTTGGTTTAGATGTGGCACCTTTATGAGGTGGATGTCCTTGCGGGATAGAGCGGCCTTTGTAATTACCTCCTATGTGGGATTGGGCGGTTAAAAAGAACATGCTTAAAACCAGTAAAATTAAAATCCATTTAAAAGTCATGGGTTACTCCCGGACAATGGATCCCAAGGCAATTATTTTGTCACCTTTTAAAAATTGGACAGTATATTTTCCTTTGGCCGCGGGCAGGTTGATAGATGTATATACCGTGGTAAGGTGCGGTGACAGGCGTTTTACCTGACTTTGTATAACTTCTTCCAGGTCATTAAGGATTTGTATACGCAGTTGACTGGCACCGACTTCTTTTTTAAAATTCATACCAAGAAAGTTATAGTCAAAATAGATATTAATCAATAGACTCCGTTTTTGGGTCCGGGATACAAATTTAAATTTATCACACATTTTATATCGATTACGGATGATTTTTCTTGTCTGGGAAGGTGATATATAATTATAGCCTTTCACTTCGGCAAATATTAATTTTTCCGGGCCGCTGTTTTGGATGAAAAATGTGATAACAAAAATAAGTACAAGCACGGATATAGTAATGAATAAGGGTTTTTTTAATAATTTTTTCATTTATTACTCCTTCAATTAATAATATTATTATTTACCATTCTTTTAGATATCGAAATATATCATCTTCAAAGTTGTCGGAAAGAATTAATATGTAATCAACCAACCATCCTATGCCGAAAATACCACCAGTTAAAAGATATAATATGCCGGAGCCGGTTTTTCCAACATAAAAACGATGTACGCCGAGGAAGCCTAACCCAAAACATAAAAGCAGAGCTATGGCTCTGCTTTTAGGGCTGCCGTCACTGTAATCATTAGTGATCTCTGCTCCATTATCTATATTTATATTTTTATCACTTCGGGTTAATGATTTTCGACGTGCTGCTTTTGATTTATTTAAGAGAATATTTTTTTTTCTTATGCTTATAATACCGGTTATAAAAAAGGTTATTACAAGAAAAATTGTTGCTATTGATAATGAAATATTTATAACTTTCGAAACGGGGATAAGAAAAAAGAAAAACAATGTTAACAATATAAATGTAATTTTTAGTGGTAATATTATTTTAAAAAGTCTGAAAATGGATTTTACTTTTTTAACTCTTTCTTTATCTACCGGTTTTTCACCGGATAATAATATATCTTCAGCATTGTTTCCATCGCTAAGAAATTTAAATTCATTGTTTTTATAATTACATAAAGCTATCCAGATAGGTTTATAAAAAAGAATTATATCAGTAATTTCATGTTGAAAAGTGCATTGAAGATTTTTAATATGATCACCGGGTACTTGTTGCCGCACTTCAGACCTGATATGAAGCTCTAAAACATCTTCACCGGAAATGTCAAATATCTCTTTTTCGCTGTAGGAACATTTTTCTACAAAAGCATCATTTAATTCTTTATTATCTGAGGATTTTTTTATATCAATATCAAAGTCATCAATAAAATTAATTATATTTTCATCTTTAAATATGCTGGAGGCAATACAGCTAAAGGATGTACTACCACTAATGTTACCATTAGAAGGTCTCCAGTCAGTAACCGTTCTGGTTTGTTGGACCGGAACCGGACGGGATCTTCCATTTTCATATTTAGTCTTATAAGCTGTATACTCTTCCAGACGATCATAGCCGCTTGAAGCACTCCAGTCACCTGTATAATTGATCTCATAATGGTAATGAGGTATAAATATTTTTATATATTGTTTGATTTTTGTTTCTTCAATAATATCATCCGGTGTATAGATACCGGTTATAAGTTCTTTCTGCAGGGATTTTAAAAACTCATTTTTATTAACAAAGTTTCCGGTAAGCAGCCCTTTATAATCAATTGCTTTTTCTGTTATATCTAAATGCTGACTGCTGCATGCAGGACAAGTATGTATTTTTCCTGTTTCCGTACGTAAAACAGTATTGCAATTTGAACAAATAAAGGTTTTCACTTCTAAATTAAATTTATATTTTTTTTGTATTTGTTATTTTTTCTAATAAAACTGTCACACCTTCAGCTTAATTTGGAGCAATCCAACCCTTTGTTTTTAAATAATTTGATGAAAAATCATCTGCAGGTTGAAATCCTTTTGTCAGGAGATTTTTTATGTAGATTCCATTGTAAATAAAAGGAAATACGAACCAAAAAAGCCCGCCGGTAAACATGGAGAGAAGAAAAGAAACAAGTAACCAAAGAACATCGCCTCTAAAAAGAGGTACAAAACAACCAAAAAACAAGGTTGTCCATGAAAATCCGGTTGGTACTTTTTTATAATGATTGGTCGAAGAGTGTTTTAAATTAATCATAGCTTACTCCGTTTGTATTTTATGAGAACATTTGCATTTTCTGTTAAGAATTTTTTAGTAAAGCAAATTTAGCATAATAAAAGTAATATGTCAATAATGAATTAAATTTTTTTTAAAATACCAGTTTGGCATATTTATTAAAATTGCACTGCATATTATAGTTTACAAATTCATTATGCCTAAACTGAATTCTGTTAAAAATATTAAGCAAAACCAGGAAAAAGAGATAAAGAAATCTATTGGTTTATATCTAAATCAACAGCGGATAAAACAAGGACTTACTATTAAAAAATTGGCTGAACGCTCCAGTATCAATAATGCCAATACCCTTTGGCGTATACTGAAAGGCGGGCGCGGCTGCAGTTTTGTTACCTTATTTAAAATTATACGGGCGTTAAACCTGGATATCAGCAGTGTTTTTAGAATTTTTGACACTGATACCAAACAGCCTCAGCTGCGGGATAATGAAAAAAAGTATGAAAGCGGAAAAAGAGATGAGGAACTGGAACGGATATTTTATAAACTGGTCAGCCGCAGAAGTCTGCAGGCAAAGAAAAGACAGCTTATTGATTTACTGCGCCGCCTGGACAAATTACTGACGTGACTCTAACGGACGGTCTTTATCATTTTATTTGATTTATTTAATAAAAAATACAGCAGGCCGCTATTTTACTCAGCTTTTTTGTGCTGCCAGCGTTCCCGCAGCATGTGGGCTGCCATTTTAGGATGGCGGTCCCTGGTAAATACACCTTTTTTGTTACCGATTATCCGTACCGGCCCCTGTTTGGTGGCAAAGTCTGCGAAATTCCAGACCTGTTCCCCGATAAAACAGGAAAACCGGTCAAACACTTTGTGGAACTCGGACAGCATTTTACATTGGTATTCTTCGGAAAAAAGGCGCGGGGGGGAACTGTGCAGGCCGGCGACCGTATCACCCCCGTATTCAGTGAACATAACCGGTTTTTTAAATTTTTTCCAGGCAGAATTGATCAGCCGGCTAAGCTGGCGGTTTATTACTTCCGGATACCCCACGTCTGTATACCAGCCGTAATATTTATTGTAGCACAGTACATCTGCCATCTGTGATACCCGGCAGTATTGCGGGCTGGTATGGTTTACCAGGGTTACAGGCCGGGTCGGATCCAGTTTGCGGGTCAGGTCAAAAACCCGGCGGAAATGGGGGACAGCCCCTTTTTCATGGGTAGCAGCTTCATTAGCCACACTCCACATAACTACCGAAGGATGATTTTTATCGCGTTCTATGAGCGCGCGCATAATACGCAGATGATTGGCAGTGGCTTTTTTATTCAGCCGCTGCGGGCAAAAAGCAGTGCGGTTATCCTCACCAAAACCCAGATAAAGACCAACAGCCGGAGCTTCGTCAATAATAACTATGCCGTACTCATCAGCCAGATTCATGATCTCTTCTGCATAAGGGTAATGGGAGGTGCGGAAGGAGTTGGCGTTTATCCATTTAAGCAGGTTAAAATCCTTGACATGATGGGCCGGATCCAGCCCCCGTCCTCTGATATCTATATCTTCATGTTTGCCGAATCCTTTAAAATAAAAGGGCCGGCCGTTTATCAGAAATTTATTATTTTTAACTGCTGCAGTTCTTATACCCACAGGCAGGGTATAGGTGTCACAGATCTCGCCCTGTTCGTCAAGCAGATCAGCCTGCAGTTTGTAAAGATAGGCTTTGCCCGGCTGCCATAAAACAGCATTTTTAATTTCCGCCTTTCCCTTAAGGCTGCCATCACTGTATTTCAGGCGGTCACGGGCATCTTTAACAGTTACTTGCAGGCGTGAGTGTCTGGTATTGGTCTGAATGCCGTAAGTGATCAGGCCGGTTTTTCCCCGGATATCAGTTTGGACTGTAATATCAGTAATATGGCGCCGGGGCCGTACATAGAGCATAACCGGCCGGTGCAATCCGGCGTAATTAAAAAAATCAAAGTGATAATCCAGGGTCTTGTAGCCGGGCGGATAACCGGGACCGTTTCGGGTTACGGTTTCGCCCGGCTGCAGCGTCTGCCAGGTAAGGATATTATTGACCCGGATAGTTATACGGTTGGACTGTCCCCATTTAATATATTTATTGATCTTGAATTCAAACGGAAGAAAACCTCCTTTATGAGTGCCTGCGCTGGAGCCGTTAATATAAACCTCGGCCCAGTGAGTGGCGCTGCCGCAGCGGATACTCACATTTTCCCCGGACCATGCAGCCGGGATAAAGGTGCTGGTCTCATACCAGACATCGCCGCAGAAATCACGCAGGGAAGCATCCTGGGTAATGTCGTTAAAACTGGAGGGTACGGGCATTTTGATGCTTTTTTTTAAGGGGCGCTGATGCCACTTTTGTTTAAGCCCAGTACCTTTTTTATCAGCTTTAAAATTCCAGATGCCGTCCAGCTTTCTTATCTCCCGGGTAAAACTTTCTCTGGGATACAACATAATAAACTCCTATACTTTTACCGGATAATCGTCAAGATAGCGCGCCGGTTTTCCCTGCCAGCGGCTTTTTAAGATATAGGCTATCTTTTTCGGCTGCCGCTGTCTGGTAAAGACTCCTTTGCGGTTACCTATAGGCCGGAAAATATTTTCTTTGGTGTAAAAATCAGCAAAAGCCCATACATGTTCACCTATGAGGCCGGATTTAGCCACCAGTTTTTGTATCAGCTCGGTCATGGCGCACTGGTATTCCTCGCTGAACATAACCGGCGGCGACTGGCTGAATCCGGACAGGGCGTCTGCGCCGAATTCAGTAAGCATTACCGGTTTATTAAATTTTTTCCATCCTTTAACCGCCTCTTTAAACTGCGGCGGTATAACCTCCAGGCGGCCGCAGTCCCAGTACCAGGAGGAATAAAAATTAAAACAGATCACATCCAGGTAGCGGGCTGCCTGACACTTCTCCGGCGCGGAAGCGTTAACCATGGTCACGGGCCGGGTCGGATCGAGTTTACGGGTCAGGTCTGCCAAAGCTTTGAAGTAGGGGCCGGCATTTTTTTCATAAGAGGCGGGTTCATTGGCAATGCTCCACATCACCACACATGGGTGGTTTTTGTCCCGGGCTACCATCTCCCGCAGTACATCCTTGTGATGCGCCAGGGTTTTTTTATTTACCCTTTTGCTGCAGAAGATCGGTTTTTTATCATCAGTGTTCATACCTACGGCCGGGGTTTCATCAATGACCAGGAAACCCATCTCATCTGCCAGGTTCATGATCTCTTCGGAATAGGGATAGTGGGAGGTACGGAATGAATTGGCGCCCAGCCATTTTAATAAATTAAAATCCTTGACATTGAGTGCATGGTCCATGCCCCGTCCCTTGATATCCATGTCTTCATGTTTGCCGAAACCTTTAAAATAGAAAGGCTGGTTATTAAGGTAAAAACGTCTGCCTTTAAGCTTGATTGAACGGATCCCGACCGGTTGGTAGTAAACATCCTTAACCTGTCCCCGGTTATCAACAAGTGTTACTTTTAAAGAGTACAGGTAGGGATCATCCGGGGACCAGAAATGCGCCCGGTTTAAGGAAATCTTTCCCTTATTGCCCCGGCAGCGGGCGCAGGTTTTATTATTTTTATCAAGCAGTACACATTCAATACGGTAACCTGCGCCGGCGGTTACTGTTTCTGTGTTATACCGGACTATGCCCTGCCCGCCCTTGATATCTGTAGTAATAGTAATATCCCGGATATAGTTACGGGGGACAGTATAAATTCGTACCGGACGGTGCAGACCCGCATAATTAAGAAAGTCAAATTCATAGTCTATATATTTAAATCCGGGCGGATGATCAGCATCGTTATATTTACGTACCTCTCCCGGCGGCAGACAGGTCCAGTCCAGACGGTTATCCAGGGCAACTGTAATACGGATACGGCGCGTTTTCAGCCAGGAAGTGATATCTGCTTCGAAAGGAAGAAAGCCGCCTTTGTGGGAGATGATTTTGCGGCCGTTAATATAAACCACAGCGTGATGGGTGGCGCTACCGAAACGCAGCCGCAGCTGTTCATTCTCCCAGAAACGGGAAAGATAAACCTCTTTTTCATACCAGACATAACCTGTATGGTTACGCAGGCTGACATCCTGGGTAATATCATTGTAGCTGGCCGGAACCGGCATGGGAATTGTATTGGCAAGCGGTTTTAAAAACCATTTTTCTTTAAGGCCTTTATTGTGTCTGTCAATTTTAAAACGCCAGATCCCGGAAAGGTCTTTGACATCTCTGGTCTCGCTTTTGCGCGGATAAAGCATAATATCTCCTTACTGAAAAGGGTTTCATTTTAATATATAATATTTTTTAATTCAATGGCAGGGTTTTGGCTGGCAGGGTCTTGGCAGGTTTTAAAATAAATCAGTCAGATGAAATTGCAATTTTAACTGAATTGCACTATAATTTATTTATCAGTAAAAAGGGGAAG
>Ga0102934_1001394_pt1 | contig 16931 bp, 14 predicted proteins | sample SalPonR2_A_D1_MG_FD_78175 | JGI IMG/M metagenome (GOLD analysis project Ga0102934, IMG submission 78175) | Salt pond soil microbial communities from South San Francisco under conditions of wetland restoration - Salt Pond MetaG R2_A_D1_MG | ecosystem: Environmental > Aquatic > Marine > Intertidal... | reverse complement strand
GCTGGGTGTGGCGGGCGATCTCGAGGGCGCGCTGAACGCATTGATCGATCACTTCTGGCCGCAGATCACCGGTCGATGCGGTGCCGCTGCACTGTCCGGCATACACAGTGACCCGAACTCCCCGATCCCGCGCTTCCTCGAGGTGTTCGATGTCGCCCAGGCGGACGCCTGATTCACGCGCAAGACTGGACGACACGCTGACTTCGGCCTGATCCGCGCCGCCCTCGGTGGCCTGATCGAGGGCCCGGCGGGCAATCCCGATCAGGGTCTCGGTCTCGCGCTCTGGCTGCGCCAGCCAGTCGGCCACGGTCAGACTGCCGCTCGCGGCCATCAGTGTGTTCCTCCAACGGTCAGACCGTCGATGCGAAGGGTCGGCTGGCCGACGCCAACGGGCACGCTCTGGCCCTCCTTGCCGCAGACGCCAACGCCGTTGTCCAGGGCCAGGTCATTGCCGACCATACCGACCCGGGTCAGCACGTCGGGGCCGTTGCCGATCAGGGTCGCGCCCTTGATCGGGGCGCCGACCTTGCCGTTCTTGACCCGGTAGGCCTCGGAGGCTGCGAAGACGAACTTGCCGGAGGTGATGTCGACCTGACCGCCGTTGAAATTGACTGCGTAGATGCCGTCCTCGACCGAAGCAAGAATCTCGCCGGGATCGTGCGAGCCGGGCAGCATGTAGGTATTGGTCATGCGCGGCATCGGCAGATGCGCGAAGGATTCGCGGCGCCCGTTGCCGGTCGGCTTGACGCCCATCAGGCGAGCATTGAGCTTGTCCTGCATGTAGCCGACCAGCCTGCCGTTCTCGATCAGGGTGGTCATGCCGGCCGGCGTGCCTTCATCGTCGATCGCCAGCGAGCCGCGCCGATCGGCCAGGGTGCCGTCATCGACGATGGTGCATTCGGCGCTGGCGACCTTCTCACCGATGCGATTGGAGAACGCCGAGATGCCCTTGCGGTTGAAGTCGCCCTCGAGACCATGGCCGATGGCCTCGTGCAGCAGCACGCCCGGCCAGCCCGGCCCCAGCACCACGGTCATATGGCCGGCCGGCGCATCTTCAGCGCGCAGATTGACCTCGGCCTGGCGGACCGCTTCACGAGCCTGGGGCTGCCAGAAATCCGGCGCCATCAGCTCGGACAGGCCGTAGCGCCCACCGCCCCCGGCAAATCCCTGCTCGCGCCGATCGCCGTCCTCCATCAGCACCCGGATATCGAGACGGACCAGCGGCCGGACATCGCCGGCCAGGGTGCCGTCACTGGCTGCCACCAGGATGGACTCGTGGCTGGCGGACACGTTGACGCTGACCTGACTCACGCGCGCATCAAGGGAGCGCACGTAGGCATCGATCGTTCGCAGCAGCTCGACGCGATCGGCGGATCGACCCTGGCGCGTCGGATCCGCGCTGATATAGCGCTCCGGCGTCTGGATGGCGGCTGCCAGACGAACCTGCCCGTGGCTGGCCTGACGGCTGATGGCCCTGGCACTGTCGGCCGCATCGATCAGGGCCGGCAGGGTAATGGCGTCTGCGTAGGCAAAGCCTGTGCCGGCACCCGCGATTGCTCGCACCCCGACGCCCTGATCGACATCCCAGCTGCCGTTCTTGACCGCGCCGTCCTCGAGGCTCCAGCCCTCGCGCACCCGGCGCTGGAAATACAGTTCGCCGAAGTCGACGGCACCGCCGGCCAGGCGGCTGATCGCCGATTCGATATCGGATTGATCCAGTCCGGTCGGATCGAGCAACTGGGAGCGAGCGAGTTCAAACATGAATTCAGGGTGTCCAGATCAAGGGTGAGAGAAATCGAAACAGGCGCAGCCGCGCCCAGAAAGAGATATTCGGTCGATGACCGCCGGTTTCAATCAGGCGGCGACCGATCATCGCTATCCGCGGAAGCAGCACCCGAGGCGGCCTCACTGGCACGGGCCTCGACCAGTTCCATCTGCGGCTCGCTCCACGGTCCTGTCACGGTGTAGCGTGCTTCGGCCAGACCGCGCATCGGCCGCTCCAGGATGGACTGCAGGACCAGGCCCGCGGCCGCACCCACCGGACCACCGGCGAGAACACCGATGACCGGCAGCGTGCCGCCGAGGCCGGGTTCGACGCGCACGACCTGATCGTACTCGCGGTTGGCCATATCGGTATCGCCGGAAATGGTGATCAGGACGGCCGGGGAATACACCGTCAGCGCGTCGGTTCGGGCAAAGCCCGAGGCCAGGTCGAAGCTTCCCTCGATCTGATCGAACTTCAGGCCCGATTCGAACACGTCGCGAAAATCCAGGGCCAGACGTCGCGGCAGGGCGGCCAGACTGCCCAGGCCCAACAGCCGTCCGGCACCGGGACGGGCCTCGGGAATCAGGCCATCGGCGATCTGCAGATCGAGCACCCCGCTCAATCGCCCCAAGGCAAAATCGGCAGGTGCTCCGGGCCAGCGCAGATCGACTTCAAGCTGGGTGCGCTCGGCCTGCAGCGGCGATTGATAGCCGGCCGATTCCAGCAGCGGCCCGATCGAATCGGTCGTCAGGCGGCCGGAGAACTGGGACTCGGGCCGGCCATCGCGCCAGATCCAGCGCCCGCTGCCGTTGAATCTCAGATCAGGGCCGGAGACGTCGATCAGCTCGACCTCGAGGCCCTCGGCCGAGGGATGAGACTCCAGCCGCGCCCGACCCAGATCGAGCTCACCCCAGCGCAGCGTCTCGACCAGTAGATGCAGCGGAGGACGTCCCATCGGGTTCTCGGTCGAGGTCTTGCGCGACATCTCCAGTTGGTCCAGCTCCGGAATATCGCCCTCGGGCTCGATTCGATCGAAATGAAGGCGCTCGAGATCGGCCACCACCACGCGGCCCGAGTCCAGCGGAATCGGGACCACCACCTCCCCGGCAATGTCGGGACCATCGAAGCGCGCCCGCCAGGCCGTCGAGTCCCGACCCAGATCGAAGGCGACCTGCTCCATCCGAACGCCGGCCACGATCAGCTCGGCGACGGACAGTTCGATCTCGGCCTCGAGCTCGCTGACGGCATTGTTGCCGACATCGGTCAGCCGGTCGGACAGGATCTGGCGCCAGTCATCGAGGTTCAGCCGAGGCAGCTCCCCTCGCACGCGCAGTCCGGCGTCCGGCAGATCGGCGGGCTTATCGTCGACGCTGACTCCCATCCGCCATCCGTCTGCATCCCGTTCGGACTGGATATCGAGGACGTCACCGATCGTGACCACGGCCGACTGGAAGGGCTCGTCCAGGCGCAGATCGAGTCGGGTCGGCCAGGCGATGTCCGGCCCCTTCTCGAGCGGTGCCGGCAGGTCGACATCCAGACCTGCCAGCTCCGACTCCAGCCGGATCGCCAGGCCACCCTGCTGATGTGCAGCGATTCGAGCGCTCAGCTCGGTGCGGCCGGCGACACGGCCGCGCAGCCGACCCGGATCCACCAGGACTCCGAGCGGGTTGATTCGGCCGGTCATCTCCAGCCAGGCCGGCTCAGCGAAGGAGGCAACCAGCTCGATCTGTTCGGGCCCGGCCTCGCCGCGATCCCCATTCAACCGCAGCGTTGCCGGCCCAAGGGCCAGACGATCGAAGCCCACCTGCCCGCTCAGACCCTCGAATCGGAGACCGGCATCAGGCAGGTTCAGGACCGCATCGCTGAGGCGGGCTTCGCCCTCCAGCCACCATTCCGGCATGCGCTTGAAGGGCAGACGCATGCGGGTGCTGATATCCACCTCTCCGCGCCATCGCATCGGTTCGAGGCTTCGCTGCCAGCTTTCTTCGGGAATCCTGGACAGGAGGGTCTGGACTTCGGCCGCCGCGCTTGGGCCGGACTCCAGCCTCAGATCCAGCACCGGATCGACCAGATCCGGAATCGCCAGGTCGGCCGACGCCAGGGCCAGGTCGCCGAGCCGACCGCCGCTCACGCTGGCGTAGATCTCACGGCCCATGAAGGTCGCCCGGCCGTTCAGATCCAGCGCCGCAGGCCAGTCAGGTTGGTAGCTGATATCCACACCCTCGACAACCGCCTCGGAGACGAAATGGCCGCGTCTGATCTGCGGTGTCTTGAGTCCCGCCTGCATGCTGAGCAGGACATAGCCTGTGGCCGAATCGATTCGGGTCAGCGAGCGGTTCAGCCATTCGAGCGTCTTCGGTGGGATGAAACGCTGTGGCATGAACCGCCGCGGGTCGACCGGCCCGAGTCGATCCACTTCGATCATCAGATCAATAAAGGGCTTGCGTTCGACGAAATACAACCAGCCGTCGGTCGACCCGCGAACGAAGCCGGTGTCGATGAGCAGGTTCTGAAGCTCGATGGCACGCCATGACAGGATGGCCCGGCCGCGGGTCTCCTCGACATCGATCGGCTCGCGGAAGACCGAGGCCCAGTCCACGCGTGGCTGGCCGCGCGGTATCAGGACCGGCCGATCCCCCGACAGGCCGAGCGCCACGTTGAGCCCGGAGAGACTGGGAAACCGCTCCGGCACCCGCCACTGCAGGTCGTTCATCTCTCCCGACAGGCGGTTCAGGCCGGCGCTTATGCGCCAGCCTGCTTCGATCGATCGCAGCTGTCCCGACAATCGAGACGGCCACCAGACCTGATCACGCAGCCAGGGCGAGACCAGGGCGTGCAGGGGTTCGAGCTCGAGTGCATCGATCGCCAGAGCCCAGTTCTCGCCCTGTCGCGCCACGGCCAGGCCCTCGATCAGCTCGAGCGGCGCCTCCCCGGCGCGCTCGAGACTGACCAGCTCGATCTGGGTGGCGCGATTCTGCCGGCTGATCAGCAATTCGGCCTCCAGACCGTCTTCGGCGCCAGCCAGGCCATCGACGAGAAGATCCATATCGATCCGCCCGCCCTGTCGCTCATTCCAGTCGGTCCAGGCCTCGAGCGACACCTCGACTTCGGGCGGCACCCCGGGTGCGCTCAACCACTGACCGATCCGCAGCGATTCGCCGCCGACCCAGGCCCGGCCGCTGGTCCATCGACCCTCATCGGCTGCGAGAAGGAGCGAGAATTCGAGGGGGTTGCCGCCGCCGTTGACCGGCTCCATCCGGCCGCGGATGGCCGTTTCAAGCCCTCGCCGTTGCACCTCGCCCTCGGCCAGCCGCGTCGCAAATTCCAGACCCGTCCGCGTCCTGATCGTCAATCGGGCATCCCGAACGGTCAGGTCACCCAGCAGCCCGGCACCCCCCTCGCTGCCACGCTGGCCGATCTGCGCACCCCCTTCCACCCGCACGCCCCAGCGACCGTCCTGGTCTTCCTCCAGAACCAGCTGGAGACCGAGCACGATCAGCTCCATCAGATTGCTGTCCTGGTCGATCAGATTGGGCAGATGGACTTCGATACGTGCCTGATCGACATGCAGCAGGGGCGTGTCGTGCGGCCCGACACGGACGTCATACAGACTCAGCTGCGGCGTCAGGCGGGGCCACTGGACTTCGAGTCGGCCGATGCGGACCGGCTCGCCGAGTCGGTCACTCAGGCGCTCGGTCACCCAGGGACGCATCGAATCGGCGTAAGGGATCAGGGCTCGACCCACGCCGACGAGAACGGCCGTGGCAATGATCAGAACCGCGATCAGGATCAGCAGCCAGCCGCGAAGCTGACGCAATCCGCGGCGCAGACCGGACGGGGAGTGCAATTGATCAGACAAGATCGTCGTTCCGACTACAGCAGAACCACGTCGAACTGCTCCTGACCGTACTGCTCTTCCGGCTGGAACTGGATTGAGGTTCCGAGCTGTTCGGTGAGTTCGGCGATGGCGCCACGGTGATCCTCCATCATGCGGTTGACGACCGCCGGTGTCGCCATCACCCGCAGCTGGCCGGTTTCGAACTGTCGAACGGCCCGCAGGATCTCGCGAAAGATCTCGGCGCAGACGGTGTCCACGCTCTTGACCCGACCCATGCCGTCACAGGCCGAGCACGGTTCGCAGAGGCGGTGCTCGAGACTCTCGGTCGTGCGCTTTCGGGTCATTTCGACCAGGCCCAGCGGCGAAATGTCGGACACGGTGCTGCGGGCATGATCACGCGCCAGAGCGCGCTGCAGTGTTCTGAGCACCTGACGCTTGTGTTCAGGATCGGACATGTCGATGAAATCGATGATGATGATACCGCCCAGATTGCGCAGACGCAGCTGACGGGCAATCGCCTGGGCGGCTTCTAGATTGGTCTTGTAGACCGTTTCTTCAAGGTTCCTGAAGCCGACATAGGCGCCGGTGTTCACGTCCACCGTGGTCATGGCCTCGGTCTGATCGATGGTCAGATGCCCACCGGATTTCAGCGGCGTGGTGCGACTCAGGGCGCGCTCGATCTCGTCTTCCACGCCATACAGGTCGAACAGCGGGCTGTCGGCGCGATAGTGTTCGATCCGATCCTTCCATTCCGGGAAGAACTCCTTGGCGAAGCGGGTCGCGCGCTGCTGGGTCTCGTCATCGTCGATCCGCACTTTCTCGATGCCGCCATGCATGTGGTCCCGAAGCGATCGGTAAGGCAGGGACAGATCTTCGTAGATGCAGTGGCCCGGCTGAATGGTCTGGGCAGCGCTCTCGATTCGGGACCACAGCCGGCGCAGATAATCCATATCCCGAGCTAGCGACTCCTCGCCGATGCCCTCGGCGTTGGTCCGAAGGATATAGCCGGACTTCTCGCCCTCACCTGCCAGGGACCGGACCAGGTCCTTGAGACGCTGTCTTTCCTCGTCCGCCTCGATGCGCACGGACACGCCGATACTGCTGACCCCGGGCAATAGCACCAGGTAGCGTGAGGGCACGCTGAGCTGGGTCGTCAGTCGGGCGCCCTTGCTGCCGAGCGGATCCTTGATGACTTGAACCATGATCGCCTGGCCCTGTTCGACCAGGTCATTGATGGCCGGAATCTGAACCGGTTCACCGTTGTCGTCGATTTCAGGCTGCCGCGGCACGATGTCATTGGCATGCAGAAAGGCCGTTCGATCCAGGCCGATATTCACGAAGGCCGCCTGCATGCCGGGCAGGACCCGTTCGACCCGCCCCATGTAGATGTTGCCAACATAGCTGACGTCGTCGTCGCGCTCGAGATAGAGCTCCTGCAGCAGGCCGCTTTCGACCACGGCCACCCGGGTTTCGGTCAGCGTGACATTGATCAGGATTTCATCGCTCACACGGGCCACTCACTCAAGAAAGTTGAAGAACGGGTATCGAAGGCCTGGCCAAAGCGCCTCAAGGGCCCTCGAAACCACGCCGAAGCATAGCATCGAAGGCTTCAGGAAGCCTCTGAATCCCGGCCGCGCTCAGGGTCAGACGCCTCCCTCGACCCAAGCAGACCGGCTGCCTCCAGCAGCGCTGCGGTCTCATAGAGCGGCAGGCCCACGACCCCGCTGTAGCTGCCGTCGATGCGACGAATCTTCAGACCGGCCGCGTTCTGGATTCCATAGGCTCCGGCCTTGTCCATCGGGTCACCGCTGGCGACATAGGCCCCGATCCATGCCGGACTCAGCTCGGCAAACCACACATCCGTACAGGACAGCCGATTGTGCGGAACCCGGTCCTGTTTCGCACCGGGCGTGATCAGGCTGACAGCGGTAATGACCTGGTGCACCCGATCCGAAAGCGATTCGAGCATTCCGCAGGCCTGGGCCGGCGTGGCCGGCTTGCCCAGTATCCGCCCCGCCAGCACCACCGAGGTATCGGCAGCCAGAACGAATTGCTCAGGATGGCGTGCGGCCACCGCCAGGGCTTTTTCTTTGGCCATTCTGAGGACATAGTCAGCCGCCTTCTCGCCGATGCGCGGCGACTCATCGATGGCCGCCGGTTGGACCGTGTAGTCGAGACCGAAGCACGCCATCAACTCGCGCCGTCGCGGCGAGGCCGAAGCCAGAATCAGGCCAGGCACCCGCGAGGAATCAGTTGCCACGGTGATAGGGATGGCCGCTGAGTATGGTGGTTGCCCGATAGAGCTGCTCGGCGACCAGGACGCGCACCAGCATATGGGGAAAGACCGCCGGTCCGAGCGACCAGCGTGACTGGCAGCTCGACAGCAATTCGGGGGACAGACCCTCAGCGCCACCGATCAGAAAACAGATCGGATCACCATCGTGCTGCCAATCGGCTATCTGGCCTGCCAGGACCTCGGTGGACCAGGGCTTGCCCGGGCCATGCAGCGCGACACGGCGTGCACGATCCGGGATGCGCTCAGCCAATGCCTGCGCCTCGGCCTGAGGCTCTCGACCCCGGTCCTTGCGCCCGGCGGGGCTGACTTCGATCAGTTTCAGTGGGAGGTGAGGCGGCATGCGACGGGCATAATCCTTCCAGCCGTCAGCCACCCAGGACGGCATGCGCAGACCGATGGAGATGACCAGCAGGTCCACCGAGTCAGCACCTAACCCAGTGGTTCACACCCTTCAAGCCTCAGACCCGGGCGGTCTGACTCGTCGGTGGTGCGGACCAGAGTTTTTCGAGGTTGTAGAAGGCCCGTGTCTGCGGTGTCATCAGATGCACCACTACGTCGGCCAGATCGACCAGCACCCATTCGGCTTCCCGATCGCCCTCGACGCCCAGGGGCGGGACGCCTGTGGATTTCGCCCGCTGGACCAGCCGGTCCGCCATGGCCTTGACCTGCCGGGTCGAGTTGCCGGTCGCGATAATCATGAAATCGGCGAAGCTGGAACGATCGCGCAGATCGATGTGCTGGATGTCTTCGCCCTTGGCGTCGTCGAGGACCGACAGAGCCATGTCGCGAAGGGCGATTACGTCAGGAAATTGTTGTGCGCTCAAGAATTCGAAGTCGTGGCTGGGCTGGGACATACTGCAGTTTACTCGCTTTGGCGCCGAGATTCACACCCCCAGGTTTCCGCGTCGGCCGAGAGCTGGTGATCGTCAGGCATACAGACCATGCTTGCGGATGTAGGCCAGGACGGCGGTCGGGAGCAGAAAGCGAGGATCGCGGCCCGAGGCAAGCTGGCGGCGGATGTCGGTCGAAGAAATCGCCAGCTGGGTGATTTCGACGTGGCGGACCAGGCCGCAGGGACTCTTCATCAGATCACGGGTTCGTTTCACCCGTCGTTGATCGAACATTTCATCCAGGTCCTGGGGGTAGCGCGGATGACTTAAGGGGCGGGCCATGATGACCAGATGGGCCAGCTCGAACAGATCGCGCCAGCGGTGCCAGCGATTAAGATGGTTGGCCGCATCCTGCCCGACGCAGAGCAGAATCGGCGCCTCGCCGACATCTTCGCGCAGCGTGGCCAGGGTGTCGACCATGAATGAGGGACCGGAGCGCTGAACCTCGCGATCGTCCACGGTCAGGTCGGGATAGGGTGCCAGCGCCAGTTCAAGCATGGCCAGGCGATGATGGGCATCAGCCCAGGTGCCCTCCCGGTGCGGGGGCTGGCCGGCCGGGAGCAGGCGGAAATCACTGACCTTGAGCTGCTCGGCAACTTCCGCTGCGGCCCGCAGATGGCCGTAGTGCACCGGGTCGAAGGTGCCGCCGAAAACCGCGACCGCCGGATTGTTCAAGCGGCGCTTGGTCATGCCGCCAGTCGCTCGGGATCATTGACCGCGAGGGCGACGCACAGCCGCTCGAGGCCCAGCCAGAAGGCGGCCTTGTCGTTCGATTTCGACTGGATATCCAGATCCGAAAGACCCCCCAGGGCCTGGCGAACCAGCGCCGGTCGCATGCGGGAAGCCGCCTGCGATACGGCGGCCTGGCGAGTCTTCCAGACATTGAAGCGGGTGAGCGCCTGGCTCATCGACATCGTCGGCGTGACGGCGTGCAGGGCCTGGATGACCTGGAGTTCGCGGGCCAGGGCAAACACCACCATCGGCATCGGAGTGTCGGATTCCCGGAGACCTCGGATGCAGCGGACAGCCGCGCCGGCCTGGCCGGTCAGCACCAGCTCGGTCAGGCGGAACGCATCGAATCTCGCGCTGTCGGCAACGGCGGCCCGCAGGGTATCGACATCCAGCGTCGTGTCGCGTTTGTGCAGCAGGGCCAGACGCTCGACCTCCTGGGCCGCGGCCAGCAGATTGCCCTCCAGTCGATCGGCCAGGAACCGGCAGGCCGATCGCTCGGCCTTCAGACCCCGGGCGGCCAATCGGCGCTCGATCCACTGCGACATCTGATGGGGCTTGATGGTCCAGCACGGGACGAACACACCCTGCTTGTCCAGGGCGGTGAACCAGGCCGCTTTCTCGGATTTGAAATCCCAGGCCTGGCACTTGAGCAGCAGTACATCGTCACGCTCGGCCTGCACCCAATCACGCAGGGCGGCACCGCCCTCGCGCCCCGGCTTGCCGGTCGGCAGGCGCACTTCGATCAGTCGCCGGGTGGCGAACAGCGACAGGGATTCGCCGGCCGAATTGAGCTCGTTCCACTGGAAACGCCCGTCTGCTTCCAGAACCACCCGCTCGACGATCTGCGCCTCGCGGGCGGCCCGGCGAATCGCATCGCAGGACTCCTCGACCAGGAGCAACTCGGGCCCGGCGACGACATAGACCGGTGCCAGACCCCGCGCCAGGGTTGAATCAAGGCGGTCGGGAAAGCATTTCATGAACCGCCGATCCCCTCCAGCCGGCGCAGCACGCGGGCCGCCATGGACTGGCGCAGATCGGCACGCAGGAACTCCTCTTCACGAGTCGCAGCCAGGATTTCCTGCTCATCGAAGCTGTAGTCCCGCGACAGGCGCAGCGTTTCTTCCGGCATCAGTACGCGATCGTCTGCATCGACCAGGCTCAAGGTGACTTCGAAGATCAGGACGAACTCTCGAACCCGGGCGTCACCGGCGATGGTCAGCGCCTCCCGGCGCATGCGCTCCGAGACGATACGCAGGCGGGCGGCTGATTCAGTGCGCGCATCGGTCAGGGCGACACCATTGGCGGTCAGAAGGCGTTCCAGCTCGCGCACGAATGCGCTGGTCTGGTCGGATGCCATCAGCTGGGTCTGACTCATGGCCGCTGGCAGACGGGCTTCGCCGCGCAGCTGGAAACCGCAGGCGCTGAGCAGAACCACCAGGCTGATCGGCAGCAGGCACTGGACGATGCGTCGAGCCAGGGCCTCGTGGATCGGCGACCGTGGCGTTTGAATGGATCGATGGATGCGCATCAGTTGGCCACGATACTGACCAGCTTGTCCGGGATGACGATCACCTTGCGAACCGTCTGGTCGGTCAGGAAGCGGGCGACATTCTCATCGGCCAGAGCGGCCGCCTCGACGCTCTCGCGGTCGGCCCCCGGAGCCGTTTCGATCCGGCCGCGCACCTTGCCGTTGACCTGAACCACCATGGTGATCTGATCGCGGATCAGCGCCGCCTCGTCGACTTCAGGCCAGCCGGCCTCGAACACTGACCGGGCATGACCCAGCCTGGTCCAGAGCGCCTCGGCGATATGCGGCGTGACCGGTGCGATCAATCGGACCACACCTTCCCAGGCCTCCTGAACCAGCGCCCGGTCCTGATCGCTGCTGGCCGGGAAGCGCTGAAGGTGATTGCAGAATTCCATGATCGCGGCGATCGCCGTGTTGAAGGTATAGCGACGGCCAAAATCGTCGCCGGTCTTGGCAATGGTCTCGTGCAGCAGGCGGCGAAGATCGCGCCCGTTCAGCTGCTGGCCGCTGCCGCCGGCAGGTTCGGGATAGTCCCCGTTCAGATGGGCGTGCACGCCGGCCCAGAGACGGCGCAGAAAACGCCAGGCGCCCTCGACACCGGCGTCCGACCACTCGAGCGACTGCTCGGGAGGAGCCGCGAACATCGAGAACAGGCGGACGGTATCGGCACCGTAGTGTTCGACCAGCCCCTGGGGATCGACGCCGTTGTTCTTCGACTTGGCCATCTTTTCGATCCCGCCCGGCGTGACCGGCGCACCGTCGCTGGCCAGAGTGGCGCGCTTGATGACGCCTTTTTCGTCGCGCTCGATATCGACGTCGGCCGGATTGAACCACTGGCGGCGGCCTGACGCATCCTCACGGTAGTAGGTCTCGGCCAGAACCATGCCCTGAGTGAGCAGGTGCTCGAAGGGCTCGGCGATCTCGACCAGGCCTTCGTCGCGCATCAAGCGGGTCCAGAAACGGGCGTAGAGCAGATGCAGGATGGCGTGTTCGATACCGCCGATGTACTGATCGACCGGCATCCAGCGGGCGGTCTGCGCATCGACCATGGCCTGGTCGTTGTCCGCGCAGGTGTAGCGAAGGAAATACCAGGACGAGTCGACGAAGGTATCCATGGTGTCGGTTTCCCGACGTGCCGGCCCCTGACATTCCGGGCAGCGGGTGTTGACGAAGGCCTCGCAGCGATTGAGCGGATTGCCCGCTCCGTCCGGGACCAGGTCCTCCGGCAGACGGACCGGCAGATCGGATTCCGGCACCGGCACCGCGCCGCACTGTTCGCAGTGGATGATCGGGATCGGACAGCCCCAGTAACGCTGGCGCGAAATCCCCCAGTCGCGCAGCCGGAACTGAACCCGGGCCTGACCGGCATTGCGCTCGCTCAGGGCCGACACGATGGCCTGATGACCCTCGGCACAGCTCAGACCGGTGAACGCTTCGGAATTGACCAGTGTGCCTTCCCTCGCCGCGTAGGCATCGTGCCAGGCCGTCGGATCCCATTCCACATCCTCGGGCAGACTGACCACCTGCCGAATCGTCAGACCGTACTTGTTGGCGAAGGCGAAATCGCGCTCGTCATGCGCCGGAACCGCCATGATGGCCCCCTCGCCGTAGCCCATCAGGACATAGTTGGCGACCCAGACCGGCAGGGCATCACCGGTCAGAGGATGAATGGCCTTCAGTCCCGTATCCATGCCACGTTTTTCCTGAGTCGCGATGTCGGCCTCCGACACGCCGCCCTTCTGGCATTCGGCAATGAAATCGGCCAGCGCCCGGTTCGAGGCTGCAGCCTCGGCTGCGAGCGGGTGCTCGGGTGCCACGGCCATGTAGGTGGCGCCCAGAAGGGTATCGGGGCGTGTCGTGAAGACCTTGATGGTGTGCTCGCCACAGGCGAATTCGATTTCCGCCCCCTCGCTGCGGCCGATCCAGTTGGCCTGCATGGTGCGAACGCGCTCGGGCCATCCCGGCAGCTCGTCAAGACCCGACAGCAGCTCGTCGGCATAGTCGGTGATGCGCAGGTAGTACATCGGAATATCGCGCTTCTCGACCAGCGCGCCGGTGCGCCAGCCGCGACCGTCGACCACCTGCTCGTTGGCCAGCACGGTCTGATCGACCGGATCCCAGTTGACGGTTCCGGTCTTCAGATAGGCGACGCCGCGCTCGAGCAGCCTGAGAAAGAACCACTGGTTCCAGCGGTAGTACTCCGGATCACAGGTTGCCAGCTCCCGGTCCCAGTCAATGGCAAAGCCCAGCGACTTGAGCTGCCTGCGCATGTGCGCGATGTTGTCGCGTGTCCATTTCGCCGGCGGCACGCCATTGGCCATCGCCGCGTTTTCAGCCGGCAATCCAAACGCATCCCAGCCCATGGGCTGAAGGACCTGCTTGCCGTTCATGCGATGGAAACGCGAGATCACGTCGCTGATGGTGTAATTGCGCATATGCCCCATATGCAGCTTGCCCGAGGGGTAGGGGAACATGCTCAGGCAATAGAAGCTCTCGCCGCTGCCCTGCTCTGCGCGATGGGCCGATCGTGCTTCCCAGGCCTGCTGGATAGCCGCCTCAATGGCGGAAGGATGATAGATTTCGGACACGTGGATAGAACTCGATGACGATGACGACGATCAGTGAATCACTGGATTGTTGCAGAAACCGCCCACAGCGACATGAGCGATAAGATCAGGGGTCGCTGCGGACAAGTGCATGGCGCGGAACTCAGGCGTCGTTCTCGCTGACCAGTTCGTTGACCTGGTCCAACAGATCCCGCGCCTGTTCGCGCATGGTGTTGGCCGATTCGCGCATCTGCTCCCAGGCCGGGCCGGTGTATTCGCGGGCCTGTTCCCAGGCGGCGTCTGCCTGCTCCATGGCATTGCGCGCAGCAGCACGGGCTTTCTCGATCGCTTCGGCGTCGCCGCTGCGGGCTGCCTCGAGCGCGGCTGCGGCCTGATCACGCGCCTGCTCACCCATCGCCATGGCCTCGTCCCAGAGCCCCGCGATGCGGGACTGGGCCTGATTCATCGCGTCCCTTGCGCCGGCGGACATTTCATCCATTCTCTCGGAGGCGTCCTGCGCTGCCTCCTGCATCCGCTGCGCGCTCTGCTCGGCGGCCTCGGATGCCCGATCCATAGCACTCCCGGCCTGCTCAGCGGCATCATTGGCTGGCTCGGATCGATCACTGCAGGCGCTCAGGCCCACTGCAATCACAACGATCAAGGCACATCGAATCAACATGTCAGGCTCCTTCCTCGGCAATGGATAGCGATGACCCAGACACCGGGCTCGGATCGAGTCGGGTTTCCAGAGTTCCGGGGTCGCTCTTTCAGCCCGAAGTATGCCGGAATCCGGGGCCGTTCGCAGCGCTGCGCCGGCCCCGTGCAGGAATCAGCTCGATCGACGCTGATTTCTCAGGAATCCGGCGATCAGAAGTACAGCCAGCAGGAACAGCACGATCGCCCAACTAGTGATGAGATAAACACTCATCAGCGCCAGAAGCATCAGGCCCAGGCCAATGGCCAGACCATCCTCGGCCCGACCGTGGATGAGGTCGCTTCGGTCGGTAAGTTTGAGAAGGAATTGATCCAGACTGAGCTTTCCACCCCCCATCAGGACCAGCGGCAGCAGCATGACCAGGAACAGGAGCGGAATCCGGTAGTTGCCGCGAAACTCGCCGTCCTCGACGACCCGAGAGACCGAATAACCCTCCCAGAGCTGGCCCAGGCTATCCCAGCTCGAGGGCCAGTGCACCGCGGCGATCGCTACCACGGTAATCACGATCAGACTGAGCGCAAAGAAGCGCGTGAACAGACCCAGAGCCATCCCGATGCCGGCCAGAATCTCGCCCCAGGTCACCATGAACCAGTTCATATTGGCCGACAGCAAGCCGAACGGGACCACGAATTCCTGGTTGGCGAACCAGGAGGGTGCCTGCGTTCCGGCAGAAAGTTTGTTCAGACCGGCATCGAGAAAGGCGTGGGCCAGCAACAGTCTAAGGCCGAGTGGCGCAATCCAGTCACCGGCAGCACGCAGTCGATCGGTCAGACGGTCGTAGTAGTCAAGCATGGCGTGTTCCTTTCAAGGGGATATCGATTCGGAGTTGCCCATCAGACCGGCGCTTTGGAGATTTTATTGCAGCTGCAGCTGGGAGGCGGCCGTCAGGGCGGCCGAGTGCTGTGCCCGGAACCGACGATCAGGAGACTCGGGCGCGCTCCTGATACCCGCGGATCAGATCGACTTCTCTGAGAAGTTCGTCAAACGGGGGGAAGTTGAAATCACGCTCGAGCAGCGTGGGCACCGGACCGAGTCGCTCGTAGGCTCGATCCAGCAGGCCCCAGACGGGATCGGCCACGGCGGCACCGTGGGTATCGACGATCAGGTCTTCGGCCTCGTGATGGTGGCCGGCAATGTGGATGTAGGCGACGCGTTCGGATGGCAGACCGTCGAGGAAAGTGTCTGCGTCATAGCCGTGATTGACGCTGTTGACGTGAATATTGTTGACGTCGAGGAGGAGTTTGCAGTCGGCGCGCTCGATCACGGCCTTGATGAAATCCAGCTCGCTCATATCCGAACCGGGATCGGCGTAGTAGGAAATGTTTTCCACAGCGATCTGGCGTTCAAGCAGGTCCTGGACTCGACTGATGCGATCGGCGACCCAGGCCACGGTCTCCTCAAGAAAGGGAAGCGGCATCAGATCATACAGATGGCCATGTTCGGAGCAGTAGCTCAGGTGATCGGAATACAGGGCGACATCGTTTTCATCGAGAAAGCGCCGCAGCCGCTGAATATAGCCCTCATCCAGCGGTTCTGGCGCGCCAAGCGACAGCGACAGCCCGTGAACAAGCAAGGGATAGCGCTCGCTGCAGGACCGGAACTGGCGGCCCAGTTTGCCGCCGACGCCGATCCAGTTCTCCGGTGCGACTTCAAGAAAGTCCGGCTGTCGGCCCTCGATATCCTGAAGCGGACCCAGAAGGGCCCGCCTCAGGCCCAAGCCAGCTCCCTGAACAGGGAATTGCCCGGGATTCATCGCGAACGTCAGCGTCAGGCTGCGCCGCAGGATCCTTCGCCACAGGAACCTTCACCGCAGGAACCCTCGGCGTCCTTGTCCTCGTCGCCCTCGCCCTCACCACAGGACCCTTCGCCGCAGGAGCCTTCGCCGCAGGAGCCTTCGGCGTCCTTGTCCTTGTCTTCCTCACCTTCCCCACAGGAGCCTTCACCACAGGACCCCTCGCCACAGGACCCTTCGTCGCCGAAGTTCGGCTGATCGAGCATGAAACCGGCATCCAGGCTGTCGGCCTGGAACAGCTCGCCAGCAGGTGCCTGACCAGCAACAGCAGCCGCGGACAGGGACAGGGCAGAAACAGTACCGAGTGCAGTGAGAATCGTTTTCTTGTCAGCCATCGTGTTGATCTCCATCGAAAGATTGAACGTGCGTTAATGATCCAGCCGGATCGTTCCGACCAGGGATTCGATCGGCCGTGAACCGAAAGAACACTCCATCAGACCGCCAGACTACTCGGATTCTTTCAAGAAATTTGCGGCCCTAGGCAGATCTTCCAGACTGAACGGCACGGTTTCAAGCTTTTTCTTGAATTCCCGGGCCAGGCGCTTGCCCTCTTCAACTCCCCACTGGTCGAAGGGATTGACGCCCCACAGCACCGCCAGCACGAACACCGCATGCTCGAAGCTGGCCAGAAGATAGCCCAGACCCCGGGGGCTCAGCGCATCGGCCATCAGGAGACTGACGGGGCGGCCGCCGGGCAGTTCCTGACAGGGCCGTTCGGATCGAATGCCCCGCGCGAAGGCTTCAGCCTGGCCGAGAAGATGAGCCAGCTGGGTGCGCTGCCACTCGGGATCCACCGACGGGTCCTCAAGGGTCCCGACCAGGATCAGGG
>Ga0102934_1001393_pt1 | contig 16932 bp, 15 predicted proteins | sample SalPonR2_A_D1_MG_FD_78175 | JGI IMG/M metagenome (GOLD analysis project Ga0102934, IMG submission 78175) | Salt pond soil microbial communities from South San Francisco under conditions of wetland restoration - Salt Pond MetaG R2_A_D1_MG | ecosystem: Environmental > Aquatic > Marine > Intertidal... | reverse complement strand
GGCCGCGTGCCCCTCGGGGGCCGGCCGCATTTGTCCCACATGAGACTGCCAGTCCGGACCCGCGGTGCGGTCCAGGGGGGGGGGGGGGGACGGAAGGGGGAGGAGAGCGCAAAGGTGCGTGGCGGGCAGCGCGCGTGTTCGGAGCGGGAGGAGGGGGTGGGGCGCATGGAGGGAGGGAGGGCGGTTATTCCAAGAATTTGGGGCGAGACCGAGGAGAGCGCGGAATGTTTGAGCGAGGGGAGAGGAATGCAGAGGGGGGTGGGCGGCGGGAGGCGTGGCTATCGAGGGAGCGGGCTGGCTCGGCGGACAAGGGAGAGTGGAGGAGTCGAGGTGAGGCTTGGTAGCGGGGTGAGAACCTTTTGGAAAAATGGGCGGGTATGAGAATGGAAGAGGGAAGCTACTAGTTCTAGTATTGAATAGACGCTGCTCCAGCTAGCCGTCGGCCGCATAATCATGCATGGCCCTCAGGCCCGTTTCATAGCAGCAAGAATAGGGTGCAGGGAGGGGGGCGGACGGGAAGCACGCAAGTGCCCCTCCTCCTCCTCACTCCCATGCCTCTCTCGGAGATCCTGGACTGCCACCCCCTCGGATTCCTTTCAAAACGGAAGGGCGGTGACCAGGGCGGGGCCGGACTGACGAGAGGATATTATTCAGAGCGTTTGCTGCCGACACAGTAAGCGACCCGTCTGAAGTGCGCCCGTCTCACGCTTCTTCTCCCCTCTCACATCCCTTACCGCCGCCACCGCAGGCAACTCGACCGGGCAACATCACGCGCCCTCCGAGGGCAAGACAGACGCCGAGGGCTGGGAGGTGGTGCGTGAGAGGAGGCCGTCTCGATGAGGCGCCCGGGGGCACAGCAATCTCGGTAGGGGAAAGAAAGAAGGGAGGAACTGCTGCTTATGGTCTGAGACTCTCAAGACAGGAAGGTGTGGGAGGGCAGCTGTGTACAGCCATGATCGTGTGGAGGCCAAGGCGTGGGTGGGGGTGGCTGAGTAAAGGAGCAGGGAGGGGAATGACGGGAAGCTCCCTCAGATGGGGAGGGGGGGGAAAGCGTGTCTACAGTAGGTGAACAAAGAATCAACGGCTTCGGACGTAAGAGAGTCTGGTCATATCGCACAAGCCAAAGATTCCTTTTGAGGGTGCCCTAGAGCATGTCCACATTCGGTGGCCCGAGCCTCTTGTCTCTGTCCAGCTAGATAGCTGGCGAGCCTCTTGCCGGCCCCTGCCTGTGCCCCTCTCTCCCCTCGCCGCCTCGCTTCGGCGCCCTTCATTTCGCGGCCCCCGTCTGCGTCAGAATCGCTTGCTGCAAATCCACCAACATTTGCCGCCGCCCCGGATCCAACCCCGCCAGCTGCTCGGGCGTGAGCTCCATGATCTGTTTCACCAACTCCTGGGATGCCGCCTGATTCCCCCCACCCAGCAGGGCGCCCAGACCCGCCAGGCCGGCTGAGGACTGATCCAGCGTCTGCGGGGGTGGGAGGGGAGGCAGCACACCGCCCGTGCCCCCGCCCAATCCCCACTGCCCTGGCTGGGGGGGCGGAAGCGGCGGCGGCAGAGACTGGTAGTAGGATCCCCCTCCTGGCTGCTGCTGGGGCCCGCCAAAGGCACCGAGACGGGTGGGAGGCTGGAGGGAGGGCTGGAGCGGCTGTTGGTGCTGCTGTGACTCATGTGTGGACGCCTGGGAGGGAAAGTGTGACTGGTCGGCCGCGCGGGCCAAGGGCCGGATCATCCCGATCTTCACCTGCATGTGAATGATCGCCTCCCCTATCTGCGGATGTGAGATGAGCAGCAAGCGTAGCTCATCGGGTTTGTTTTCCGCCACGTCTTTCAGATGCGCAATCATATCGTACATGTCGGGGAGGGAGAACTGGGTGAGGACGCCGTCCAGACTCTTGCCCGTCACCCCCCCGCCTGGCAAGATAGTCAAGCCCCTCTGCTTGGCGATGGCCTCCAGCCCGCTGTTGTTGCTGAAGCCCACGCGAAGTCGGCGCCCGTCCACCTCCACATTGCCAAGGTTCTGAATGGCGGTCAAGGCTGTGTCCGGGTTGTCGTATTCCACGAAGGCGTAACCTGATGTGTGGTCGAGTCGGAAGGGAAATTCAGAACAACACGCCAACTGCCGGGTCGACTCGCGCTACGAGAGAACAGTTGCGGCAGGGACGACATGCAGGGAAAGAGTGGCGCGGGTCGCGATGAATCGTGTTCGGTCTTTACCTTTTTTGGGGTCTCCGCGGTCTGTCATTACGCGCACATTCACCACATTCCCTGCCGTCGAGAAAACTTGGCGCAGCTTCTCGTCCGTGGTGCTGCTGCTTACGTTCCCGATAAATATTTGCCATTTGGAGTCGCCGGACATGATTTGATTGACTTGTATGGCTGGAAGGCGACGCTAGTTGACTAAGTGAGCGGGTGGGGTTGTTGCTTCCAGGGGCGCGGCTCCAGGGTGGTACGAGACTCCTTGGCCCTAGAAGTCTGGCAAGCACTACACTTGGATTCGCGGACACTACGTCTCTCTGTGACTTTGGAGATGAACCATGTTGACATTGGTCGTGAGAGAAAGTGGTAAGGCGTGAGAAATGCGGGCATGAGAGTGAAATCGAGAGGGGCAGCGTGAGCAGAGAGCGAGGACACCTCGGAGGCGAGAAGAGGGGGGGGGACGCTGCAGTAGCCGCCCACAGCCTCTACGACATTTTCATTGCAGTGGTCAAAGCGGGGAGACATATCGCTTTCGGCCTCTACCAGAAGATTGTCTCACATTATCAACCTTACTCTCCATCATTCTCGTGCCCCCTCCTTTGTTGCGGACCCCAGGCCATCGGACGACCTCCCCGCGGGGCCAGCAGCTTAGGATGGCCAAAACCGGGAATAAGGCCACCCGCAAAATGGCCAAAAAGGGGTTGCTTGATTTCACTTCACGAGGTATGTATGTCGTGATCGGGGGAGATATCTGTGGGTGCGATTGGGGATGCGCTTAGGCAGAACTACCGAGTGAGGGTCAAAGATATCACTCCCCTCACACGAGGACTGCCGGCCGCATTCATGCAACTCATGCAACATCTCAACGAAACAGTGGGAAATAAGAAAGGCAAGGCTAGTACGGCTGGTAAGTCAATCAAGGGCGTCAGCTTTCAACGCGATGGCGCAGCCCGTTCCAGGGGTGGCAAACATGGGAAGGTCCGTCGACCACAACCCAAGGCCGGCCGGCATGGCGGCCGGCCAGAGGATAAAGCTGAGATAAAAGGCGACGATGCCGAGAAAGTCGCATCGCAGAATGATGAATACAGGGGGATAGAGGAGATGGACGTCGATGCGTTCATGAAGAGCGGAATGTTTGGGGGTGAAGGGGAGGAGAGCGCGGATGAGGAGGCGGACCTCGGGGAGGAAGCTGAGGACTGTGAGGATGAACACGACGAGCGAAAGGAAGACGAGACGGAGGATATTGCAGGAGAGGACGATGGGGCGGAAGATGGTGATGAGATGGAGGAAGACTACGGAGACGAGGAGGAACAACTGTTGGAGAGTGAGGTCCAAGCGCACAAAGCGGAGCTTGAGCGTTTGAAGGCTAAAGACCCTGAATTCTTCAGATTTTTGGAGAAGAATGACGGTAATTTACTTTCTTTCGGTAAAGACGAGGACGGCGAGGAGGATGATGAAGAGGAAGAGGAAGAGGAGGAGGAGGAGGAGGAGGAGGAGGAGGATCTGGATGCGGGGGAGGAAGCGCCGAGCCCGGCACGAGAGGGAGGCGCGCAAGAGCTGACTCTAGCTTTGTTGAAGGCGATCGAGCACTCGGCCTTCGAGCAGCACTCCCTGAAGGCCCTACGGAGACTGGTGCTCGCCTTCAAGGCCGCCAGCCACATGGCGGACGAGAGCAGTCGCCAGGCGCCCGGGGAGCAGGCCTTCAGCATCGCCTCCTCCAGCGTCTTCGACCGGCTCTTGGTCACCTGCCTGACCCGCCTGCCCGACGCCTTCGGCCACCACCTCTTCCAGAACCCCCAGTACAGCGCCCTCGACCCCGCACCCTTCGCCAAGCTCCAAGGCCTCCCGGCCTTCCGCTCCCTCCGGCCCGCGCTCTACCGGAGCCTCAAGGCCCTCCACTACCTCCTCGGGCAGATCACCGAGCCCTCCCTCCTCGCCTTCACGCTCTCTCGGCTCGAGCGTTTCCTCCCCTTCCTCGTCCTCTTTCCCCGCCTCGCCAAGTTCTATCTGAGGACGCTTCTGTCCTTGTGGGCCGCCTCGGAGGCACTGGACGTGAAGCTGGTCGCCTTCCTGCGCGTGCGCCAGGCGGCGACCGTCCTCCCCTTCCCCTTCCTCGAGCACTGCCTCAAGGGTGCCTACCTGTCGTACGCCCGCAACGCCAAGTTCGTAAGCGAGGCATCTCTGCCCGGGCTCACCCTCATGGGCAACGGCCTCGTCGAGCTCTACGGCCTGGACCTGGCCAGCGCCTACCAGCACGCCTTCGTCTACGTCCGGCAGCTCGCCCTCCACTTGCGCGCCGCCTACACGAAGAAGACGCCCGAGGCGCTCCAGAAGGTGCAGTGCTGGCAGTACCTCAACTGCTGCAAGGTCTGGGTGGCGGTGCTGACCGCCCACGTGGCGCCAGACCCGGGGTCCGACAAGGCCCCCTCCCAGCTGCGAGAGCTCGTCTTCCCCCTCGCCCAGATCCTCCTCGGGGCCGTCAGGCTCACCCCGTCCGCTCGCCTGTACCCGCTTACCCTCCACTGCCTCACCCTCCTCCAGCGCCTGGCCGCCCGCGCCCAGGTCTTCATCCCCTGCGCGGCCCCATGCCTGAGCATGCTGGAGGACCCCGCCCTCTCCAAGAAGCCGAAGCCGTCCACAGAGGCCCCTCCCTCCCTCGCCCTTGCGCTCAAGTTGCCCGGCAAGGCAGGCCTGGAGGCGAAGAACGTGCAGGAGGCGCTGGTGGATGGATGCATGGACGTGCTGAGCCAGGAGATCCTCGTTTACCGATACGCGCTCGCTTTTCCCGAGTACGCCTATCCGATCAAGGACCGTCTGCGTCGCTTTGCCAAGACCACGAGGAATGCTCGGTGGCGAGCGCTGGCGCGAGGGCTGGTGGAGGAGTGCGAGAAGCGCGGGAGGTACGTGGAGAGGGAGCGGGCAAGGAAGGAGATGGCCCCCACGGATGCGGCCAGCCTGGAGGCACTGCGGCCGCGGGGAGAAGGAAAGGGGGAGAACAAAGAAGAGCTGGATGCTGCGGGGAGACTCAAGGCGTTTCTGGACGCGAAGGCTGCGAGGGAGGGGGTCGGGGTGGAAGTGCTGGAGGTGGGTGTCAAGAAGGGCTCCTCGGGACCGTTGCATGGGAAGGAGGAGGCGGGGGAGAAGCGAGGGCGGGAGAAGAAAAAGGGTGAGGCGGCGGAGTCAAAGACGGGTAGGGGGGCGAATGGAAAGAAGGAGGGCAAGCTTGGGCAGCAGAGGCAGGAGGAATGGGAGAAGATACCTATAGAGCGCATGGAGGACGAGGTGGGGGCTTTGCATGAATGGAGTGAGGAGGAGCGAGAGTCGACCGGGGGGGACGCTGAAGAAGAGGGGGAGGAAGAGGACGACGAGGACGACGAGGATGAGGATGAGGAGGACGGGGACATGGAGGATGCCGAGGAGGAGGAAGACGATGAAGGAGATGAGGGCGATGATGGTTCATCAGAGTAGGATGTGGTTGAAAGTGTAGTGGTCGTGAAATAACCAGACAGGGCAAAGTAAGTCTTTGAGCTGAAACGTTTGCATTTCTTTTACCAAAATATTGCATGTTATACACAATAAAGTTGTGAAACCTGTGCCACAATCTCCCTCCAGAGCATCCTGCTCCATCTCTTTCACGTACTGCAATCAATTTATTAGCTGTCATCTCTCCACACCCGCTGCTTCGGCGACCTGTACCCCACCCTGGTCTCCTGCCTGACCCCCCTCACACACACTTACTTTGACTCGTAGAAGCGACATTAGCGCCGCCATCTCTCTAGCCCGCAACATCCTAGCCTGTGCGCCCCCCTCCTCTCCTACCTCCCCTTCCCCCTCCTCATTTCCGACGCGGCCTCCGACGAGCGCAAGACAGGAACGATGCTCCTCCTCCAGCAGCGCCACCTCCCGCCTCTTCTGCTTCAGCAGCTTTATCTTTGGACGCAAGCGGAGTTTTCCTTCCTTGAGCTGTCGCCTCGCACCCTCCTCCGTCCTCTCTAAGCCGGGCCCGCCCGGGCCAGCCCCTCTACTACTCCTCCCGAGGGGCACCGAAGCCGCCGCCTTCTCCCTCCCTGCCGCCCTCTGGACCTCTCCCTCACCGCTTCCTCCCCTCCCTTGCTCCCAGGTCCTCGACTCACGGCCGCCCAACCCCTTTCCCGCCTCATACTCGCGATAGCCCTCCCACTCCCCAGCCTGCCCCTGACGCGTTGGCTTGGCCCCCAGAATCGCCAATTCCTGCTCCGGCCGCCTCTGGCGCCCCATTGGCTCAAAATCATCTCCCAATTTCTGTTCCACGTCCCGGTGGAGGTTGTCTGTCGTTCTACACCGCAAGCGCCAGACCTCTTGCTGCAGGGCCTCGACAGCGATCCAAGCGGTCGCGGCGTCGACGACGGTCATGGACTGTCCCTGCCTGACTCCCCGGCAGGCATCCACCCTTCCCCGCACCGCCCTCAGTCGCTGCTTGGCAGTTGCGAGAGCTTCCTCTTCCCTGGCCAGTCGCCGGTCTAATTTTCGAGCCTTTGCGTCCTCTTCCCGCACGGATATCGTCGCCGCCAACACCTCATCGAAGCCTTCTTCCTCTTGTCCTGCCCGTTTCATTTCCTCCAGCTTCTCCCTAATTTGAAAATGCTCTTTTTCAAGCTGTTTCAGCACTTTCCGCATTTCATGTGGGCCCAGGCACTGTTCTGAGCGGGCCTGTTTGAGTGCCTTATGAACAGAAATGAACTCGTTCTGAAGCTCGCGAAAACGCTCGTACAGCTCCGACAAGGCCATGTCCCGCTTCAAGTATTTATTTGAAATTTCAACAGGCGAGAGACAGCGGCTCAGGCAAGCTCGTCGCCGAAGATCAAAGGGATTTTCCAGGCACCAAGCCATAAGGCGATAAATGACGGTCTTGCGGCCTTCACGTAGGCCTTGCACGACCGCGTCCTCGCCCCAGCGGGCGTTGTCCAGTAGAGGACAATCCAGCAAGTCCAGAAACTCAACCGTCCTCAACATGCGATCTTTCTCAGGACAATGTTGCACATCCAAGGCCATGTTTGGGTCTAAGTACGCAAAAAGATCGTACAGCAGCTGGAGAATTGCCGCGGATGGCTGAGCATCGAGCTCTTTGGCCTGACGGGAAGAGATGGAGAAGGGCGCTTCCTGCAAGCGCAGAAATATAGATTGCAGCAGCACATCCCGATCGTTCATTTTAGCGCTAGCCTTTGCATTCCAGCATGGCAGCAGTTTCCCTGTATGTGTGAGATAAAGAAATGTGGTCGTCGACAATTCAAAGCTCCTTTATGAGAAGCTTGCTACGACTCTAGGCGTGCCAGAGGGAATGAATAAATTAAGACATTCAATTTCAAATGATACAGCGATGATCAATGCAAAAGATGGAAATCGGCCACGTGATGTACAGACAAAAAGACGGGCCAGACGAAATGCTCGACCTGGCGGGGAATTTCCTGATCGATGAAGAAACATGATTGGATTATTGAAACATAAAAAAGTATGAAAAGGCGCATTATCACGCCCTACACCCCTTGCTCCTTTCCGTCTCAATTGCACAACAACAATAACCTGAGCAATAATTGGACAAATCTGCACTCTCTCCCCAGGATGCCCGGTGAACGTGAGGGAGATCGCCGTCATCGCCCCCGACACTTCAAGCGGCGAGACACGGACCTTTCCAGTGGAAGTTCCCACAATGCCACGACGTGGAGGCAAGGGCGGTGGGATGGGCGTTTGGGGTGTGAATCTGCCAGAGAGTAACACCCGGCCAAGGTCGTCGACAGCATTTCCCCAATCCACGTAATTTACACAAGAAGCACTCTACGCACTGTCAGGACAATGGCTGCCCCGCGACGCGACCTTGAAAAGCTTTTTGCAGAGCTTGGCTTGCGCAAATATGGCCAAAAAAGGAATCAGGGCGGTGAACATGAGATATATGCATCAGGTAATTGAGGCAACACTCACGAGATGAGGGATATTGGTTGCATACCGCTGAGGAGAAAGTCTCATCTCGCGTTGGACGAGGCCGGCGGGCTCCCCATTTGTTGCGTTATCGTGCATATCTTAAAATATCAAGGAAAACCCTCTCATTGCATTATTTTTGGGAATTCCCGCTCACGTAAACACAGCGCGGCGCTTTAGGACATGGCTGGGAGGATGGGCATTGGTGGTAGGATCCATCATATTCATATCAATTTTCTTTTACAGTATTGTGCTGGCTAAACTGATGCCCTCTTTGTGCTCTGGCGGCCCACAAGAATGTAAGGCGGCCTTTCGATGGATGGATCATATTCGAAACGACGAATTCTTTTGTTTAGTGATCCCTTTGACGCTTGTGCCTGCCACAGCCCTTGGATACCTGAATTGGGTGGCTATGGAGTTCTATCAGGCCAACTAAGTGGAGTGTTTAGGGGTGTGAGAATTCCAAGAAGCTGGAACAGGTCAAAGCAAACTTAGTTGACGACCCTCTCTGAGGACGGAAACGAGACTGCGAAGAAAGGACGGGTGCAAGACGCCATCATCATCATTGTGACGCCAAGAGTGAGGGCAACCTGCATCATGGAGGTCGGCGGAATGGCCGTGTCGATCGATCGAGCGGATACTTCTTTCTCCTTCTCTATCAAGCCCTTCTGTAAGCCCATGCATAGCCCCATTTTAAAACTCAAGCTCTCGCACACGCATGAACTCTCTCAAGACCTCGTCCCCGACGGTTGCCCTCAGGTCCTGGTGCTCCTTGACCATGGCTGTCAACAGCTCAATCAGCCGGCCCTTGACCTGCCCAGTCATCATCCTGCCTGCCTTATACTCCCTGCCGATCGTCTCCAATTCGTCGTCGTCCTCCAAGAAGAAGGTCAGGTATTGATAAGCTACGTCCACCTCCAGGTCCGCCCCCAGCTCCTTCTGGAGCTCGGCAGTCTCCTGACCGCCCGAGAAGGCCCGACCGATCTTGGTTTTGATCTTCTTGCCGGTATCCGTCACATAGATGGCCGACTGCTCGGCCGAGGCGGACATCTTGCCGCCTTTGCCCTGGGAGGCACGGTGACAGGTGGGAGGGGAAAGGGCGGTGTGGGTAAATACATGGGAATATCGCGCTCGTCAGTAAGCACACATGGTTTAAAGAAAAATCCTTCACTTATATCCCAACGGAGATTAATACAATCACAATTATAGCCTGCTTCAAAAAGTTGTAGTCCTGCGCCTCGCATGATTGCACGCTCTATCTTCGCCCCTCCGCAACCACTCACCTCCAGCCCCGGAAAGAATTTGGAATGGATGAGCGACGGTTTCTTGCACCCCAAGCGAGGTGCCACGTCCCGCGTCATCCGAAAGTATGCGTCTTGGTCAATCGCGCAAGGTATAAGGCAGGGCATATCCAAGCAGCCTTTGAGTGGAACAGGGAAGGAGGAGGGGAAGGAAGGGGCCGCCTGGACTGCTGGGAAGGCAATTTTCCCGCACGAGTCTGACTCTGTGAAGCCAAAGATGCCTCGAGCTTGATTGAAGGTCACGAGCTTCTGGATTTTTAAAACTGTCGGGTAAAGGTGCTGGATGTAGTCGAGGTCGCTGAAGATGAAGGTCTTCTTCACATCGAAGCCACAGGCGATCACGTCCTTAGCGTTCTCATAGGCTAATCGGTGGCATTCCTCCAAAGCCAGCCCTTGCTTGAACTGAAACTTCTCGTCATCTGTCAACTGAATGACTAAAGGGACGTCGAAAGCCTCCTGGAGGTAGCGGGTGAAGTGGAAGGGGATGAGGTGCCCGAGGTGCAGGCTCTCGGAGGAAGGGCCGCGCCCCGTGTACAGGTAAAACTTGGTGCCCTTCTCGTACAGATCTAGAAGCTGTGTTAGGTCTCGGTGGGAGAAAAACAGGCCCCGCCTTAAGAATCGGTGACACTTTCGATTTGTCAGCCGCTCGATGCGCGAGACCAAGCTCTCCGTGATGCGCATGGACCCGAAGCTCTTGATCAATTTGTCGTAGTCGATCTCTTGGTCGCCTTCTACCTCCCAGGGCGTCACCACCTGGCCCCCTTCTCCCGAAGCACTTCCTATGCTTCCACCATTTCCTCCTTTTTCATTCCCTTTCCCACCAGACGCCTGGCGCACGGTGTCACTGTTCAGGAGGGAAATCGCTTCGGAAGAGGGAAGTGTCTCATCGTCTTCCTTCGCCACCGCCAGTACAGCCGGCCCAGACTCAGACGGGGTTGACACTGTGTACTGAATCTCCAACTCCTTTTTAGCTGAACGAAATTTGGTTTTATTGATGGTAATTGCGCCCACCATCCCTGTGCTAGCTACAACGGCCTCCGCCGTGCACGAAAAAGCAATTTTTTCGATATATGCGATCGTCAGCTCTGTGATGCTCTCCGGAACAGCATGCCTGTTGTACATGGCGTTTTTATAGGATGTCTGGGCTCGGTGTCTGGCAAGTTTGAAGACATGAACGGGTTGGTTCGCAGCCAGAATGGTGTTGATGGTCTCAGCAACTTGGATAAATTGTGTCTCCGTTGGGTCGGGAGCTTGTCCTATCTGTACGGTCAATCGGACACGGTGCCCTTCGGAGTAGTGCGTCCCGATCGTTGTGCCTCCAATAGGGAAACCCAGCACATTTGCAAGAGCCCCCTGGATAAAGTTTGCGGGTACATGGGAATTAGGGGGGAGGCTTATTGTTGAAGGTTTTTTGGAGGCAAGAAAAAGATGCAGAACATGCGAAATGGCTCTAGAAATATTTACCTTTACGATAAGGGCACTAGTGACCGCTTGAGGGGTTCTTAATTCCGATGGGCTGGCCATTATCGTCACCCTAGGAGTGCGTCCAAGCAGGTCGCGATGGGAGCATATATCGTAAGATTAGGTATCTCCCGAGCAAAATAAAAAAAGAAATCTGGAACTAGCGGTAGAAATCTGGAACTAGCGGTTTCCTTCATAGCTGCGAGCGTCGTCAAGTCGAGAAGAAAAGGAAAAATCCTCATTCGTGGGAGAGCGCATTACATCCCGAGACACCAAGCGCGGGAGGAAAGGGCTACCGCCTGACCGGCTGGGTGGCCGTGCTCATCGCTCGAGCCGGGAGGGCAACATGGCCCACACCCATAACCACGGCCTGTGCAGACACCGCGGTTGCAAACATGGGCACTCACCCATGCTCACACATGTATTTGACTCAACGTTAAATTTTCTTTGCAGGGCTTTACAGGGTTCTTTAATCCTTCGAAAAGAGAGAACGTGGCGCCGCCATCCCAAGAACCAGAACACACGGCCGATTCCGCAATGGGAGCCTCCATCGACGAGCGCAAACCCATGGTGAGCGGCTTTGGATATGCATCTCACAGTAGCTCTGGGATCGGATCTGCTCATTTTCGAGGCCGTGGCCGCTCCCACGCACCATTTAAGACATGGATCTGGAGACACTGGCCTCTCCTGATGGTCGGCTCATTCGGAGCTTTCTATCTGATCCATCGGCTCTCGCATATTGGTTCCTCCACTTCAGCACCTAAAGTCACGTCACAAAGTGCACAGCAGCTGCGTAGCGATTCAAGTCGTGTGCAGAATGGCAAGGTGCGCCTGAGTGACCTGATCGGCGCAAGTATTCACCTGTCGGAGGTAGCGGCCCATGAGATAACTGACGTTAAATTCGGAGGCAAAGAGGCCACTGAGGTGAAAGGCAAGACCGATGAAGGTGTCGACGAGCCAGTAACGTTGGCGGATGCTCGGAGCAATAGCGTGTTCGTCAACGGACTTAGAGAATTGTTTCCGGGCATCAGTATTCTTTCCGAGGAGACGGACCCGGACCTGGAAGAGGTTGGCATTTCGGCCATCAATGGGGTGGAGCTCACGCATGATCCCTGGCTAGACTTGAAGGATATATTGATCACAGTCGATCCTTTGGACGCCACGAAAGAGTTCACAGAAAACTTGCTGCACTTTGTGACTACCATGGTATGCGTGGTGCATAAGGGCAAGCCCATAGCAGGCATCATTAACGAGCCCTTCGTCAAAGATGAGGCGGCAGTCTGGGGCGTGGCATTGGACAAAGCAACAGAAGGGGCGGACTTACGAATGAGTCATGGCCTGCAGCCCTCGACAGAGGACACGGTCGCGGGGGCAGACAAAGTAGTAATTTCGCGGTCTCACACAGGGAGTGGCGCCGATGTCGTGTCAGAATATTTGCCCGGCAAGCAGCCTGTGTTCGCAGGAGGTTCAGGATATAAGGCCTTGCGCGTGCTGGAAGGCGATGCTAATGCATACGTGCATGTAACCAAGATAAAATCATGGGACGTGTGCGCGGCCGACGCGGTCGTGCATGCGGCTGGTGGTAAATTCACCAATTTGAAGGGAGAACGACTTGTGTACGAGAAAGATGACCCCATGATTTCAGGCGGGATCATCGCTGCGGCCGACTCCAAGATGCATGCCTGGTATGTGGAAAAGCTAGCTCCCTTGCTATCGAGCCACGGCGACAAGCACAGGATTTAAGAAAGGAAGAGCGAAATATAGTGGGGTGGTGAGGCATGGGCCAAACGAGCAGGTGAAAATAGTGAAAATTTTGTGTCTAGATGGGGTAAAGTGTATCAGTGTACCAACAAATCCAATCCATTCATCGGACTACACAAGTGAAAGAATAAAATCATGTATTATGATATAGAAAGGAACTCACCAAGTTTACATTTTTTCACCGGGAGGTTGGTTGTCGGAGGGGGCCGCACGCCTACTAGGAAGGCTAGTAGCTTTCTCTCCACAGCGCTTTTTTTTTTCATCTTGATGCTGGCAATGGAGGCAATAATCACCTTACCCGTGGGCTGAAGTCAACAGCTTATATCCTCATGCATAACAGGGGGAAAGGAAACCGCTCCGGTGTTTCCCTATGCACCGGACCTCATCCTCTAGCTACCTCGTCCTCGCTTTACTTCTACTACTAGCTACCAGTTCTGAACCGTTTTCTTTTGGCTGGCTTTTTTCGAGGAATAAACTGTCGAAGAAGGTATGCACCTTGTTTTCCCGGTCTCAAAGCAATCATAATTTCACATATGTCAACGTTTTTTGCCATTTTACATCACACAAGTGCGTTGCATAACCGTACTCTAGGTTACGCATTTCAGAGCTACTAGTGCTCATATGTATTGGAAATCTGCACAAGCTATAGCAGAACAGCCTTTCCATCAAATTATGGTGGGCTCTATTGTGTTTTTGCTATGCCCTCTACTTTTGCACGTGTCAACTCACGTCTCTACATGCTTTTCCTTTGCTCCATTTCCTTTCAACCTCCAAGCAACAAGCTCAGAACGATTACTGCTACCCTTGGCTAGAAGGCAAGAAGCTGGTAAATGCGAGACAGAGTCATGAGCAATCTGTAGATGACGTACTTTTAATGTGCCATGATCGTATCTCAGTCGGTGACAAAGAAATGAAAATGACAGAGCACCGTGTGAACAGCAACATGGATAACGAAGAAGACGAAGAGAAACGGCGCATAAATCGATTTCTGGCTTGGCTACGAGCACATGGCGCGCGTTGTGACAAGATTGAGTGGCCCTCCTACGCCACTGGCAGCCAGATTCGGGGTGCCGTCGCCCTGGACGACATCAACAGCAATGAGGACATGGTCAGCATTCCTGAGCCCCTTCTTCTCACTCCGGACGTAGCTTTGAAGGACCCCGACATTGGCAAAGTCTTCGAAGATAATCTGGAGGACTTTTCAGATGAGGACATGCTGCTGATCCTCCTGATGCATGAACGCGGCAAAGGGGAGACATCCTTCTTCTATCCCTACCTAGCCACCTTGCCCCGCCTGCCCGACACCCTCCTGAACTGGAACGAAGAAGGCTTATCCTGGCTACAGGATGAGGGCCTAAGCTTGGAGGTCTTCTTGCGGGAGAGCCAGCTGACCGCTCACTACACCAGGCTGGTTGAGGAGAAGCTGAAGGCGGGATGGCCGGGGCTGTTTGGTGAAGCCCCAGACGACGCGTCCGACAGCGAGAGCAAGGGAGCCGACCCATATTCCCTGGAGAATTTCAGGTTTGCCTGGCTGACTATCCAGGCGCGGGCGTTCGGGCGACGACTGCCGTACTCGGCCCTGATTCCGCTTTGCGACTCCTTCAACCACGCGAACGTCGCGGTCACGTACAGGCTGGAGCCGGCGTCCGTCGCTCTGAACAGAGAGGGCGGGAGGCAGAGAGAAGAGGATGTGCGCTTGGAAGGACAGATACTATTTCCCTGTCCTGATTCCAGATCGCCGCCGCGCGTCTTTCACCTGTCCCCCAGCGGAAGCAACCGCTACAAGAAAGGAGAGGAGGTTTTCACGTCCTACGGGCGACGCACGAACGCGGAGCTCCTCCTTTTCTATGGGTTCGCGCTTCTCGACAATGAGCACGAGTCTGTGGCCTTAAGTATGCCTGGTATCCCCTCCCCACCTTCTTGGTTTCAGGCCTCCCACTCGGCGCTGGGCACAGCTGGCAGCGTGGGCGGGAGGGCCCGGTCCATGGCCGAGGATGTGCTACGGCCGTCGCACTTACTCTTCGCGGGAGCTACAGAATTGCCGAGTGAGCTGGTTGCCTATTTTCGAGCGCTGACTGCTTGTTGCAGCATGAATGAAAAGGATGTTGTGGAGCAGAAGCTCGATTACATGCAGCATTTCCCCTGCTCACGGCACGAGAGGGACGCCTTTTCTACCTTGGGGGCCCACATGAGTGCCTCGTTGGCAGCTTTCCCCACCTCAATCGAGGAGGATGAAGTAGAGCTCCTTGCCAGTTTGGCCGCGTCTAAAGGCAGTGAAGGAAAACGACGGGAAGTAGAGCCATGGGAAAACAAAGGGATCCGTGATGCAGGGGTCAAGGGGGAGAATGCAAGTTGTCGACTCGCGGCTCTTACATACCGACTTACTCGGAAGCGGATTATCAAACACCATTTAGAACTGGTCGACAAAAGACTGGCGGCGCTGAATGCAACTCTAAGAATGGAGAGGAGCCAAGAGACAGCTTTCGTGGTAACGGAGAATGCCTCGGAAAGAAAAAAGAAGAAATGAAAGTTGAGATACCCTTGTACTTCACATAGCTACTTCGGCCAATTCTCAAATGGACTTGGCGACTGTGGCAAATCTTATGCAACGCCAGTCTTAAATTACACAGGTTACCGCCAGCAAGATTGTCCTACTTGGATGTGTCCACGCATCAGCCTGCAGGCTTCAGAAGGCGAAATCGCTTGACCATTCTCCCTCGCATCTTTCCCTCCCTCCCTCTGTCTCCACGGGTCAGGTAGGACTTAACCACGAAATCAAAATAAGCTTGTCTTTTGAACTCTTCCATCGCCTCTCCGATCGCTTGTAAAGAGGCCCTTGTCTCGGCTCCCTCCCCCGCCAAGTCCGTGGGCCTCAGGCCCCGGTCCACAAAGAACCATTCCGCCACGTCCCCGAAGACCACGGCGTCCAGCGCCCCCGTCACATCCTCCAATCGGAGCGTGAACAAGAAGCGCCATTTCCCATCGTCCTCCACACAAAACCGCTGGAGGTCCTGAGGCCACCATCCGACGATCTTCACGCGCAAGGCGAAGATGGTGGGAGTGCTGGATCCTAGAGCCTCCACGACGTAGGCAAGCGGGTGCTGGGACCCGTGCCTCCTCGTGCGGGGTGGCGGGGACTCGAACAGCCGCATACACTTGGCGGTCTGGTTCAGCAGGGCCTGTGCTGCAAGCCTACGCTGGTGCATACGCAGACGTTGAAGGAAACGGACCGCGACCCTATGCACTTCAAAGGACTTCGCGGGCATAGGTATCAGGGAGGCGTTCATACCCGCCCACAGCTTCTCTTCCCCATCCCCGCCCTCCCCTCTCCCCGCAGGGCCGATGGTCAAGCCTCGGACACGCAGCCAGGCGCCTACTGGGATGTTCAAAAGCTTCAGCCGCCACTGATGCTCCCCCGTCACCGTCAAGGGCACGCAGCACCCGTGCTGCTGCAGGGCTTCCTCGAGCGCGCCAAGTCCGGGCAGCTCCTCGCTGTACATCGCAGGCGGCAGTCTCTCCGCCCCATCTCCATCCATCTTGTCGGCTCTGCCTCCGTCCAGCATCACGTCCCGCGCTGCCATCTCCCTCAACTCCCCCCATCGGGGGCTGGCAATCGCCTCTTCAAGGGCCTGCTGCACGCCCCCCGCCCCCCCCCAGGCCCGCACGAGACCCGCCTGTCCTCCCGGGCCCGTCGCGTCCCACAGGAGCAAAGTGCCTCCCTGGGAGCCTTTGGCGGCCACCAAGGCCACAAAGTCCCCCGGCTCGTCGAAGAGAGAGGCGGGCGGCATCTCCTCCCCCTCCTCCGCGGGCGGGGGGTGGGCCCTAGACAGCGACAGCCACTCCTGACCCCGCAGGCGCCTCCAGACCTGGTGCACAGTTCGGGGGCCCATGTTATACTCCTGATTGATCCATGCCCACGAGGGAAGGCATTTCTCTTCCCGCCAGCGCCAGAGCCGCAGAATTGCCTCCTTGTCCGCCGCCTCGAACGTGAAGCTCTCCGAGGTCGCCTCCACCTCCCACTTGGCCGCCTCCCACTTCTCCCCCACGCCCACGGGCCCCGCCGCGGGCCGCCGTCTCACCACCAGGTACTGGGACCGGTGGATTTGTCCGGGGCCCACCAGCTGGGGGTGGCCTTGGTACTCCCTGACGCGGACCCGGTGGCACCGCAACAAGTCGCCCGCGCCCTGGACCGGGGGGAAAAGCTCGGGCGCAGGCCGGAAGACGTTGCAGACCACCCCCATGTCCGCCTCTGTCATGGTCT
>Ga0102934_1001391_pt1 | contig 16935 bp, 12 predicted proteins | sample SalPonR2_A_D1_MG_FD_78175 | JGI IMG/M metagenome (GOLD analysis project Ga0102934, IMG submission 78175) | Salt pond soil microbial communities from South San Francisco under conditions of wetland restoration - Salt Pond MetaG R2_A_D1_MG | ecosystem: Environmental > Aquatic > Marine > Intertidal... | reverse complement strand
ATTTCCTGGCCATATTTTTCTGATAATTGGTGCAGCCAGACATAGGTGTTTTTGGCCAGAATAACAACATTGGGCATCCAGTCCAGATCTTCGCTGAACTGCTCTTTTTCCGCCTCCAGATGATCAAAGCGTTGCTTGAGAGTGGGGCCAGGCCCGGGTGCCCGCATTTTTGTCTCTTCTTTGATTAGGTCCAAACCCATTAAAATTTTGTAAAAATAATCGCCCAAAAGACTGCCCCAATTTTTTCGAATCCATTCCAGCTGTCCGTCAATAGAATGGGGTACAGCTTTGGCTGGTGCCTGGAGCATTTCGATCAAATTTTCATATTTTGGGCCAAATTTAGGTTGATCTTCGAAAAAATCTTTTAAATTCTGAATTATGTCAAAATATTTGGAATTGCGTTCCAGCCGCTCGTCATTGAAAAGCTCCTGGTAATCAGAAAAAGCCGGATTTACATTTGTTAGCCATAAAAGAGCTATTTCTTCCAGAATCAAATATTTATCATCAGTATCAATGGCTTCTTGAAAATACTGTTCAGCACTCATCTTTTGCTTGTAAACTTCAGGAGGAGGAAATTCTTCTATAAACATCTTAATAGTTTGATCAATATCGTTTTGCCCATAAGATTTTTGCAAATGCTGATAGGCTTCCTTGGCGATCGATTCGCCTTCCTGAGCATAATACTTCTTGATCATCATGTGTAAAATTTCATGGATCAGGCCCATACCATTTATTTCACCAGCACTGACCGACCGTTCGGGAAATTCCACCACATTGCGTTTACTGTTTATCTTTTCAGAAAAATTACGCACAGCATGGAAATTGGCAAAAACAGCATTACCGGTTTGCGAAAAAAGGCTCTCATTGAAATCATACTTATCCCGCGATTTTTTGGAAATAAGCAAATTTCTTCTCTTCTTCACTACCATTGTTTCTCCTGATATTAACTCACTTTATAACTAACAAATTAACAGCTCTAAAACTAAGTAATATTTAGGACTTTTGAAATTAAGAAGTAACTTTTTGTTTAAAAATCTATGATTGTCGGGCAAATTGGTCAACCAGCCTGAGCAGATCCGGGATTCTATATTTACCCGCCATGACCAGAATCTTCTTTTTGGCTATCCCAACTGAAATCCCGGCAGAAGTCACGTACAAAGGCCTTTTACTGTCTCGGCGATAAATTTCAAATGGAGATGTAATATCCTTGTAGGGATTTTTGGCAACCCCTATAACAGGAGTAGTGCTATTTAATTCGTCAAATAGATATTTGCCCAGGCCAGGTTTTGTAGTACCATCAAGATAGACATAGCCGTCTATTACAATGATTTTCGGCTTTAGATTGTGTTCATCTAAAAGCTTTAAAATGCAGGGCAGTTCCCGTTTGTAAAATTGTCCGGGAATGTACTTTTTAACTGATTTAACTTTTGATATATATTTTTTAAATGGCTTTTTATCAGTCCAGTTTTTGTATAATATTCCAGCAACTGTTGCGTTGTTTCCTTTGTAATCTACATCAACCGCTAGTATCATTGTCCTGTCAATTTTTGTTTTTACAAATCTACGGACTTCAAAAGTAAGGTAAGTATTTTCCCTGAGACTGGCAAGTTGGTGCTCCTTACTGGAATATTCTACGAGTATCTATTGAATTTTAAACATATGATTAATAAATTGGTGACAATGTGCATTTACAAAAATATAAAGTATTAATTATGTCCAACAATTTGGCTTATTTTTTTAGTGGGTTAGAAATAATTTATTGGCAATGGCTCCAAATGTATTAAAAAAAAAGATGAGGGAGGGTGTGATGAGGCAAAAATTTAATAAATTATTAAAAACAGTTTTTATACTTTTTACATTCATGGCTTTCATTTATGCTGAGAATCAATTTAGTGCTGTAAAAACGATTGATAGAACCCAATTGCAAAATCCTGAATATATCACTGCCGTTGACATGGATGATGATGGCGATAATGATCTACTAACCGGAGCATATAGAAAAATTGTCTGGTTTGAAAATGACGGAATAGGAAATTTTGCAGAGCAGCAAATTTTAACAAATTCTGGTGCAGAATCTATATGCCCTGTTGATTTTGATGATAATGGAATGCTGGATATACTTTATTTATCAGAAAACCAGGTTTTTCTAATTATAAATCAGGGCGCTGGAAGTTTTAGCGAACCGCAGGTGATTTTCGATTCTCTAGCGGCCAGTGGAATTTATATGGCTGATATGAATGGCAATGACACTCTTGATTTCATCTATCATAATGAGACCAGCATTGGCTGGTTTGAAAATACTGGTGAGGGGGATTTTGGCGTTGAAAATATGATCAGTGATTCAGCCTGTGGAATTCGTTCACTGTTGATGTCTGATGTAGATGATGATCAAGACAATGATATAATTTTCTTCACATTTCGGGACGTTCCAATAGGAAATAGTGAACTTGAAGTTGACAATAAAATTGCCTGGTATGAAAACAAAGGTGCTGGGCAGTTTGAGCAGCCTCAACTGATTTATGATGGAATTGTTGATGCTATCTATGGTTCAGATATTAATGGAGACCGAATAGTAGACCTTATTTTCACAGAAAATGACAGATTGAGTTATTATCTAAATTATGGTCAGGGTGAGTTTGGTGACTCGGTGTTGGTTCCCGATTTGACTGGAAGAAAAGCTGCAGTTACCGTCCAGGATCTCAATAATGATAACTATCAGGATATAATATATTTCTCTTCTGGAATTGAAGATTATAGTGTTTGCTGGTTAAAAAATAATCTCAATCAAGGTTTTGAATCTCCAGTAATTATTCAAGATTCTGTTTATAGTATTTCCTCAATAGAAGCTGAAGACATGGATGATGATCAGGATTTTGATATTTTTTACGCATCTAAGGCCAATGATGAGATTGCCTGGTTTGAAAATATAGATGGTGAAGGCAAATTCGAAGAAGAAAAAATTATAACTACCCGCATAAATCCGAGATTTCTTTGCCAGGGCGACATTGACAATGATGGTGATGCTGATCTCCTCTGGGCGTCGCTGATAGATGCTTCCTACCTTGATAATAGAATTGTCTGGTACAAAAATACCGATGGCCAGGGAAATTTTGGCAAAATTAAAATTGTTGAAAAAACAGGTGTTCATGGAGTCCAGCTCGCTGATCTGGAAGGTGATAGTGATCTGGATATTTTTTATAGCATTGATTTTTTGAGCAAAAGAGCTCTTTATTGTTTAATTAACAAAGGGGATGGCGATTTTCGGGATTCACAAAAAATTATTGCAAATGTTACTGATCCCTTTCTTATAATTGATCTGAACAATGATAATCTAAAAGATGTCCTGTATTCCGGATGGGGTCTTAACTGGCATGAAAATCTTGGCGAAGGTGAGTTTTGTCAGGGTAAAGGGATTGTTAGGGATGCAATTTTATTGGATACAGCAGATGTAAATCGAGATGGCCGTTTTGATATAATTGTCTGCTCTAATGCTCAAGATAGTTTGTTCTGGGTCCAAAACAAAGGGGGTGGCAATTTCTCTGACTGTAAATTTCTTTATGATTTAAAGATCCATAGTTTTGATAATATTAAATTTGCTGATCTAAATAATGATAATACAATTGATATTCTTAATAACCAATATTTTAACAATACTGTTAAGTGGTATAAAAACGAAGGTGATCAAACATTTTCTGACTCGACAACAATTGATGATTCCGCTTACCATGTCAGGGATATTGTCGTATCTGATTTTGACAGAGATGGTGATCAGGATGTGTTATTCTCATCTTCAAATAATTCGATCTGGTATAAAAATGATGGTATAGGCAACTTTATCAAGCAGAACGAAATCACAAGTTCAGCTGCAACAGCTTTCTGTCCGGCAGATTTTAATAATGATGGATATCTAGACCTAGCCTGGGGCTCAATGGAGAAAGGTATTGTGGCTTGGAATGAAAATTTAAAATTGAGCAAAAACGAACCACATGAAAAAAAGATAGCTGATCATTTTATTTTACGGCAAAACTATCCCAATCCTTTTAATCCTACAACCAGGCTTCGTTATAATTTGCCGAAGCGGGAAAAGGTGACAATATCCATTTTTGATGTGAATGGCAAACATATCGAGACTTTAGTTAATAAGTTCCAATCTCCCGGAAATCATACAATTCATTGGAATGCGTCTGGACTTTCATCAGGAATTTACTTTTACAAAATTGAAGCCGGCGATTATATTAATTATCAAAAATGTACCTTAATAAAGTAGATTTATTGAAAAAGGATTAAAAGTGATTTTGTTTATGTTGATCGATATGATAATTCATTAGCATCCCTTTTTACAGGAATTAACAGCAAAATTAAATCGACTTGCGAATTTTATAAAACATAGGAAAAACAATATTAATGGCTATATAATGGGGCAAATATCTTAGACCGAATTACTCCAACTTTTTCTGTATAGAACATTTTTATTAGTGGCGATTCAATAAAAAAGTTGACACAATTTATACCATTATCCCGCTTAATTTCAAAGGCATACCCTAAATCCAAATAAATACCTTATATGTTGATTTTGTAGAAAGATAAATTTAATTTCAGAGGCCTTATTTTACAGAAGAGTAGTCCAATGAGTAATGAAATAGAAAAAAGAAGACAGGAAATAAAAGAACAGGGAGATATTCCCGAGCATATTGCCATTATAATGGATGGTAATGGGCGCTGGGCTCGTCAGAGAAATCGCCCACGCGTATTTGGTCATCGGGAAGGTATCAATTCCGTTCGAGATATTACCCGGGAATGCGGTAAATTGGGAGTAAAAGTTCTTACTCTCTACACTTTTTCAGTTGAAAATTGGTCACGTCCCGGCAAGGAAGTAACCGCTTTGATGAACCTGCTGGTTGCAACAGTGAACCGGGAAGTCAAAGAGTTAAATAAAAACAATGTTCAACTTTCTCTAATCGGCCAAATTGAAGATCTTCCTGAAGAACCTCGCCAGGCTCTCCTCAATGGAGTAGAAAAAACCAGCAATAATACCGGTCTAAAGCTCAATCTGGCTTTGAGTTATGGAGGACGCCAGGAAATAATTCATGGAGTTAGAAAATTAGCTCAACGAGTTGAAGAAGGGGAAATTTCCAGTCAGGAGATTGATGAAGAAATGCTGTCAAAAGCATTATACACAGCTGCCCTTCCGGATCCTGATCTTCTTATTCGGACCAGTGGCGAGTTCAGAATCAGCAACTTTTTGCTCTGGCAGATCGCCTATTCTGAAATCTATATTACTCAAACTTTTTGGCCGGATTTCCGAGAAATGGAACTTTTGGAGGCTATAAACGATTACCAAAGACGAGAAAGAAGATTTGGAAAAACCAGTGAGCAAGTCAATTAAAATTCAGGAGTCTTCACCTTAATGCGCAAGCAATTAATTTCAATTCTAGTTTTGATCAGTTTTATAACCTTTAGTTTTTTATCAGCCCAACAAGCCAACATGCCATCCCGGGAAATTAAAATTCTGGGTGTCACTGTCAAAGGCAACGAAACTATATCCGATAATAGTGTTCGCATTCAAAGCGGTCTCATTGAAGGTCAAACAATTAACCGTAGTAGTGTTTCGGAGTCAATTAATAAACTCTGGAATCTGGGGGTTTTTAGCAATGTTCAAATTTTTGCTGAAAAAACTACTGATGATGGCGTTTTTCTGCTCGTTGAAGTTGAAGAATATCCCAGAATAAGCAAATATGAATTTAAAGGCAATAAAAAGGTCAGCGATAGTAAGATAAAAGAAGAAACCAATATTGTTTTTGGAAGTGTGCTTACTCCCGACCTTGTCAATAAAACCAAGCGAAAAATTAAAGAGCTTTATGAAGAAAAAGGCTTTTTACGTACCGAGATCACGACTGATATAGTTGATACAAAATCAGGAAAAGATAAAAAAGTCGTTTTCAAAATTGAGGAAAATGAAAAAGTCCGCATTGATGAAATCAAAATTGTTGGTAACAAAGCCTTTTCTGATTGGCGTTTACATCGTGTTTTGAAAGATACTAAAGAGCGTTTTCTGCTTCTCTTTCGCCTTGGTAAATTTGAAGAAGAAAAATATGAAGAGGATAAGAAAAAATTATATTCATTCTATCGCAAAGAAGGTTACCGCGATTTTGAGATTCTATCCGATTCCATTTACTATTCTGACAATAAAAAACGCATGAATATAAAACTATCGGTCTATGAAGGTGACCGCTATAAATATCGCGATATCACTTTTTCTGGAAACAGTGAATATCCGGACCGGGTGCTTTTTAATTTACTCAATGTTGAATCCGGCGACTGGTATAACGAAGAAAAATTTCAGAAGAATCTCCAGGAAAATGTAGCCGGATTATACATGAACAATGGCTATCTTTATGCCCAGGTTACGCCGCAAGAAATTCCAGTAGGAGATAACAAAGTTGATGTCCATATTCAGGTAAATAAAAATCATAAAGTCGAAGTTGGTCACATAATGATCAGTGGAAACGATAAGACCTTTGATACTGTTATCAGAAGAAATATGAAGATCTATCCCGGCCAACTTTTTGATCGAGCTGCTCTTCAGCGCAGTTTACGAGAACTCCATATGCTCAACTATTTTTCTAAAGTTGAGCCTAATGTGGTGCCTGTCAAAGAAGACGAGGTTGACCTGGAGGTCTCTGTCGAAGAAAAATCATCAGACCGTTTGAATTTTTCTATCAGCTACAGCCAAATTCATGGCCTGATCGGTGGCGGTGGTGTGACTTTTAATAATTTCCTTGGTCGTGGCCAACAATTGCAATTCAGCTATCAGCGTGGAACCCAGTACTCTTTTGCAGGAAGTGGATCCAATCCCTATCAATCATTATCAGTAGGTTTTACTGAACCCTGGCTGTTCAACACACCGAATCTGGTTGGAGCCAGTTTTCAATATATGGAACAGGGGTCGGGAACATTGCGCTATTATCCCTATGATCTGAAAAAAATAGGTGGTTCTTTGCGCTATGGTCGTCGTTTTCGCTGGCCGGATAACTATTTCCAGGGCAGCTGGTCGATCAGTTTCCACAAAAAGGAATACAGTAATATAGATGAAGGTTATAAAGCTTATCTGGAGCGACAATTGTACGGGCATACCCGCTTAACTGAGGTCAAACTCAGTCAGGTGATCAGTCGAGACAGCCGGGATATGCCGGAATTTCCTACAAAAGGCTCAGTGTTTAACTGGCGGGCTAGCCTATCAGGAGGTCCACTGGGTGGTAATGAAGCCTATCATAAACATGATGTCTCATTCAAATATTTTTCACCACTTTTCTGGCAATTTGTTCTCATGAACCACATGCAATTTGGTGTAATTGAACAGATAGGTGAAGATGGTATTATTCCACCTGAAGAGCGTTTTATCATGGGTGGAGCTGGAATGATCTATGGTATTCCCCTGAGAGGCTATGAGGATAATCGAGTTGGTCCTCTTTATTCCTCTAATAGTTACTATCTAATGGGTGGTAAAAGCCTCTTCAAATATTCTGTGGAATTGCGACTGTCGATTTCCAAACAGCCTACAATTTATGCCCTTACATTTGCTGAAGCCGGAAATGTCTGGGAATCTTTTGGCAATACCGATCCTTTTGATCTTAAAAGATCAGCCGGTGCCGGAGTTCGATTCATTATGCCCCAGCTGGGTATGATCGGAGTTGACTTTGGCTATGGTTTTGATAATATGGATCCGAGAGGTTTTGGTGGTCCTGAAGGCTGGAAAACCCACTTCATCTTCGGACGATCTTTCTAATATTAATTCGATTCTTAGAATGGAATAGGAAAACAGTAGTTAAATAAGTTTTTATCAGGGAGATATTTTTAACTCAAAATTAGTCAAATATAATTTTCTTCAAGATAATACAAAGAATTTTGGTAATTTTTTTTATAATTTATACATTGTCAGGCAGAACATTTGTCTGAAAAATTAGTAATTAAAATTTAACTAGGAGGAAAAAGTGAAAAAGATAAGTTTGCTAGCCCTAACTTTTATCCTGATGCTATCAGGTGTGACCACACTTCATGCAGAACTGAAAATTGGATATGTTAATAGTCAAAGAATAATGCAGGAATGGGAGGTCGCCCGGGAAGCTCAGAAAAAACTTGACAAACGAAGCCAGGAACTGCAGACAGAATATCAGGATATGCTGGGAAGACTGGACAGTATGAATCAGACTTTTGAAAAACAGAAAATGATGATGAGTGAACAGCGCCGCCAGGAAAAAGAACAAGAAATCATGCAGTACCGTCAGCAAGTTCAGCAGTATCAGATGCAGAAATTAGGGCCTCAGGGAGAAATATATAAAATTCAGCAAGAACTTACTCAACCAGTCCTTGAAAAAATCCAGAAAGTTATCAAAGAAGTAGGCGATGAGAATAATTATGATTATATCTTTGATTCTGTTGCTGGAAATATTCTCTACGCTGCGCAAGCTCATGACCTAACTGATAAAGTGATATATAATCTTCAGCGGACTGAATAGTTTTGCAACTCAAATTAAGCAAAATAGCAGAGATCACTGGGGGAAATCTGGATGGTGATGGTTCAGTAATAATTCATGATGTTTCTGAGATCCAGAATGCCAAGAAAGGTGAAATCACTTTTTTGGGTAATCCAAAATATGAACATTATATTCAAGAAACAAATGCTGAAGCCATTATTGTTGGGCCTGATTTTTCCGGTGATTATAAAAATTTTATTAGAGTCGAAAATGTCAGTTTGGCATTTTCTAAAATGCTGGATCATTTTCGACCTTCGCCACCGCAACCCGAGCCCCAAATCCACCCCCAAGCAACTGTCTCCGAAAATGCAATTCTGGGAGTGAATATCTATATCGGCCCCAATGTTGTTGTTGAAGATGAGGCTGTTATTGAGAACGGTGCTGTAGTTAAAGCAAATTCTTATATCGGGTACAAAGCCCGGGTGGGAGCAAGCTCATTGATTAATCCCCGGGTTACACTTTATAATAATTGTGCAGTCGGGGAAAATGTAATAATTCATAGTGGAACAGTGATTGGGAGTGATGGTTATGGCTTTACTCGTACGGAAAAGGGCATTGAGAAAATCCCCCAAAAAGGTGGTGTAATTATCGAAGACGATGTTGAAATTGGTGCCAATTGTACGATTGACCGCGGCACAATCAGCAACACCAGAGTAGGTAAGGGGACTAAACTGGATAATTTAATTCAGCTTGGGCACAATGTTGAAGTTGGGCAATACTGTTTCATTGTTGCCCAAACTGGTATCGCTGGAAGCACAAAAGTTGATGACGGCGTTACCATTGCTGGCCAGGTCGGTATTGCCGGCCACATTAAAATTGGCAAAAAGGCAAAAATTGCAGCCAAGTCCGGCATTACAAAGGATGTACCACCCAATACTACTATGTTCTGGTACCCAGCCCGTGAACATCGAGAAGCCCGCAAAGACATCGTCAACATTCGTCGAATTTCAAAACTCAAAGAGCGAATTAAAAAATTAGAGCAAGAAATCGAAATAATGAAAGGATGATCTGTGAGAAATCAGCGGACAATTGGAAAGCCAGTGTCAGTATCTGGAAAAGGTTTGCATACTGGAGTTGATTCGACTCTAACTTTTAAACCTGCTCCGGAAAACACCGGTTATGTTTTTGTAAGAACTGACCTGGAGGAAAACCCCGAAATAAAAGCTGATATTGACCATGTGGTAGATATATCCCGAGGTACTACTCTGGAACATAATGGCCATAAAATGCATACTGTTGAACATGTTCTGGCTGCTTTAGCTGGATTGGGAATCAACAATGTTTATCTGGAAGTAGATAATATTGAACCACCTGTTTGCGACGGTAGTTCTATTGAGTTTGTTAAGGCCTTGCAGGAAGCCGGAATTGTAGAACAAAAAATCCCCCAACCTGTACTCAAAATTGATAAAATTATCCAGTATGGAAATCCTGAATCCGAAGCTGAAATCCATGTAGTTCCTTCCGAAACTTTTGCTGTGACTTTTCTGGTCGATTATGACATACCAGAATTGGGTGCTCAATATACAGCAACCTATGATCTTGAAGGTGAATTTGTTGAAGAATACGCCCCTGCTCGCACTTTTTGTTTTTTAAGTGAAGTTGAGCAGCTCAAAGAACAGGGCCTGATCAAAGGCGGTGATGTTGATAATGCGATTGTTTTTATTGATAAGCATATTGATCAGGAAGAAGTAGATCGGATTAAAAACCTGTTTACTATAGAGAAGGATGTCAAACTGGGCGAAAATGGAATTCTCAATAATATTGAACAACGCTTTTACAATGAACCTGTCCGTCATAAAATGCTGGATCTGATTGGTGATCTAGCCCTTCTGGGGATGCCTGTTACCGGCCATATTCTGGCTGCCCGGAGTGGCCACAAACACAATGTGGAATTAGTCAAAAAAATAAAAAAAGAATACAATAAAAAACTGATTCAGAAAAAATTCCAGGAAGAACCTCAGGATAAAGCTTTTCTCGATATCAAAGCCATTCAGAAAATTTTACCCCACCGTTATCCTTTCTTACTTATTGATCGTATTGTAGATCTAGTGCCCGGCGAAAAAGTACACGCCTATAAAAATGTGTCCATGAATGAGCAATTTTTTCAGGGCCATTTTCCTGGTGAACCGGTTATGCCAGGTGTTTTGATCGTCGAAGCTCTGGCTCAAGCCGGCGGACTACTTTTATTGAACTCAGAAGACAAGGCAGAAGAGAAATTGGTCTTTTTCACTGGCATTGACAAGGTCCGTTTCCGTGATCCCGTTGTACCAGGAGATCAGCTTCACCTTAAGATCGAATTACTAAAATATAAAATGAGAATGTGCAAGCTGAAAGGCGTAGCCTACGTCAAGGACAAAAAAGTAGCCGAAGCTCATATGATGGCCTCTGTTGTTGATAAAGATCGAGGCAATAATGGCTGATATTCATCCTACAGCGATTGTAAGTGACAGTGCTCAGCTGGGAGAGAATGTCAAAGTGGGCCCTTATGCCATTATCGAAGATCATGTCAAAATCGGTGACGGCTGTGAGATCAAACCCTATGCTCAAATTTTACCCCATACAACTATCGGTGAAAATAGTCGTATTTTTCAGCATTCCGTAATTGGCGAAATTCCCCAGGATCTCAAATTTGAAGGCGAAAAATCTGAAACTATAATTGGCGACAATACTACAATCCGAGAATTTGTGACTATCAATCGAGGAACAAAAGATCGCCAGCGTACAAAAATTGGAGATGATTGTTTGTTAATGGCTTATGTCCACGTGGCCCATGATTGTTTGGTTGGTGATAATGTTATTCTGGCCAATGCCGTGACTCTGGCCGGACATGTGACAATTGAAGATTGGGCTATTTTAGGTGGGCTTTTTGCTGTTCATCAATTTGTTAAAATTGGGCAACACTGTTTTTGTGGTGGCCATTTTCGCACTACCAAAGATATTCCGCCCTATATACTGGCTGCTGAAGAACCTATCAAATATAAAGGTCTCAATGTGGTCGGACTGAGGAGACGTGGATTTTCACCGCAAGTTCGCAAAGATATTAAAAAGGCTTACAAACTTATTTTCAGATCGGAGTTTAATGTATCTGAAGCCAGAAAAAAAATTGATAAAGAATTCGATAAAACTCCTGAGATAGAAAACATTTTAAACTTTCTGGAGAATAGTGACAGAGGTATTATTGGATAACCGCCTGTGGGTATTAAAAAAGCAACTAATCTCATTATAATTGTAATTTTAATTGTTCCAGTCCTATCTTTTGGCGGACTGGACCTTTCCAGCTATTCCCCTGAAACAGTTACTAATAAGATTGAACCGGTAATTTCTTTTTTATCCCAACGCCAGCAAATTCCTCTGGGACACTTGCTTCACGAAACCACACCAGGTGCTGTTGTAACGGCTCAGGCCAGTGCTGGGGCAACTTTAAGTAATTTATGGAAAGGAGCACCAGGATTGTGGAGTTCGGTCCTGGTTAGTAAAAATTTATTATTGAGTGCTACTTTAAATAATTCTGTAATAGATAATGATAATGCCACCAGTTTTGGTACTGGATTTACGACCAGCTGGGGTGAAGATAGCACTAAAAATTATTTTTCTCTGGGAGTCAATTATTTAAGAGGTCCGGATGATTTTTACTCTCAGAATATTCATATTTCACTTCAGAAACGGATGGTCTTGAGAAAATGGCAAATTATGTTCGGATTGACGAGACACTTCAACCGATTGAATATCAATGTGGCCGACAATCCCGATTCTGAAGATAATTATACCGACACCAAAAGAACAGAACTCACTCATCTACGAGCAGGAATTTACCGAAGGAGACAAAATTTCAGCTACGGCCTGGAAGCCACTGTTTCTCGCTTTATGGTGGGAATGAGCGTTAATATTAGTGCATATTTGCCTTAAAACAGGAGAAGAATGCGAAGATTATCAATACTGGGCTCGACAGGTTCAATTGGCACCAATACTATCGAGGTTATTGACGCCAATCCTGACAGCTTTGATATAAAGTATTTGACAGCCGGGAGCAACGCAGAAAAACTGGCTCAACAAACCCGCAAATATCAACCTGAGGCCATTGCTATCGCTGATTCCCAAAAAGCTGATCTACTTTCAGGAGAATTGTCAAATATAGATGTAGAAATTTTATCAGGTAGAGAGGGATTGCTGGAAATTGCCTGTCGCTCTGATGTTGATCTTGTCATCAATTCCATAGTCGGTCCGCCAGGAATGGAGCCTACTTATCGGGCTGTGCAGGCAGGAAATCATATCGCCCTCTCCAATAAAGAATCTCTGGTAATGGCGGGAAATGTTATTATAGCAGAAGCTCACCAGCGGAATGTTGATATATTCCCTGTCGATAGCGAGCATAATGCTATCTGGCAATGTTTGCAAGGTGAAGAATATGGAGAAGTACAGAAACTCATCCTGACTGCCTCGGGAGGTCCTTTTCGAACTAAACCAGATCAAGAACTTGCTCAGGTAACACCTCAAGAAGCTCTGGATCACCCCACCTGGAATATGGGAAAAAAGATTACCATTGATTCCGCGACAATGATGAACAAAGGGTTTGAACTTATTGAAGCCCACTGGCTTTTTGGGTTTTCCGCTGAAAATATTGATGTGCTCGTCCATCCTCAGTCCATTATCCATTCTATGGTGGAATTCCAAGATGGCTCAATCAAAGCTCAGCTCGGATTGCCGGACATGAAGTTGCCTATTCAATATGCACTTTTTTTCCCTGAACATAGACCTGTGCAGTGGGAAAACACCAATCTTGCTGAAATTGGCCAACTCACTTTTGAAGAGCCCGATTATAAAAAATTTTCCTGCCTGAGACTTGCCAAGCAGGCAATAAAAATCCAGGGCACAGCCGGCGCCATTCTCAATGTTGCTAATGATCTGGCTGTTCATGCTTTTCTCAATGAAAATATAAAATTCACTGAAATCCCTGAACTAATTGAAGAAGCACTCGATAGGGTGCCAATTATAAAAAAGCCCGATTTTGAACAAATTGTAGAAATTCAGAGGGAAACAGAAAAAGTTGTTAATGAATTAATAAAAAAGAGGAAATAGATTGTGAGTACTATAATAGGAATTGTTGTCGTTGTAGGCGGAATTATATTTTTCCATGAATTAGGACACTATACTTTTGCAAAATTATCGGGTATGCGTGTTGAGCAATTTTCCATAGGCTTCCCACCCAAGATCTATGGGAAAAAGATAGGAGAGACGGAATATCAGCTTAGCGCAATTCCCCTGGGAGGCTTTGTCAAAGTCACCGGGGTAATTGACGAAAGCCTGGACACTGAAAGCACTGTGAATCGTGATGATCCCAAATCCTTTGCTTCCAAGCCAACCTGGCAAAAATTATTATTCATCTCCGGCGGTGTTTTGTTTAATCTTCTGCTGGCAACTATCCTGTTTTTCACGATCACTATGTTTCGTGGATTTCAGGAACCATCTACAGATAAAGCCGTAGTTGGTACAGTAGTCGAAGGTTATCCTGCAGATTCTGTGGGAATGGAAAAGGGCGACCGAATTGTTAAAATTGATGGGCAAAAAGTTGAAAAATGGGAAGATATGACTGCTTTAATCCACAATCATCCTAATGATAGTATTGCTGTGTCCTGGCAGCATGAAGGTACGCAAAAAACAGCCAGGCTAAAAACACGAGCGCAAAAAACAATCAAAAATGGCAAATTTCAGAATATCGGTATAATTGGAATCGGTGCTGCAACTCAACATAGATCAGCGGGTTTTCTGGAATCTATTGGGCAAGGATTTGCCCTAACCGGATATTGGCTCAAGATCACAGTCGTTTCATTAAAAGAGATGATCATGGGGCATGTTTCACTGAAAAATGTTGGTGGCCCGGTCATGATTGCCCAGATGGCGGGAGAATCTGCTCGCTCTGGTGTTCTGACTCTGCTGGGATTTATGGCCATTATTAGTGTAAATCTGGCCTTGCTGAATATTTTACCGATTCCTGCCCTGGATGGTGGCCATTTAATCATAATTCTTGTGGAGGGTATTCGAGGACGAGAGCTTTCCAACAAGACCAAACTCAGAATCCAAAAAATTGGAATGCTGATAATATTTCTGTTAATGGGATTGGTTTTTTATAATGATATTGCCCGACTCATCACCGGTGGTTAATTTTTCACTTCCTTCAATTTCAGCACCAATTGGCCAAATTTGGCCTGACTGGTAATCTTGACAGGAAGGCGGAGAGAATCCTGGGAAATATAGGTCACGACCTTATTTTCATGCTTTTCAAATAATTTGCCTTCCTCAGAGAAAGGCTCCAGTTTAAAACAATTAAATTCGCCGGCCGGGACTTTGACTTTTTCCTGGCCGGTCACTTTTATATCATAATGTTTGAGAGTATCGCTGTCGAAATTATTGACTTTGAATACTTTGCCTGTATCCAGTTTGGTTTTCCTTAAATAATAAAAGATGGAAATTGCGTCGTGAATCGGCGGTTTTATTGCAGTTGTATCGCTATTGGAGATCGCAATTGAATCCTGATAATTGAAGACCACATTATAATCTTTTTTATATTTTCCTTCCCGAATTCGTTTTTGGAATTTGTAGGAATAATGGGTTTGCGGATCGATCCAGGTTTCCAGTTTGTCATCAATGCTAAATAAAAGATCAACAACCCCTGTTGAACGAGTGACATTTATTATATGGAAACAGGGGCGATCATCGATAGTGTCTATTTTGCTTACTTCCATCCAGGATTGACCGCCTTTGACAAAATTATACCATATCTCATATTCCAGTTTTTCACCTAACTGAACAGGAGACCTGGCTTGAATTGGATATGCTAGAACTAACAAAAAAATAATTATATAGATTTTTGAATTCAGTCTCATAATAACTCCATAGGTGGAATTTTACAACCCAGGATGGAATATTGCAAGTATAGATATTGTTATACAAGAAATTTTAAAGGAACAAACCTGTAAAAATATTATATTAATTTCTTCAGGATGTGCTTGTTTCAATGTATTTCAATGACATTTTGCAATAATAGAAATTAGTGAAGGGGCTTTTGAATTGTAAATTGCAACATATCTAATTCCTCTGAAAAGTTAAATGTATATAAAAGCCGCTTATTTAAACAAAGATGAATGAAATGTGATCAGGGGGTGACATCCATTAGGTTATCGGACTCCTGTACAGTATTTGCAAAATAACTATGAATATATCTAAAAAATTAGTGTCAACTTTTTTCTTGCAAGTTCAGAATATATAGATATTGAAATGGATTCTCGCATTTGTTTTTATCCAACTATCCAACCGGCAAACCATAAATTTTATCATGTAATAAAAAAGGCGGAGCTTTCGGGCTCCGCCTTTTGAACAATTATCTATAAAGAGTATTTTTATTCTTCTTTAGCGCGAGTAGCGTCCCAGTAGAAATAGATACAGAGAAGTACAAACATTGCAAAACCCAGGATTTCGCCGCCAGTAGATTCAGCCCAGTGAGTAGTTCCTAAAGCGGCTTTTAGTGACCAGGATGTACCAAAGATCTTTTTTCCAAAGAAAACTATGAAGGCTGAAAGAACCCCCATTATAGCACCTCCGGCAATGAAACCTGAAGCGATCAAGCGGCCCTTTTCTTCTCGTGCTTTGGACAGGGCTTCACTTTCAGCGCTCTTTTTTACAAAGTAGGCAATCAAACCACCTATTAGAATCGGAGTGTTGAGGTAAATTGGCAGATACATACCAAGAGCAAATGCAAGAGCAGGAACTTTCAGAAAGTCCAAAAGCAAGGCCAAGATTGCACCGGCCAGATAAAGGAGCCAGGGTGCTGGAGAACCGGTCATAAGCGGTTTCAATACAGCAGCCATAGCAGAAGCCTGAGGGGCTTCCAGTTGATCGGGACCGGGCCCAAAACCGTAAGTTTTGTACAATACGAGAATTACAAAACCAACTGATGCTGCTGAGAAAAGGGTACCCAGGAATTTATATTTTTCCTGAGTTCTGGGAGTTGTTCCCAGCCAGTATCCAATTTTTAAATCGGTCACAAAACCGCCTGCCATGGAAAGAGCAGTACAGACTGTACCACCAATCAGAAGGGCGGCTAGCATTCCACTTTTTCCCGATAGGCCGACTTTGACCAAAATTACAGAAGAAAGAATCAGAGTCATTAGAGTCATGCCGGAAACAGGATTTGTACCTACAATGGCAATTGCCCGGGCGGCAACGGTTGTGAATAAAAAGGAGATTATAAAAACGATTAAAAGACCAACTATAGCATGCCAGACATTGAGTTGAACAACGCCAAAAAGAAAGTAGGCAAAAATACCGACAAAAGAGAGAAATAAGAGAACAGCAACGGCTTTCATGGGAATATCTTGCTGAGTGCGCGGTGTTGCGCCTTCTTCTT
>Ga0102934_1001390_pt1 | contig 16938 bp, 14 predicted proteins | sample SalPonR2_A_D1_MG_FD_78175 | JGI IMG/M metagenome (GOLD analysis project Ga0102934, IMG submission 78175) | Salt pond soil microbial communities from South San Francisco under conditions of wetland restoration - Salt Pond MetaG R2_A_D1_MG | ecosystem: Environmental > Aquatic > Marine > Intertidal... | reverse complement strand
GGCAACCAGACAGGCATGCTGTCCGCCGGCACCGCCAAAACAGTTCAGCAGATAGCGGGTGACGTCATGGCCGCGCTGGATCGAGACGGTCTTGATGGCGTTGGCCATGGCCGTGACCGCGATACGGACGAAACCTTCTGCCACTTGTTCCGGGCGTCGGCTGTCGCCGGTCCGGCGCTGGATCTCTTTACTCAGGTCATCGAAGGCCTGGCGAACGCAGTCCGAGTCCAGCGGCTGGTCACCATCGGGGCCGAACAGGGCAGGGAAGAAGCGCGGCTGGATCTTGCCCATCATCAGGTTGGCATCGGTTACGGTCAGCGGGCCGCCGCGCCGATAGCAGGTTGGACCCGGATCGGCGCCGGCCGAATCCGGCCCGACCCGATAGCGGCTGCCGTCGAAGTGCAGGCAGGATCCGCCGCCGGCAGCGACGGTATGGATCTCGAGCATCGGGGTGCGCAGGCGAACGCCTGCCACCTCGGTTTCGAAGGCGCGCTCGTAGTCGCCGTTGAAGTGGGCAACGTCGGTGGAGGTGCCGCCCATATCGAAGCCGATGACCCGATCGAAGTCGGCGCGCTTTGCCGTCTGAGCGCAGCCGACGATGCCGCCGGCCGGTCCGGAAAGGATGGCGTCCTTGCCGGCGAATCGGGCTGCGTCGGTGAGGCCGCCATCGGACTTCATGAAGCTCAGGGAAATCCCTTCGAGGTGGCCGGCGAGGCGATCGGCGTGGCGCCGCAGGACTGGAGAGAGGTAGGCATCGACGACGGTCGTGTCACCGCGCCCGATGAATCGAATCAGCGGGCTGACCTGATGCGACAGGCTGACCTGCTCGAAGCCGAGCTCCTCGGCCAGCGCCCCGATCCGCTGTTCGTGGTCAGGAAAACGATAGGCATGCATCAGGACGACGGCCAGGGAGCGGATACCCTGTTCGCGCAAGCCGATCAGCACAGTGCGCAGTATGTCGGGAACGAGTTCGCGCAGGACCCGGCCCTGGGTATCGACCCGGACGTCGATCTCGCGGACGGTCTCGTAGAGCATATCGGGGCGCTGGATGTTCAGCGCGAAGATGTCCGGGCGCGCCTGGGTGCCGATCCTCAGCGCATCCCGGTAGCCTGCATTGGTGAGCAGTGCGGTGCGTTCGCCCTTGCGTTCCAGCAACGCATTGGTGGCGACGGTCGTGCCCATTCGAACGCTGTGGATGCGATCGGCTGGCAGCGGCTCGCCGGCCTCGAGCTCGAGCAGATCACGGATGCCCTGCAGCGCGGCATCGTCGTACTGTTCGGAGTTTTCGGACAGCAGTTTCATAGTCTTCAGACTGCCGTCGGGGCGGCGCGCCACGATATCGGTGAAGGTGCCGCCGCGGTCGATCCAGAATCGCCACTGTTCCTGCTTGTTGCTGATGGCGTTCGCACCTCGACGCGATGGGTTCCGGCGGCAGCCGATGGATGGGCAGGAGTATAGCTCGCCCTTGCTCGGGATTCATGGCGCTATCATCGGCGGGAGTCCTTGGGATTGACCGATCGGAGTTGGGATGAGTGTTCGAATGATTGAAATGCGCCTGCCGTGCGAACGCCTGGAGGGTCTGAAGAAGCGGCTGGCCGACTACGAGCCGATCTCGATGTCTGCCTTGCTCGATGAAGACCGGACTCACGCCGTTCTGCGTGTGCTGGTTCCACAGCGCCGCGTCGAGGCGGTTCTGGATCGCTTTGAAGCGCTGAGCGAGCGCTATGACGACTTTCGAATGACCCTGTATGCGGTGGAAGTGACGCTGCCGCTGCCAGCGGATGAGGTCGAGGCCGAAGACAAGGGCAAGGATGTCATCGCCGACAGCAGCGACCAGCCACTGACCGCCCGCCTGAAAAGCGCCGAAGAAAGCAAAGCCGAGGTCGATCGTCTCAGCCGGGTCGAGCTGCATGCGCGGGTCAAGAAGAATGCGCGGGTCAATGCAGAATATCTCCTGCTCGTGCTGTTTTCCTCGATCGTCGCGGCGGTCGGTCTGGTCCAGGGCAATATCGCCGTGCTGGTCGGCGCGATGGTGATTGCACCGCTGCTCGGCCCCAATATGGCCCTGGCGATGGCGGCGACCCTGGGCGATTTCAGGCTGGGCTGGCAGGCCGTCCGGACGGGCCTGACCGGTGTCGCCATGGCTACCATTCTGGGCGTGCTCTGCGGGATGGTTTTCAAGGTTGATCCGAGCCTGCCTGAAATTGCCAATCGCACCCGGGTCAGCGAACTCGATCTGCTGCTGGCGCTTGCGGCCGGCGGCGCCGGCGCGCTGGCCGTGACCAGCGGGGTCGCCGGCACCCTGGTCGGGGTGATGGTCGCGGTCGCTCTGCTGCCCCCGCTGCTGGTGGCGGCCCTGCTGACCGGGGCCGGACAGTGGTCCGGCGCCTACGGCGCGCTGCTTCTCTACAGCACCAATATCGCTGCCCTGAATCTTGCGGCCGTGGTGGTCTTTCTCGCCCGTGGGATCAGTCCCAGGCGTTGGTGGGACAAGGCAAGGGCGCGCAGAGCGGCCTGGCTGTTCCTGGCCTTCTGGAGCATCGCCCTGGCGCTGCTGGCTGCATTGCTCGTGTTCCAGAACCGTCAGCTGGCGCTGTAGGGTTTCAGGCTCGGAGCGATTCCATGTCGATCACGAAGCGATATTTGACGTCGCTCTTCTTCATCCGCTGGTAGGCCTGGTTGATGTGCTTGATGTCGAGCATTTCGATGTCGCAGACGATGTCGTGCTCGGCACAGAAATCGAGCATCTCCTGGGTCTCGGGAATGCCGCCGATCAATGAGCCGACCAGGCGCTTACGGCCGAAGATCAATGCGCCGCCGGCCACCGGCGGTTCCAGCGGCTCGGGCACGCCGACCAGGATCAGGGTGCCGTCTCGCTTGATGCATCCCAGGTAGGGATTGAGATCGTGCGGGACCGGCACCGTGTCGAGGACGAAGTCGAGCCGGTTCATCTGGGCCGCCATCTGTTCTTCATCGGTCGAAACGACCACCTGGTGCGCGCCGTGACTCAGGGCTTCTTCGGTCTTGGCAGCGGAGCGGGTAAACAGAATGACCTCCGCGCCGAGGGCGCGGGCCAACTTCACGCCCATATGGCCCAGGCCGCCCATTCCGACCACGCCGATCCGGTGCCCGGCGCCCACGCCGAAGTGGCGCAGTGGCGAATAGACGGTGATGCCGGCACACAGCAGGGGTGCAGCGGCGGCGGGATCCAGCCCTTCGGGCACGCGCAGGACGAAGCGGTCGCTGACGACCATTCGCTCTGAATAGCCGCCGAAGGTTCGTGAGCCATCCTGGCGGTCTTCGCCGTTGTAGGTAAAGGTCGAGCCCTGTTCACAGTACTGCTCGAGGCCCTCGTCGCAGGCCGCGCACTGACGGCAGGAATCGACCATGCAGCCAACGCCGACTCGATCGCCTGGCTGGAACCCGGTGACCTCGGGTCCGACAGCGGTGACCGTGCCGATGATTTCATGCCCGGGTACGACCGGGTATTCGGTCATGCCCCAGTCGTTTTCGACGAAGTGGATGTCCGAGTGGCAGATGCCGCAGAAGTCGATCTCGATCGCGACGTCGTCAGGGCGGAGCGCCCGGCGTGGGATCGGCATCGGCGAAACGCCGGAGGTTTCGGATTGGGCACCGTAGGCGCGTACGTCGGTCATGGTTGGATCCTGGCGGAAGAATAGGTTGGCTAGTGTACTCCCTGAGTCGAGTCAGGGTTCCGAGCTCAGCTCGGCAAGCTGGCGCAGGGTCCACGCGATGCCGGGTGGCTCACCGTCGTTGAGTGGCCCGGCTCTGAGCAGTCCTCGGTGGGATGCAGTCACGATGTCCGGTGCCGCTGCGCCGGGTGCGGGCAGCGAATCGACGGCGACAACGCCATCGCCCAGCTGGGCTGCGCTATCGTTCAGCCAGCCTGTGAAGCGCTGGCGCCAGTCCTTGTCGCCGGTGCGTTTCTCGAGCGCCTCGAGCCCGGTCTGGCGTTGTTCGGCGTCGAGACGAATTTCTCCGCCCAGAATCCTGAGCGGGATATCCTCTGGCCAGGGTCTTTGGTTGAGGTCCGCGAGAAAGCGGCTTCCCGGACGCAGGTCGACCTTGGCCGCGCCGGTGCCGTCACGCAGCCCGGCAAACAGACCGAAATCATCGACCTGTTCGGAACCGAACAGATCCCGCAGCTCGAGCCATACGCGCAGGCGGGCCCATTCGGAGCCCTGATTCGGCGTGCCGACCAGCAGGGCCGCGACAACATTGGCGCTAGCGGAATCGAGCGCGGGGAGGTTGCGGGTGACGAAATCACGGATCAGCAGGCCGCCCATGCTGTGCCCGAGCAGAACCACTGGCTGCCGGGCAGGCAGTTCAGACCAGTAACGAGTCAGAAGGTCGGTGCTTTCGGCAATCGATTGGTCGTTCGGATAGAGAAAGCGGGTATGGGCGTAGCCGTGCTGTTCGAGCGCATCGGACAGCCGATCGAAGATGCCCCCGGGCTCATCGAGCCCATGAATGAGAACGACCAGCAGTTGATCCTCTGTGGCCAAGGGCGCCGGATCGAAGCCGACCGCCGAGGGCCGCGGCTGCATGGTCTCGGGAAACCAGGACTGCAGCCGAGCCTGGGCTTCGCTCCTCAGCCAGGCTTCGTGCTCCGGTCGATGCTCGGTCCAGAGAATCCAGATCAGACTCAGGCCGAGGCCCAGAGCCAGCAGCACCCGCAGCCAGGGACGCTGACTTGCCTTCCTGCTCATGGATCGGGGGGTGAATTGGTGCTTGATTCGTTACGTGAATCAGCGCTGATGACCCAGCTCAAGGGGTCGACGCCGAAGCAGCGCTGCATCTCGGTATACAGCTCGGGATGGTGCTCGCTCAGGTCCCGAGGCTCCTCGTAGAAGGTTTCGGTCAGTACGGCGAAGAACTCGGCCGGGTTGGTCGCGCCGTAGGGATCGATGACGGTCGGCAGTCCGCGCTCGACCCGATCGACGTGCGCATCGAACTCGAGCTTCATCGTTTCGGCCCAGCGGCGTGCGTCCCCCGAACCGCGCAGACCGGGTGCGCCGTCGATGGCGCCATCCATGTCGTCGATCTTGTGGGCGAATTCGTGCAACACGACGTTGTGCCCGTCGCGGGCGTCGACGGCACCGTGAAGGACCGAATCCCAGGCAAAGATCACTGGACCGCGCATCCAGGACTCACCCAGGCGATGCTCGCGACGAACCGAGGACACGACGCCGTCGAAATCCTCCTGATCCGAAAAGAAGGTGCTGGGATAGACGTAGACCGACGAGAAGTTTTCATAGAACTGGCCCGGGCGGTTCAGCAGCAGCATGCAGGCGTTTCCGGCGATGGTCAGGCGGACCTCATCGGTGATTTCCTGGCCGTGGAAGCCCTGGAAATTCATCGAGTCGAGAAAGACCTGCACGTGACCATGCAGCCTGGGCTTGAGTGCTTCCGGCAGGCGCGAATACAGGGCCACGTTGCTTTCCAGAATGGCGGTCGCGGCATCGGACAGAGGCTGCTTGAAGCGGCGCTGACGTCGGTAGCGCCGCCACCGATTCCAGCCCAGCCAGGCAACGAAGGCCAGGGCCGTCACGATCAGGATTTCCATCGGCTCAGTCCGAAGATTCGAAGAAGATGGAATCCTGCGATGTCTCGAGCAGGTGCCCGTAGCGCGCCTCGATTGCCGCGCGGCGGAGCTTGAGAGTCGGGGTGAGCAGACCGTTTTCCGGCTCCCAGCTGTCGCTGATCACGATCAGCTGCCCGAGCCGCTCGTGCGGCTCGAGTTCCTGGTTCACGGCGCGCCGGGTCGCTTCCAGTTCAGCGGCCACAAAGGACCGATCCGCCGGTGCGGTGTCGGCCAACTGAACCAGCGCGACCGGCTGGGGCAGGCCGGACCCGGTCACGCAGGCCAGCTCGATGTGGTCGTTACGCGCCAGCAGGCTTTCGATCGGCACCGGGGAAATGTACTTGCCTTTCGCGGTCTTGAACCGTTCCTTGACCCGGCCGGTGATACGAACCCAGCCATCGCTGTCGATGCTCGCCTGATCGCCGGTCCGGAAGTAGCCGTCGACGAAATTCTCGCTGCTGGCCTCCTCGTCCCGGTAGTAGCCCTGCATCAGGCAGGGACAGCGAATCAACAGCTCATGCTGCTCGCTGATCTTCAGGTCGACGTCGGGCAGGGCCTTGCTGATGGCACCGTAGTGAGGCGGTTGCCCGGCAGGCAGAGAGGTGCCGTAGGCGAAGGTTTCGGTCATTCCCCAGCCCTCGCTGATCGGCACGTCGAGACGATCCCACCATTCGAGCAGGGACAGCGCGATCGGCGCACTGCCGCTGGCAAACCAGCGGGCCTGATCCAGACCCAGTCCGCGTTTGATCTTGCGTTTGATCATGCCGCCAATCAGCGGCAGTCCGAGCAGACGATCCAGTTTGCGCTGCGGCAGTTTCTCCAGGATGCCGATCTGGAATTTCTTCCACAGTCTGGGCACCGAGCCGAACAGCGTCGGTCGAACATGGGCCATATTGTCCATGAAGGTATCGATGGACTCGACAAAATAAAGGGTGCTTTCGCCATAGAAGCTGGCGGCCTCGACGTAGGCGCGCTCGGTGCAGTGGGACAGCGGCAGATAGGACAGGATCCGTTCGCCAGACTGGACACCGATCGCCTCGGGGAGATTCTTCCCGACCCAGGCAAAATTGGCGTGGCTGTGCATCGCGCCCTTGGGCTCGCCGGTGCTGCCGGAGGTGTAGAGCAGGGTGGCCAGATCGTCGGGCTCCCTGGCCTTGAGCTGGAATCTCCCGGCGTCCGACTTTTCTCTGAGTTCATCCCACTTGAGTTCACCGACCGCCTCTGAATAGGGCATGGCGATCGTGCGAACCCCCGCCGGAACCTCGCTCAACTGACTGGCGGGATCGTCGATCTTGCCGACGATCAACACCTTGGTGCCGCTGTGCTCGACGATCTTGCGGACTGTCGCGGTATTGGCGGTCGGGTAGACCGGAACACTGACCAGCCCGGCCAGAATGATCGCCATATCGGCCAGGACCCAATGGGCGCAGTTGCGCGAGATGATGCCGACCCGATCACCCGGCTCGAGGCCGAGATCGCTCAGTGCCACAGCGAGCTGACGCGCCTCCTGGATCGCCTGCCCCCAGGTCCAGTGCTGCCACTCGCCCTCGACGGGCTGGGCAAGATAGAGCTGAGCCGGGGTGGTCTGCGCCCGTTGCAGAAGTTGATCCTGGATGCCCCTCATGTGTTTGCCTGCTGTTGGAAACCGGCAGTTAAATTATCACGTGACCTTCACTCCGCCTACACGAATTGCGCACATCGCGATCATGCCCTCATGGGATGACTCCGATCTGGAGCATTTCTCACCCCGCGGGCGATCACTCCATGGAGGACAGGCCGATGGGAGTCTGCTATTGTGCACCGCATAAACCGCGCTACAGGTCCGGCAACATGCTCTATCAGCTCTATGAATTACAGCGCTCTGTTCTGAGTCCTTTCAGCATCTGGTCACAGGCAGCAGCAGAGGTGCTATCCAGCCCAGCGAGCGCCTTTTCGAAGTTTCCGGGCGCTGATCAACTCGCGGCAAGCTATGAGCTCCTGCATCGTATCGGCAAGGATTATCACAAGCCCGAGTTCGGCATCGAACAGGTCTGCGCCCACGGCCACACGGTGCCGGTCGTCGAGATCATCGAGATGCACAGGCCCTTCTGCAAGTTGATGCGTTTCAAGCGCTATTCGGATGATGGCGAGACGATTGCCGATCTCAAGAACGATCCGGTCGTGCTGGTTGTGGCACCCCTCTCAGGCCACCATTCCACGCTGCTTCGCGATACGGTCCGCACCCTGCTTCCCGAGCACAAGGTCTACATTACCGACTGGCTGGATGCGCGCATGGTGCCAGGCGAGAAGGGCGGCTTCTCGCTCGACGACTACGTTGCCTACATCGAGGACTTCATCCGTCATATCGGCGCTGAAGAGCTGCACGTCATGGCCGTATGCCAGCCGGTCGTGCCCGTGCTCGGAGCGGTTGCGCTGATGGCAGCGCGCGGCGAGACCTGCCCGAAGTCACTGACCCTGATGGGCGGCCCCGTGGATGGTCGCCAGAGCCCGACCGGAGTCAACAATCTGGCCACCACGCATTCGCTGAGCTGGTTCCGCGCCAATCTGATTCATCCGGTACCGGCCAATTTCCCCGGTGCCGGAAGGCTTGTCTATCCCGGGTTCATGCAGCATGCAGGATTCATGGCGATGAACCCGCGCCGCCACGCACGCTCGCACTGGGATTTCTACAAGCATCTGATCGATGACGATCTGGACGATGCCGAGTCGCACCGCAAGTTTTATGACGAGTACAACGCTGTGCTCGACATGCCGGCCGATTACTACCTCGACACCATCGAAACGGTATTCAAGGAATACGCCCTGCCGCGCGGCCAGTGGGTGGTCAACGGCGAAACGGTTCGTCCGGAGGCCATCAAGGACACTGCCCTCCTGACTATCGAGGGGGAGCTGGACGATATCTCGGGCCTCGGTCAGACCCGCGCAGCACAGGATCTTTGTCCCGCCATCGCGAAGCAACGTCGCAGACATTTCGAGGTGCCCGGTGCCGGCCATTACGGCATCTTCAGTGGCCGCAGATGGCGAACGCAGGTGTATCCTGTGGTGCGAGATTTTCTGCGTGCCGTCTGATCGCTTTTTTCGATCCCAGTACACCTGAAGGAGCCACCATGTCCGGATTCAGCAAACCTGTTCTTGCCCTTCTCCTGCTGCTCTTGCTTGGCCTGGTCTCGGTGCTGCAAGTTGCCATGGCCCAGGAGGAGGGCGCGGAAACGACCCGAGTCCTGAATACCCTGCTCGATGAGTTTCTGGCCGGGGCATCGGTCAACGACCGCGCCACCCATGAAGCATTCTGGGCCGATGAGCTCATCTACACCAGTTCCAGCGGTCAGCGCTTCGGAAAAGCAACGATTCTCTCTGGCCTGGATGCCAGCACCCCGGATCAGGCACCTGTCCCGCGCTATTCTGCCAGCGAAGTCCAGGTTCGGGATTTCGGGGAGCTTGCCGTCGTGACCTTCCGACTCCTGGCCCATCAGGACGGTGAGTTGATCGATCAGTACTTCAATACCGGGGTGTTCCGCCATGCCGATGACGGCTGGCGCGCGGTCACCTGGCATGCCACGCGAATCCCCTCGGAGGCAGCTGAGGATTGATCTCGCCTGCCATTGACGGTCCCGAGACTCGGTTCAGCCTTCGAAATTGCCCCGGAAGATGATCGGCGACAGCGGGATCGCGGTCGGGAAATAACCCGCGGGCGCCCCGGAAATCTGCTCGATGGCACCGCCTGCGGGGGCGACGGTGAACATCTGGGCCGAGGCGGGGGTGGCCGCCGGGATGAACTGCCCTCCCTGATTGACCTGGGTGCCCGCGGCGAAATAGAGCCGCTGGTCGTTCGGTCCCCAGTCGACTCCCAGAGGATAGTTTCCGGGCTGGAAGGTCGCGACAATCAGGCCTGAACCGCTGCTGATGTCGATCACGATCAGGTCGGTCTGGGCCGGCTGATTCATCAGCGGCGAGGGAAAGGTGATGCGGAAGAATGCCAGGCGGCTGCCGTTGCGCGAGAACGCCGGGAATGCATGGGTCTCTGCAATGATCTGGCCGGGCAGGTCGGTGACGACCGGCTGAGTGAGCTGGCCGACACGACCGAAGGCGCCGGGCCCGGTTTCGCCGAACAGCACGATGCCGGCGGCAACCGTCTCGCGTCCGGCATTCGTCGTGACCGGAACGTAGCCGGGTGTGGCGAACACGGGGGCCACAGGCGACCAGTCGATTCCGACGAATTCCGACTGATAGAAATCGATCGCGTTGCCCTGGCCGAGCTCGGCCAGGGCCAGGTCGAAGCCATCGCTTGCCCGAATGACGCTGAGCTGGCGAAATGATCCGCCGCCCTGTGGGCTCGAGCTGGAGAGCTGATTGACATAGGCGACACGCTGACCGTTGACCTCGGTCGCGCTGAACAGAGGCGAGGCGAACAGGAAGCTGCCATCGGGTTGTTGCTGAGTCACATTGTTGACGAGCTTTCGGGTCTGGCCCGTCAGCAGGTCATGGGCGAACAGATCGGTGCTGGCTTCACTCGGCTGGGCCGGATCGGGGCTGCTGACAACCAGCAGATTTCCCAGGGGTGAGACGCTCGGAAACTGCGGGTTCGGCAGCCCCGTCTGGATCGAAGTCACATTGCCGTTGATCACCCGGAAGATCGCGCCCTGCGGTTCGGTGCCGTTGCCGATGTCGGCCCCGAAGATCACCTGGGCATGCGCTGGGATGCACAGAAACACAGCAAGGATAAGTAGGGCGCGGGGCAGGGGAGTGGTGGGTCGATTCATTTCAGGTCTCTTCTCGGAGGATTCTGATGGTTACTAACGAGATCAATGGTCTCGTTAGTAAAGCGCAGGCCCGCCTGAGAATGGTTCATCGGATTCGAACCTTTCCGGATCCGAGCGCCTTCCGGCCACGGTCGAAATCGCTCCGCTATACTGCAGGGCCGAAAGCCTCCTCCGAACTGATAGCGCATGGTCCCGAACGAAACCCGACCCGAACTCAGCCTGATCATTCCCTGCTTCAATGAGTCGGAAGGTATCGGGGCACTCTCGGATGCCCTGCATCGGGTCATGGAGGCGCTGGACGCCGAGAGCGTCGAGATCGTGGCCATCGACGACGGCAGCTCCGACGACACCTTCGAACGACTCATGAGCTGGCGCGAGCAGTGCCCGGAGGTCCAGGTGATTCGTCTGGCCCGCAATTTCGGCAAGGAGGCCGCCATGACCTGCGGCCTGCACCTGGCCAGTGGCCGATCGGTGGTGATTCTGGATGCAGACCTCCAGGACCCGCCTGAACTGATACCGGCGATGCTCGAGCGCTGGCGTGCCGGTGCCGATATGGTCCTGGCCCACCGCAGCCTGCGTGACGAGGACGGCTGGTTCAAGCGGATCAGCGCCGCAGCGTTCTACCGCCTGATGGGCATGCTGGCCCGCAATCGCGTTCCGGCCAATGTCGGCGACTTCCGGCTGATGGATCGCCGCGTAGTCGATGCCTTGCTGCATCTGCCGGAAAAGACCCGATTCATGAAGGGTTTGATGAACTATGTCGGCTTCAAGGTCGAAATCATCGACTACGTTCGCCCGGCCCGGCATGCGGGCGTCAGCCGCTGGAGTATCTGGAGGCTGTGGAATCTTGCCCTGGAAGGCATCACCTCGTTCAGCACGGCACCGCTGCGGGCCTGGGGCTATCTCGGTTTCCTGTTTGCATTTCTAGCCCTGCTGTATGCCAGCTTCATCGTGATCCGGACGCTGATCTGGGGGGTAGATGTGCCGGGTTATGCGTCCCTGGCCACGCTGATCCTGTTCTTCAGCGGTCTGCAGATGTTTTCCATCGGTATCCTCGGCGAGTACCTGGCGCGGATCTTCATCGAGACCAAGAACCGGCCGCTCTACGTGGTCCAGCAGATCGAGGGCTTCGACGCCGACTGGATCGAAGGCCAGCGTCAGCGCGTGGTCGGCAATATCGTCCTGCCGCGGCAATAACGGGATTCATCACCGGGCAAGGGGGAAGGCAGAGACCCTGGCCCCGGACTTCGTCCGCATTTTCACCAGGGCTATTCGCTGAGGGCGCCGCCGCAGCTCGAGCCCTGGCCGGCGGTGCAGCCGTAGCAGTGATCGCCGATACCGATGCGGCGCGGCAGCTCGGATCCTTCGAGCAGGTCACGCAGGTGGCGGGGTTCGCGATTGCCGCCGATCGGCAGGCCGAGCATCTGATTGAAGTCGCAGTCGTAGAGGTGGCCCTGATAATCGACGCTGATCAGGTTGCGGCACATCACGGCTTTCAGATTGTCCGGGCGATAGGCGTCCTTGAGCAGCTGCATGTAGTCGGTGAACTGGCCCTGTGCGGCCAGGATTGCTCCGAAGCGCTTGATCGGCATGTTGGTAATGGTGAAGAGCTGGTTGAAGCGGATGCCGAACTCCTCGCCGAGCAGACGCTTGTAGTCGTCCTCCAGCGCGCCCTGCGGCGGCGGCAGGCTGGGGCCGAGCGGGTTGTAGACCAGGTTCATCTCCAGGCCGCTGTCCGGCTCACCGTAGCCAAGCGCGTTGAGGGTCTGCAGCGCCTTGATCGATGCCTCAAAGACGCCGTTTCCGCGTTGTGAGTCGACATTTTCCTTTGAGTAACACGGAAGGGAGGCGATGACCTCGACGCGTTGACTGGCCAGAAATTCCCCGACCCATTCGTAACCGGCTTCTTCCATGATGGTGGGGTTGAGTCGATCCATGACGTGCATGCCCCGAGCTCGCGCCTGTTCGACCAGCCAGCGAAAATGCGCGTTCATTTCCGGCGAGCCGCCGGTCAGATCGAGCGTTCTGACCGCGAAACGATCGGCAACGGCCAGCGCCTGTTCCATTGTCGACTTGTCCATCAGTTCGGTCCGGTTGGGGCCGGCGCCGACGTGGCAGTGCAGACAGGCCAGATTGCACAGGTAGCCGAGATTCATCTGCAGCGTATCGATGCGCTCGCGCCGGATGGCGGGGAAGTCGGTTTTCTGGAGTAGAGGCCAGGTATCGCGCATGCAGTCAGGTGTCCTCGTCAGTCCTTTGTCGGGCAGGTCGAAACGGATTGGCCAGCAATGATCGAAGACTCAGATCGGCCTCGTTCCGGAACTCATCGAGTCCGATGACCATGGTCCGCTCGTTCTCTTTCGGGGTATCAGTGTAGCTGCTGAAGAGTCGATCCCAGATGGACAGATGAAAGCCGTAGTTCGAGTCGGTTTCGGGCTGCCAGCTGGAGTGATGAATGCGATGCATGGAGGGCGTCACGAACAGCCAGCGAAGGGCTCGATCCAGCCTTCGAGGCAGGGCCGTATCGGTGTGGGTCCAGAGGGCACCGGTCGCCAGCAGGACCTCGAACAGCAGAACGGCGATGGGATGGGGGCCGAGCAGCCAGATCACTCCCAGCTTGATTCCCATCGACAAGGAAATCTCGAAGGGGTGGAAGCGGAACCCGGTGGTGACGTCGAAGCCGGTGTCGGTGTGATGAATGCGGTGGAGTCGCCAGAGCCAGGGCAGTGTATGCATGATCCGGTGCTGCCAATAGATGATCAATTCGAGCATCAGCATGGCGAGCGGAATGGTCAACCAGGCCGGCCAGGCCAGCCATCCGAACAGGCCGCCTTGACGATCGTGGACAATGACTGCCAGCGCCACCGCCAGGACCGGAAAGGCCAGGCGCAGGATCAGGGTGTTCAGAACGGCCAGGGCGAGATTCACGGCCTGACGCCGGGCTGGCCGACCGTCGCCTCGGCGCGGCCAGAAGTGCTGTATGGCAATCATCAGCAGCAGCATGCCGGCAAAGGCGCTCAGCCTGAACAGGGGCTCGTTGTTCAGCAGAAACATGACCGGATGCTAGCACTCCGGGGTGGATTGATTGCTTTCATGCGTATCCGGCCGGCTGAAGGAAGTTGATGCGTATCACATTGCCTGGTTGCAAAGTAGCGGCCAGTCACACAAGATAGGGGTTCTAATCACCGAGGGAAGGATCATGAAAAGGACGATAATTGCGCTGTGCCTGCTGGGGTTGACTTCCGCGGCTCTTGCGGCCAACCACATGAGTGAAGACGAGCAGGCGGTCTGGGCCGTCGTGGCGGCATCTTGGGAGGCCGAGTCCAGCGAGGACGGCAGCTGGCCGGGCGACTACATGCACGACAGCGGAGTGTCCTGGACGGACGAGTGGCCTGGTGTCCGTGACGCCGAGTCTGTGGCCAGCTGGTCCCGTTTCGGCGAGCAACGGCGTCAAACGCTGAACTACGAGCTCTTTCCTCATCGGGTCGTGGTCGAGGGTGACACAGCCGTGGCCATGTATTCGTTCGTTCAGGTCGTCCAGATGGGAGAGGATTACGAGCGTGAATCAAGCGGTCTGGTCGAAACACTCGTTCGAACCGACGACGGCTGGAAATTCCTTGCCCTGACCGGCTTTGATCACTGATCGGCTAGCAGCCATGTCACAGGCCGTTCAGGTGCCAGGGGTGCCTGAACGGCCGTATTGATTCCGGCGGGTGTCTTCCGGGGACTTGCCTGATTGATTTCTGACAGTTTCGTTTCATTCAGATGTCACCCATAGACGGACGCCAGGCGTTAGGATGGCCAGGGTCTTTGTTGGGTCAAGGGAAGCCGCGTGATGTGGCGTCTGTTCTGGACGAGTCAGCGCAGGATGTTCAGCCTCTGGTGGCAATGCTGGCGCTCGGGCATCGTGCCCGAACGTGCCTGGCTTCAGCGTATCGGTTTGATCATTCTCTGGCCGATCTTCTGCCTCGGGCAATGGTTCCACTGGATCGGTTTTGTCCTCGATGCACTGTTCTTTCGCGGCGATCGTCGGGTCGAGATCGTCGAACCGCTGTTCGTGGTCGGTCCGCCGCGATCGGGCACGACCCATCTGCACCACGTGCTGGCCCGGGACCGACGCTACACGACGTTTCGCACCTGGGAATGCCTGTTCGGGCTGTCGGTAACCGCCCGGAAGCTGATCATGGCCCTGGCCCGGGTCGATCGCCGGGTCGGTCGTCCCGGCAAGCGCGGGCTGGAATGGCTGGAGCGACGGCTCTGGGCGAGTCTCGATGAGGTCCACCCGTTCAGTCTCGAGGCACCGGAGGAGGATTTCCTCTGCTTTCTGCCGCTGGGCTGGTGTTTCATACTGATCGTTCTTTTCCCCAACGATGGTGCCCTCTGGCGCGTGGCCATGCTGGATCTCCAGCCCGATGAGAGTGAACGCGCTGACTGGCTGCGCTGGTATCGACGCTGTATTCAGAAACACCTCTATGTTCATGGACCAGGCAAGCAATTCCTGTCGAAGAACCCCTCGTTTTCCGGATCGGTTGCCACGCTGATCGAAGCCTTTCCCGATGCCCGCTTCATCGTCTGCAGCAGGAATCCGGAGCAGCTCGTCGCCTCGCAGCTCAGCGCACTGCTGCCGGGCCTGCAAGCCGCAGGATTTCCGACCATGCCGGAGGCCTTGCAGCTTCGCCTGCTTGAGCTGCTGCGGCTGTACTTCGAGCATCTGGACAGCGTGGCCCGGGCGCACCCCGGGCGCTTGGCCCTGATCGACAATTCGGCCCTGCGGCATCGATTGAAGCCGGCGCTTGAGCAGGCCTTCGAACAGATCGATCGCCCCCTGGGCGGCGAACTGAGGCAGGCGCTGGAAGACATCGGTCGACGGGCGGGCAGGACGAGGTCGGCGCACCGCTATCATCTCCGGGACTTCGAGCTCAGTCCGGCGGACATCCACAAGCTGTTCTCGGGGGTCTATCGGCGCTGGCGTTTCGATGCCTCCGGTGCGGTGCTTCGATGATCGAATCCCGCCGACGGCCGATCCGCGTCCTGGTCGCCTCAGACTCGATTCCCGAACGCAACGGCGTCGGCGCCTACTATGTCGACCTGCTCGCCCAGCTCGAGGCGCAGGGCTGTCGTTCGGAGCTGGTCTGCCCCGACCCGGACCGCGACCGGATGCGTCTGCCGCTTCCCGGCGATGCCACCCAGCACATCTACTGGCCGACCTGGGGAAGGTTCCGGGAAGGGGTCAGCCGTCTCGAACCGGATGCCTTCGTGGTCGCCACGCCCGGACCCTATGGCGTGGCCGGGGCGCGCTGGGCGCGGCGAAGGAAGCGGCCGCTCCTGGTCGGTTTTCATACCCACTATGCCGGCGTGACGGACCTGTATCCCCACGCCATTCTGAGAATACTCAGCCGGGCCTACTTCCGTTCGATCGACCGGATGCTGTTCCGCAATGCCGCTCAGGTGCTGGGCAATTCCGACGAGATGCTGGCGCTTGCCGGGCAGATGGGTGCGCCTGGCCTCGAGCGCATCGGGACCCTGCTGCCGGCGGCTGTCCTGGACACCCCGCTCGTGCCTGCCAGCGGAGGGGTTCGGCGGGTCCTGTTCGCCGGCCGTCTGGCACCTGAAAAGCGCCTGGACCATGTCCTGGAGACGGCGCGGGCCATGCCCGCCATGGAATTCGCGATCGCAGGTGATGGGCCGTTGAAACACGAGGTTCTTCGCGCCAGCGAGCGTCACGACAACATTCACTATCTAGGCTGGCTTTCGCGTCAGCAGCTGATCGATCAGATGGATGCCTCCGACTGCCTCGTGCTGCCCTCGACCGTGGAATCCTTCGGGAACGTCGCGCTGGAAGCCATGGCGCGGGGCCGGATTGCAGTGGTGACGGACACCTGCGGCATCGTCAATTGGGCTGAGCTGGCCCCGCATCTGGTGAAATTCCCGCTCCAGTCTTCGATGGTCGATGTCCTCACTCAGCTCAAGGCCGAGTCCGAGTCGACGCTGATCGAGCGGTCGAGCGCCTCGCATCGAGCCGCGCTGGCTCTCAATTCAGCCAGCCTGGATCAGTGGCTAGATATTCTTTATCGCCACGCCGGGTCATGAAGGCGCCTTTTGAATTGAACGCATCAACCCATTATCTGGTCTCGATCCACGATGTCATGCCCGAGACGCTCGATCGGGTCTTCGAGATCTTCGGGCGCCTCGAGCAGAGCGGGCTGTTGCCGGTCACGCTGCTGGTCGTGCCGGGCAGGGACTGGCGTCCCGAAGATATCACCCGCCTTCGATCGCTGGTTGCTCGCGGTGCCGAGCTGGCTGGTCACGGCTGGGTGCATGAGGTCGAACGGGTTAGCGGGTTCGGACATCGGCTGCACAGCGCTCTGATCTCGAAGCGGGTCGCCGAGCATCTGGCCCTGGATGGATCGGGCTGTATCGAGCTGATGCAGCGCTGCCACGACTGGTTCGCCGATCAGGACCTGCCGCTGCCGACGCTCTATGTTCCGCCGGCCTGGGCGATGGGTCCGGTGCCGCGCTCTGCACTCCCCGATCTGCCTTTCGTGCAGTTCGAAACCCTGGCGGGCGTCTACG
>Ga0102934_1001388_pt1 | contig 16941 bp, 12 predicted proteins | sample SalPonR2_A_D1_MG_FD_78175 | JGI IMG/M metagenome (GOLD analysis project Ga0102934, IMG submission 78175) | Salt pond soil microbial communities from South San Francisco under conditions of wetland restoration - Salt Pond MetaG R2_A_D1_MG | ecosystem: Environmental > Aquatic > Marine > Intertidal... | reverse complement strand
TGACGATGGATCAACTGTAACTGTGCAAAAAGCAGCTAAAGTGGAGGTTACGACGGTCTCGGACACATTGGGACGATTGCGACCAGTCTACAGATCGGGAGTAATTCAATTGGCGTTGTGACGAATAAATCATTTATTTACATTTATCTTGGTCTTTGTCGGCTATCACACAAACACGAAATCCGATCATGGACTTGACAGCAGTGTGGCAAATTTGTGTGCCCGAGTGCCACGTGTCAAACGAAAATAGGACTGCAGAACCTCGCTCACCTGTAGTGGTAAAGAAAGCTTCTGACACTGTGGCGTTCTGGTAAAATGCAGTCCCAGATTTGCAATCCGCACATAGATAACACGTCAATTTGTAACAATCACCGTCATGGATGCGGCCTTGAAGATAGTTGTGCTTCAAGCTGTCCAGATGTCTCCCCAACCCGACTGCATGCGGGCCTTGATGCGCGCTGATGGTAATGTAATCACCCAGTCGCACAGAATCGCTAAAATATTCGTTCAGTCGGTGCTCTATCCGACGCCAAATGTTTGTAAAATGCTGCAAATTTTCGTCTCTGTCGCTGTCTTTTTCTCTGCACTTCATTTTCACAAAATCATGAGCCAGAACAATTTTTTGCAGCATTACAGTTTTATGATTGTCATTTCGATGCTGCAAACACAGATCGTGCAAATACTTACATTCTTCCGTTGTCAAAAAGTCGAAAATTTCTATGGGCTTTTTGGAACTGGGCAATATCTCAAGCTTTGTTTTCGTCATTTCTTTTTGGTAAAGTGAAATGTACATGCGAATCAAATGCAATTGAGTTGGTAGTGGAGGAAAACGAGCCCACAAAATTCACCTGAACGTTCGACCTCTCGCACATTTTCGGATGTCTGGCAAGTGATAGGCAAATAAGTTGAGTAAACTGAGTTTTTTGTGTGAAAATGTCAAATGTCAATGGCCCAAAGAGTTTGACGACATTGCGCGTCAACGATGACAATCCTTGCGACGTTTGTGTGGTGGATTCAAAACCGATCATTGCCGATGTAGTGGCGGACGGAGAATTCCATTCTGTCCAGTTCGGTGCCAACGGAATCGTTGTAGGCCAAGTTCGCGACAGGTCGGACTCTGCTAACAATAGCCTGACGCCATCCGTCCTGAAACCAGTGGACAAATGTGAACCGCGGCTGGTTGTCGCAAAACCTTTGTCCAACCAGACACCTTCCAAACATTGCGAACTTATCGTGCAAAAAGCAGAAGTTGCTTGTGATAACACATTTTGCGCACCTAAAAATCCCGTGCAACTGATTGCAGATGCAGATCCGTCCGGGTCTTACAAAAATTGTCGCGCATTGCAACGCCCGGCCGGCAGCCATCTTCCGTGTGCCACGCTGCAAGTCGATGGCAAAAATATACAATCTGTTTTTGCGACAGCGCCAAATCCGCCAGTCTCTGATGTGATATTCGAACGCGGTTGTCGAAATGATTTTGGCTGTGAGTATGCTGTGGCGTACGTTGACAGCAACGATGAGACGCGCTACGGAACATTCGTTATCGACAATCAGGGTGCCCTTAAAAACGGTGACGGCAGTGGATTCAATCCTGCATTCTTCGAAACGCTCGGAAATGCTGCTGTGCCTGTGGATATTATATGTTTTGACCAGAGACTTTATTTGCTGACTTCATCTCCGGTACCTGCAGGTAATTTGGTAATTGAGTTTGGTAACAGTGCCAACAATGTCGAAATGCCGGTGGAAACGCCCATACCCGGTCAACCATTTGTCCAAACTTATAACACTTGCATAACGTCGGACAAAAACAGAAAAGTTCTTATCGTGGGCAATAGCGCTGGCAAAATTCGCAAAGTTTCCGTCCCAACATTGCAAATAGATGCTTCTTTTACTTTAGACGTCTTTATGTTCGTCGGCGACATCGAAACGAATGGAAAGTATTTTATCGCTGTCGGCAAACCTGACAATACTGCACCGTTTCTGGATCAATTGCAGTCTTATGTGATGACCGATTCAACGTTTGATTTTTTGGGGGTTCGAAATGGTCCCACCTCGTCTTTCAGATCCCGTCAGGACGTTCAAGCTGGAATTACGGCTCACCCTTACTGCGAAAATGTTTTTTATGTCAGCGGGACGAGACAATCTCAACAAAATTTTATCGTTACATGCGTCACGCTCCAAGGTGTCGGATCCACAATTGGAACTCCGATTAATTCTTCAACGGAAGTCGCTAGTGTCCCGGGAAAAGTAGATGCTCAATTGTCAGCAAACACATCCGGAACTGCATTCCAACGGCTTCGTCCTCGTTTTTGCGACGGCATCATGCAATTTTTGGTACCAAACACTTCAAAACAGGGTCTTATGTCCTTCATCGCTTTCACCGACACAACCAGTGCAAGTTCTGTCACATATTCATCGGCGAGTGATCAATTCGAGTTCATAGCAGCAATAGGAGGACCGAATGGCATCTTGTGCATTGATAATTATTGCGAGCCAGCTATTTTGTCTTTCCGCTGGTCTTTTGACAACAACGGTGGCTTTGGCAATGCGAGGCTTCTTGACGATACTAACAATGACATTGTGCCTCAACTGACTGCCAGCACGCCGGGATTCGCTTATGTCAGTGTAGAATTGTCCGAACAAAAATTCGGTGACCGCATTTGTTTCAATGTTGCTGCAGGAAACAATGGAGCAACGCTCTTGATAGAAGATATGCGTATCAATGGTGTTTCCATAACGACTTTGTTGCCCGACGGAGAGTTAGAATTCAATGATGTAAAAAGTGCACCGTCGCCCGGCTGCGATCAAAATGTTTTGGTCACTGAATGTGTCGACGATAACAACCCATGTAGCCTGACGAATGTGTCAAGAAACGCACTGCCGTTGCAAAACGAAGCCATTGCAGGATTGACTTACCCGTTTCTGGAAACCGCTCCTGGCGGCAGATTGTTGGTTTCCAGCGTCAACTCCCTGATTGTTTTCTCTCCCGACCCAAGTCATCGACGTATTGTGAACAAAAAACCTTTCCACACGCAAACACCGAGCGATACTTGCAAGTTGATTTTGCAGAATGCCGAATCAGCCAAAGGACCGGATTTTTGCCCCCCGGCAAGTCCCTATGTGACTGTGTACAATCAAAATTGCGATCCGGCCAAAAATTGTCGTGCTGTTGCGAGACCTGCTGGGACACATCTGCCTTGTGCGACGTTGGATGTCGCTAACAGTCCTTCGTATGTAAGAATGGACCTTTTCCTGGATGACGCGTCAGATACAAATACGTTTCGTTCGCTGCCAAATCGGTTTGGTTGTGAACTGATTGCAACGTTCCAAGATCCCGTTTCAGGTGAATATAAGCTTTTTCGCTTTGTCATCGATCAAAACTGCAATCTGTTGGACGCAGAAAGTGGATTGCCGATTTCGGCACCCTCAGCCACAGTCGAGACAGTGACTGATAATACGGCTGTCATGATAGACATACAATGTTTCAACAACAATCTTTTTGTTCTCACTTCGACGACATTGATTGTCAAGGCCACGGCATCGGATTCAGGTGTGCCTGTACCTGTAGTGCCGGTCGGAGATCCAACCCCCCAAGCGCTTTGTTTCGCCGTTCAAAATATCAACGGCTACTACGCGTACGTTGGCAATCGAAGCACTAAGGACATTCATGTCATAGATCTTGTCAACTTTGCGCCAGTCGGCTCCTTTTCACTTGATCAAGCCTTTGTGGGTGAATTATTTGTGTCAGACATTGTCATTTGCGGAACTTTCCTGCTTGCAGCTGTCACCAATGCAGATTCGACGGATCGAGATGCTGTGTATCGCTTTGATATATCCGATAATCCTGTGACGCCGCGATTCGTCGACAAGGCTTTTCTGCAGCAATCGAGTGCCGGCGGGGTCCGCAATCCTGCTTTTTCCTTTTTTCCCGGCATGGTCCATCATCCAACGGAGAAGACGATATATGTCGCTGGCGGCTCCTTACCTAACATCGACACTTTGTACAACCTGAATGTTTTAACTTACAAAGACGGTATACTGCGCACCGTGAATCGACTCCAGTATGATCTGGGTATTCTTTTCACAACCAGCACGCGTCGTGCTCGACTGAACTACGAGAACGGAATCATTCAGTTTTCTATTCCCACACCGTCGCAATGTCGACTGATCTCCGTGAGAGTCGACGACGATAATCCTCAACAAATTGAAACTATCGGCAACAGCCCTGTTCCAGACCCGGACGTCAACCAATGCTACGATCGATTGACAACAACGCCATTCGGCATCATGGTGTTCACAGGGCCATCAGCCTATTTGGGCATTTTCAAACCGAGCGCGGCTGGCCGTCGTCACGTCAATAACAAAGCCATGTTGAGTCAAAATCCGACCGATCATTGTCTGACCGTTGTCAAAAAAGCGATTGCCAGCCAACCGAGTCAGCGGCAAGTCCGGAAAGTGAACGCGTACGACACTGTTTTCGAGCAGAGTTGCGACCCCCAAATCGATTGTAACGCAGTCACCAGACTTGCGGGGACGCATTTTCCGTGCAATTCTGTGCAACTGAACTCAAGTCCTACTCTTACCGAGAGCGAATTGATCGACACATCTGTGTTCACCAATATTAGAAACCTGACAACGTGGCCGCTTGGTCAGGGAGTTTTTGGCTTCGAAGTCGCTTTCACGTGGGACGATGGATCGACAGCTTATATCAATCGTGTCGCATTCGACAATCTTGGTTCTGCATTCAATCCCGCCACCGGAGCGCCATTGGCTGGAAATCCAAATAACTTGCAACCCGTTATAGCAAGCGCAAATGCGTTAGAGACGACCGATGTATTTAGACACGACGGCAAAGTGTATCAGGTTTGTTTAAACAGATTTATAATCAATGTGTTTTCAAATCCTCGAACTGTGACGGTTGGCCCCAGCACCAATCGACTTCTCGCAGGTGCTGTGCAGAACAAAATAGGACATGTTGCGTATCTGACTACTAGAGTATCCAGCTTAATTTATACGGTTGACCTGGAAAACAACGACGCTGTCAACAGTTTTGTACTGTTAGGAAGCGCTAACAATACTTTCGGCACGGATATACTTATTTGTGACGATTTGCTTTTTGTTGCACAAGTAAACTTTTTAGCTGCTCCAACAGACGCGGTAACCACTTATAGTATTAGACGCGATGCCTTGACGCCAAGGTATGTTGAAACGCGCACAGTAAATACGGATGGCGCTGGTGGTTCAACAACCCCAGCAGCGACATTGTTTCCTGCATTGACACATCACCCTGTGGCCAACATCGTCTACGTCAGCGGTATAGACCAGGTTGGCGGTGCTTTGATGTCCATTCATTCCTTGACGCACAACAACAAAGGCAATTTTGTCGGTAGTAACAATTTGCTTTCGACCGATGTCAGCTTTCCTTATACCCAGATTGTCAATCGGCGTCAAAGACTGAATTTGCAAGACGACACTCTGCAATACTTGACTCGTGCGACCCCAGGATCTTCAATTTGCGTTCTGAACACTCGCAGACTGAGAGAAGACCAATCTGCGTTCATTGACGAAGGCAGTCGGAATTTTTTGCCATTTCTGCTTACTCAAGATTGCTATGCGTCGCTGACAAGCTTGAGCAATGGGCTGATTATTCTGACAACAGACGATGCTACAGACGAGTTGTATGTTTTTCAACCTACACCGTCCGGCAGCAGGTATTTGAACGACAAACCGATGAATTTACCGTCGTTTGTGGGCGCACATTTTATCAAAGGCGACGGAGTAGAATTTTTCAGGTCGAATCAAGCAAATCAAAATGAGATCCAACCTGGCAGCCAGTCAGCACTTTTTGTGCGACTCGAAACCACTTTGATTTCAAATTGGAATGTCATCGGACAACAAGACCCCGTCAAAAATGTTTCTGCTATATTTACACCGAACAAACGCATGCTGATCGATGTAACAATCAGTATCAGAGGCGAACTGGACTTTGCACCTCCCAATGCGATTTCTCTTCAGACAAATTATTCGTCCCCATCAGGATCGGCAGATTTGCAATTAGACAGGTTCATAACAGACGCTGCTCCACCTTTCACAGCTACAGTCGAATATACTCGCACACTAATCGTCGACCCTAATCAGCCTCTCAACTTTGTTGTGCGAAATACAGGTGCGGGGCAACCGACATTCTCTTTTGATTTGCCCGGTCATCTTTCTATTCGATTTCTGAGATACTTGTAGCGTTTTGCACTGCTACGGACTGAAATAAATTGATTTATCTGCAGCACGATCATTCTTGGCAACAGTGAGAGTTTTCATCTTCGTGTTTTATCTACGTTTTACACACGAAGCTGCATTTTTTGTGAACTCGCGCGTTTTCTTGATTCGGTGTAATCCGGCAATGAAAAGCCAAACAACGAGGTTCAGGCGAATTCGACAATAGACACATACTGTCCATCGGTCCAGCTGGACCCGACAATTTTGACCTTGTGACTTTGTGCAGTTTTGATTATGGAGCCTGTTTTTTGGCACACATAAGTTCCTGTGGACCCGTTTTCATTGTACGTAAACGACGGCGGTAGCATCTTTTCGTGCAAAAACATACTCAGCGGCCCGGCACACAAGTGGATGCCCATGTTCGTGGCGCACGTCACTACGGCATCGAGCACTTCGCCGCTTAGCGGCTTGTGCGCTGTCGCCTGACAGTCTACATCGAATTCTGCAAAACCCGTACTGCTGCTTGCACGACCACAGCTAGAAATGCGTTTCACTTGTACATGTTCTACGTAGCCATTTTTTTCGCTCCACGTGCCTTCTAAATCGCGCTTTAGCTTGCGTGTGATGTGGCTTTGAAGGTGCCTATTCAAATGTTGTGGATGGACGCGCACTTTTCGCAGCAGGTTTATTTTCCGCACGCTCATAGTCGGATGTTCATACAAATCTTGTTTGATATCGGTCACGCTGTCAAGCCGTTTTTTCCAAATTTTGATTTGTTTCGAAATCGATTTTTCCATCGAACCGTTGCGCACGAAAAAAAGTCGATTATCGATCAAGATCTGTTCATCATGCAAGAAATAGCAGACTACGATCAAGATCAATTGCCTGCTGCGCGTTTTCTGGCCACAAGCAAAGATGAAAAACAGTCTATTTTACAACGTTACAGAACGCTGCGGCGCATCTGCAACAAAATTTACGCCGAAGATTTCTGGAATGACTGGATGACTGTCAGCGTGGCTTTCAGCTGCGACGACGGCGCCGAGCCAGTGCTGATCCGCAAGACGGTCGCTGTAAAAAGTCTTTGTGGCAGAGCAAGCGCAGCAGAGGCAGCGAACAATGCGGACAACCAGACACTTGAACCAATCAAGTTTCTTACGCCCATCGCCGACAAGTACCGACCAACGGGCTATGTGCAGTTCGAATATCACGGCAGAATCGAAAAAGCTTCACTGCTGGCGAAGAGACCGTTTGGCGTCGAGCAATCTCTTCACGAACGACACTTTGTCATGTTCGATAGTGACACAGACGCCAAAACTTTATCTTTTGTTGAGCACCGTCCAGGCATTGATTTCGATGTTTACTCGCTTCACGTCGATTTGTCGCTGACTCCCAACACGTTGGCGGCTCTGCAAATAGAATATCAGCTGGTTCACCGCCACATGACAATGAAAGAACTGTGCTATGCAAGCAAAATGAAGAATGACAGCAGACTGGTCAGTTCCAAATAAAAATAACAAAAAAACAGCAAAACCGACCAAGAAGCGTGTTCGCCGTAAAGCGTTGCACTCAAAAAAAAGGCCTCTGTTATTAATGAGCGTTACATTGTCTGTAGCACAATTAGCCGATATTGAGGCCATTGATCGATGCAATCGCAGTGTTTTGCCAGAAAATTATCCGCGCGATTTCTACGAGGCATTTTTGCAGTCGCCTAACAGCATCTCTCTGATTGTGAAACCAGCGCTGGAAGAGGAACAGGAAGACGAGCGCAAGGCTGAAGAAAAAACTGCTGCTGCGAGCGATGAAATTGCCGGGTACATTCTATGCATGCTTCAAAACGACAAAAAAAAAGCAGTTGTCGCACACATTTACTCGATTGGCGTGTATCCGCAGTTCAGACGCCGCGGATATGCGTCAGCGCTGCTGAAAACGGCTGAAGCGTTGCTGGGAGAAAAGCGCACTGACATAAAGTGTATATCTTTGCATGTGCGCAAAAAAAACAAAGCAGCACGCAAATTTTACGCCAAGCTTGGCTTCGGTCGCACCAAAGTAGTCAAAAAATACTACGAAAAACCCCGCGAAGACGCCTACCTGATGAAAAAGCCGCTGAAGCCGCAACCTTCGATAGAAAAGAAGCCGACGTCAAACGTGCAAATAAAGTGGTAAACACAAAAAAACCATTGCCAGCTGCTTAATAATAAAAAAAACATTCCGCTATAGAAGCGATGCTTGGCTTGCTTTGAGTGTGTGCCAAAAAAACATAATGACGTCATGCAGCCGACTTAGACTGGAAAAAATCGTATTCGGTGCTAATCAGTTTTTGCGGTATGCGGCAGCTGCCGTACCTAATCGCCCGCAGCACACTCTGCTTTTGGAAAAAAAAGCGCGGTGCGCCTCTTCAGCAGACACTGGCAATTCGGACACGCAGCAAAAAGGCAAAAAGCGTAAAATTTCTGAGGTTGGCAGCAATGACAGCGGCAAACGAAAAATTGGCGGCGCCAGATACAAAGAGACACAGTCCTCTTGGCAAGTGAATGGCCAGTTACCGTGTCAGAAAGCATCAAAAATTGGGCTTTTGCAAGCTTTCCGGCGCGACTCTGGCGTCCAGTCGATAGAGGCCGTAATGAAATCGATGAAGCGCGCCTGTCACGCAACCCAGCAGACCGATCTGTTCGACAATTATGCTTGGCGCGAGCATCTAGTCAACTGTTGGCTCAAACTGGCATACGGCATCGACGATATCCGTCGTAGTCGAGGCCGCAGCGGATCAGACTGTCATACGCAGCAGGGAAACCGCGCCAACATCGAAATCAAAACCTCACTTTTTCGGCGAAGGAGACGACTTACGGCAGCCTACGAACTGGGTCAGTTTTCGCGACAGCACACACCTGAGGTACGCGCTGCCATACACAACCTTGACGGCGTAGTATACGCAATTTTTGCCGAAAATTCTACGATGCCGGTCTGTTTGTTTTGTTTGCACGGTCACAATGCGTTGAGTGCTCACAGTACCCTGCTACGCTGCAAACAAAAACAGTTTGTCAAATCGAAGCGACAGGAGCGCGCAAAAAAGAAAAACGACCCTAGTTTCAAAGGCGGACGCGACACTGTCAAAGTGAAGTGTGGCGATCTCTTGCTTGCTTTGAGCGGCTTGAACAACGAGAGCAATGTAGAAAAATGCAGTTTTGAAGCCATCGACGGTTTCGACGTCTGGGTCAACGGCGAACGGGTGACAGACTGGAGTGCATTTACGCATAAGATTGTGCGTGAGAAAGGTATCGATCTGCGAACAAATTCTTCACTATAGTGGAAGGAGAATGCTTGCGCCGCTGTACTGCTACAGCAGTTCAAAAAGTAACTGCAACAAAAAAAACACTTGTCAGCAAAAACGCACACAAAGAGTGCACAAAAAATAAAAACAGCATTGATTCAGGCGATGTGAAGCCAGTGATTGGGCGCAACAATAGACAATGAGTGAATCCGATGTAGAGCATTTTGTTGATCGACATGCAGAAAGCGTCAGTACGCACAGCGACGAAGGCGACAGCAGCCACGACAGCGGCGAAGCGATAGCGGTCAGAAAACTCATTGATTTGTCACACACAGTCTCCGGCAGTGAGAGCAGCGATGAGGAGCCTTACACGCAGTCGGCCGATTCGATGAAATCGAAAATGCACGCCGCCGTTTTCAACGACTACAAAAATCACAGCCACAATGTCTGCGAGCCGGAAAACATTGCAGTGAAAAGCAAAATGGAACAAAGCTTGCTACCAGACGAGTTGTCTATTTTCACCATGACTTGGAACACAGAATCGGTGCTGATTGCTGAAACGATGCAGAGAAGTGGCCAAGAGGCTATTTCGATGTATTCTGGACAGTGGCTGGGCTGTTTGCAGCCAGACTTCCTGCCGCAGTTGATCAAAGAGCACATTTTTAGAGGCAACGCCGACGACAACAAAGACAGCAACGACCAAGGCCGACACCACCTGCTTGTTGTTGCTCTGCAGGAGTCGGCTAAACCAGGCGATTATTTGTTGAGCAACGCGCTGAGCAACGAACTGGGCGAGCGCTACGTCCTGGTGAAGCGCGGCAGGATGATGGGCATCGGTCTTACCAGCGTCAAAGCGTTGAAACGCGAGGCGGCACTGCGCGCCAGAGGACTGCGGTTGGCAATCTATGCACGCAAAGACTTTGAGCAGTTTGTGCACTTTCAAGACGAAAAGGCAATCTTGTGCACCATACAAGACAGGTTCACGCGCGGCAAAGGAGGCTACGGCATTGTGCTGCGCGTCGATGGGTTCGGTTTGATGGCTTTTCTGAACATACACTTGCCGTTTGTGGCGTCAACTTTGACGCGCGGCAATCACGCCCGTCTGACTACCGGCGTGCGTCATCAGAACGAAGCGTTTTGTACAATCCTGAAACAATTTCTGACCGACCGTGCGTTACATCATTTGTTTGTGCTGGGCGACTTGAATTACCGTGTCATGCATTTGGAGAATATTGTCGACGCGGCCGGACTCTGTGATGAAATGGTCCGCAGCGAAGAGTTCCGAGCGCGCATCTATGCTGAATGCGACGAACTGCGCCAGTCTGTAAGCACCGGTCAACTTCCGCTGCCTTTTGAAGAGGGCATCGACAACGTCGGGCCGCAATTCATGCCCACTGCCAAGATGAAACACGATCGACGCGCCAATTCCACCCAAACGGGCGCCTATGTTTTCGGCAAACACAATCATCGCAATCCTAGCTGGTGCGATCGCATACTCTACCTGCCAGGCTCGTTGCAAAAAACGCGAACCATTGGCCAACTGCTCAGCGATGCAGCCGATCGGCAACAAGCCTCGAGCAGCGCTGCAGCGTACAGCAACGAACCTGCGCGCTGCACGTTCTACAACAGATTCGAGAGCGGCAACACTATGACAAAAAGCGACCACAGCGCTGTCTGCGCCTATTTTACAATAAAACGCCCATTATAAAAGACAAATGTGACAATTGACAACGATTTTCAGGCCGAAAATGCGATAGCCGGTGGACCAATCGTTGTTTTTGACAATTTTTTAAACAAACGGATCGTTGCATGTGTGTGGCGCACCTGGCACCTGTAACGACTGTCGGCGGCGCCAGTGACATCAATGGCAAAAATAAGAGGATTTAAAATGCGATGCCGAGTTTTGATTTTTTTTATTCACGTAACGTTCACTGGTGCGGTATTGTGACAAGCGATTCGTCAATAAAACTTTTCAACGTCGGCATATGATGCTGCATCAATTCCAATGTACCAAAGTGCACATCTGATACGCATGTCAATGGTTTTTTCTCGCCCGTTGTCGGCTGGAGAATAAACATTTGTGCAGTGTAGGCGGATTGTTCTCGGCAGACGTGCATAAACAAATTTTTCCGGGCGGAAGGTGGCCGCTTCAATTTGATGTAGAGTGTGGACGGCTGCTCTGCCGCCGCGCTGTCGCTGTCGTCGCTGTCGCACGCTGTATTCGCGCTTTCTGCAAATTCCAAAGCATCGTACTGCTCTGCCGTCAGCAGTGCTTTCAAAGCAATGTGAACATTTTCAAACATTTATTGTTGACAATGCGGCTACGCTGAAAATAAAATAAGCCGCTCTGTAAAATTGCGTTCGGCCTGCTCGCTGCCAAACGACATCACTGGTCGTTGAGCGTTGCTGTTGAGGCGCAGCCAGACCGACACATCTTGCAACAATGGCGATGCAGTTTCGCATCGTTCGACGTGACGCAGGAAAGCATAGGTCAATGCCCCCGTATAGCCACCGGCCTCCCATGCATCGGCCGACGTCTGCTTGTCTTGACAGCCACTGACCATCAAAACGTCGGCGCTGCACGCTGCCATGCTGCTGTGTTCGGCTCGCGTCCGCTTGCCGATCCAATCTTTTCTGTCGCGAGCGGCTAGCGACAAGCGCTGTCGCAAATTGTCTAACATAAATCTGGCTAATCACTTTGAGGCGGCTTGCACAGTTCATTCGCCATCGTGGGCAAGCTTGCGCGTTTTAAAAAACGCACTAATCGGCACACCATGCTTGCGTTTGTTCTTTTTGCGTCGCATAGCCTCTTGGCTGACTTCGAGACGTCGGCACTCGTCGGCGAAATGCTTTTTCTCTGCTTTTTTGACTCTCTTTTTTTTCAAGGCGCTTTGCCGAGGATAGGCGTCATTTTTGAACAGACTCATCGGAAACGACTCCATGCCCGACTGGTGTTTGGCGGCCGTCATGAACTGTGCGATTCCACTGCCATTTTGCGATACTTTGAGCGAGCGTTCGAACGGTGCAAACCAATGATAAGGATCCTGGGCCACTGTCGGCAAATCAAACAGCTTGCCGACGCTTTCGGCGATCAAATTCCGCAAATAGTGCATTTTGTTGATGTGGTAACGTCGTTTGTTGGTGTTGTAGTGGTCTATGTCGACTGCGACTGCCTTATTGCCGTGCTCGGTGTCCAAACAGTGCAAAAATGTAACTTTGTCACCTGCTCCCGGCGCGCTGCCAGCATCACGGTCTCGCATTGCCGCTGCAACGGTCGCTACCTCGTTGCTTTGCGAATACATTTCGATTTCTTTGGACATTTTGACTGTTTTGGCCACACTCTCAGCTGCGACCGGCTCGTTGACAAATTTGGCCAGCTGCTCTACCAGATAGCGTTTGGCTCCGTCATGATCGTGGTGCAGGAAGCGAGTTACTATCTGTTGCGTCCAGTCGCGAACAACTCCAATGGTGTCATTTTTGACCGAAGCCAGGCCTTTGCACTTCACTTTGCCTTTTTCGTCGGCCGACTCGTACAAAATGCCGGCATATACTTTTTGCATCCACTGACAGTAGGGGTAGTAGGTTTTTTCAAACTCTAGCACTACTTCAGGCGGAAAAAGTGCTGTAATGTCCGCTGCCAGTTGATGGCCAATCAAAAATGACCGCCGGAAAGCCTCAGCTGACGCATCGTCGCTCAGCTTGATCATAACGCTGTCAGTGTCGCCATAAATGCATCTGGAGCCTGCAACCCGCTTGTGCACCTCGTCGCGTGTGCGGTTGATCAGCTGCCGACCGTAGTGCGTTACAGTGACGCCAATCGCTGCGCAGGGCAGCTGACATTGTTCATAGTTGATAACAGTGTAGCCATAAATCGAGTTGGCAACTATTTTCAAAGCCAGTTGGCGCGCATCCAGAACAGAATAATCAAACGTGCCTGACAAAAACGCTCCTCGACGTTTTTTGGCCTCGGCGCGCGCTTCCAGCACTCGTGTCAACACGCGATACAGAAACGGCTTCTCGCCGTTTTTTGGCTTCGCCCAGTACATTTTGTACGGTTTGGCGCCCGGGGTTTTGTTTCGCACCGTGTCGACGCGATACTCGGTCGTTTTCAAATACTTCGGATCCAGTATCAGCGTTGTGTAGCACAGGCCGTAGCCGCGAATTATCGACGGATAGAGGCCTGCAAAATCCAGCGTCACAATAGGCATCGGGTAGAAGTTGGGAGTCGCTTCCAGCACCAGAGCGCCTTCCTTGCCGTGCTCTCCGCGAAACAGTGCGAGCAGATGTGGATCTTTAACAAAACGCAACGGCTGCTGCGGTATAGCATAGCGCTCTTTGGATCGGTGTGCCTCTCGAAAAAGCTGTGTCTCCACGCGAACTGTCTGTTTCATGTTGCACAGCTTGTCAAGCGTGACTCCAGTGAGACGTGACTTTTCGACCTGTTCAATGATAACACACTTTTTCTGCACTATCATCAGTGGCAGTTCGGTGTCGCGAACGCAGTAGGCGGCCAGTTTGCCGCGAGTTTTGGCGCCTGCCTTCCACATGGGCGTTATTTGGGAATAGTGGACGTCTTCTTTCTGCTCGTCCTTGCCCAACACTTTTTCTGACATCATGTTGAGAGACAGCAGCCAATTGATGCCCCAATTTTCGCTGGCAAACGCCAACAAATCGATTTGCACCCTGCCGCACGCTTTGACTGTATGTTTGGTGCGGCCGCCATGAGCACGAGATCCACTAAAGTTCGATTGCAGTGCCGAACGGCTGTTCCTTACTTTACCGTAATCGAGTGCGCCTTGTTCATAGTACCTGGCGGTGCCGTTCAGCACTGCACGCGGTATCATGTGCGTCAAAAGTTTCATGTACCGATTGTACAGATAAGGTTCGTCGAAACCGTACTGATTGTACGCTATGCGCACGTCTGCGTCTACACAATCGGTCCAATAATAGTAGTATGCTTCGAGCAACTGTGCTTCACTTTCGAACCAGTAAATACGCACTTTGTCGGGCCGTGGGTTTTCGGTCTCGCCGAGACAAAAACAACACTGGAACGCATACTGACCCATTTCGTCTCCGTAACGCTGCACAGTAGAACCGATTTGGATGACCTCATCCTCGGCCAACTCTGGCTGCGGGAAGATGCCTGGTCGGCCCTTCACCTCTATGTCCCAACTTTCGATAAGCAAGGGAGCCACGTCGGGCCGCTCCTTGTCGCAACTAAGTGCGGTGATTTCGCAATCGATATCTATTTGAGCGCGCGTGCGTCGATCGCGGAACGGTAGACGCACATTGTTGCGCGACGTGGGTGCGTCGTGATAGGAATATTTGTCGGCAGCCACCGTTATCCAATAGGACGGCATAATGTCGTGCACATTGACGCTCTGTGTCAACGGCGGCACACAAGCGTCCCACAGCCAAAACTCGTGCTTCAAGTTGGCATAGTTGTTCCACGTGCGAGCCGCATCGCACAATTTGATAAAGTTTTCGCGGCTACGCAGACTGTTGAAGTGCAGTTTGAACATGTCTATCTTTTCGTAGTTGGTGAAACCGTACAGCTGTGTGCGCCAGGTTTTTTCGACAAAAGCAACATCGCGTCGGTTAAAACGGATTGAGTGTTGCGGCGCAACGTGCTGCTGAAGATGCGTCAGTGCCAGTTCCATGTCGATGCTCTGCCACTTTTTCGGCGCTTGAACGTAAACGAACGGCCTGAAACCGGAAACGTAGACGCTGACGCTGCGACCGTCGGCCGTAACACCAAACAAACGAACATAGTAGTTCCAGTAATGCGGTCGTACCGATTCTTCGAGCCGTTTTTCAACGTCCCACTGTGTCGTGATACTGTTGCAGTCGTCCATGTCTGTCACCATGAATGTCAGCGGATCCGATGTACTGTGCAGCTGATAAAAGTCCACCTGCGGTCGCAAGAAGTTGTGCTTTTCGACATGGATTGGCTTGTGTGTCATTTTTGGCGTTTTATTTTTCGCCCTGATCAGCGTGCGTAGCAAAGTGATGTGCACCCATTGCTGTGAGAAAACACAAACTTGAATGATTTTTTTGTTTTATGCAGCTGTAGCGGTTCGCGACGGCGCAGCATCGTCAGCATCTAGCCGCTTGTCGCTAGATTTGCTGTCAAAGCCTGCAGCATGCTTTCGATGCGCCGGGTTGTGGCCAGACGATCCAGCCTATCATGCACACCGTGGTGTAGTGCTACACGAGTTTGGACACATGCTCAACCTGTCGCACGAGCATCAGTCGCCGCGCAAAGATTTGACGTGGAACGACGCGCAGATCATAGCCGATATGGCCCGCCGCAGCGACTGGAGTGAAGACAAAACGCGCGGCAATATTATCAATCGAGTGAAAATGGCCGACGATCTGATTGTCAGCGATCACTTCGACACCGTAAGCGTAATGTCGTATTCGTTTCCAGCCACGTGAAATTTGAAAGGCGTCGCTGGCGTCGCTTCAAAGTGCGTGTATTGAGCGCTCTAGGACGAAGCACGTGCCTGTAGATTGTGGTATTGTAGATGGTGGTATTTATTCACACTACATATATTCCTGTCGGCTGGTGACGCCGTAACGATCAATCAATTGATCCACGACCGCACCGTTGTGCGTTGACATGCGAGACTTGATCTCGACGAGTGCGAGTTGTAAAAGTCGGTTATTTTCGCGCACTTCGTCAAGTTGGCCTAGCAGATAGGCCAGGTCTGTGATCTGTATGGACACCTCGGTGGTAGTGGCTGTTGAGACAATTGTTTTGATCCGATTGTCGATATTGCCCTGGTCGACTGAGTCTCTTGCCATCGCTGTTTGCACGTCGCTGGATTCACACTCATCGGTTCTCGATGCCATACTGCTGCCGACTGCTGTCGATGACATGCTGCCTCAATGTTGAATTGTATTTGTATGTGCAAGGTCTTGTTTTTCAGCGCAATCAAATTTTGGTCCTCTTTCTTTTCTCTTTTGATATGGCCATTGTGAATGCATGTAATCTGAGGTGGAATACGCCTTTCGTTTGCTCACGTTTTGACTGATTCAAGTTCGCTGCCACTTAATCTGATGGACGACGACAACGTGACGCTGTCGTCGACGTTGACGCACCTGACGTTTAACGGTGGTTTTTCGACGAGTCTCTCGACAAAGTGACGCTGCCGTCATCTTTGACGCACTTGACGTTTGGCGTATTTGTCAATCAGCCGTTCACAGACACGACGTTGCCGCCTAGGTTGTCTCACTTGGCGGTCGCCAAGCACTACACATGGCCGTTGGACTATCTGTGGCCGCACATGACTGTGACACGACAATAAATGACCACTGTCACGTCAAATCCGCAAAGATGAACAATGAGCGCTTTTTACAGCCATTGATTGAAAGGTTGTTATCACTCGTCGGATTGCAGCAGACACTTGCGTACGCGTCGACGTGCAAATGGTATCGGAAAGAGCGGAAATGGTTGA
>Ga0102934_1001386_pt1 | contig 16945 bp, 20 predicted proteins | sample SalPonR2_A_D1_MG_FD_78175 | JGI IMG/M metagenome (GOLD analysis project Ga0102934, IMG submission 78175) | Salt pond soil microbial communities from South San Francisco under conditions of wetland restoration - Salt Pond MetaG R2_A_D1_MG | ecosystem: Environmental > Aquatic > Marine > Intertidal... | reverse complement strand
TGAACAATTTTGATGAGATCAACAATTTCTGAATAAGTAAGGGATATAGATTTACTCTACTTCACACATTCTAATATAATCATCATAACAGCTTGTTTTTGGAAAATCCAAGCGTTGTAGTTCTCCTGTATTGATTGATGCTCTTTCTCTGCCAATAGTGTTAAGTAGCCAGCATTTCAGTTATCGTTTTCCAAAATGGTAAGACACAGTACACAATTGGACACTTACATCCAACTCCTAACTTCAACACCGGTAGTTGTGTGAAAGATGGTAGGAATACTAGGAACGCTAAGGGAAATATTCCTTATCAACGTATTCAGAGGTCATTGTCCGAAGGAGAGTTTTGTAATCAGGTCGAAACCGGACCGTATCACCCACTTCTAGCGATACATTTTCTTCCACTTCAAGCACGGTGTGATCACTGCTTGCCCCCAGCACTTCAATCCCCTTTTCTAAGGGAGTGAGACCTGATGGTTCGATATCCTGTTTACCCATAGCTAGAATTGCTCTTAGTGTATCGCCACGATCTCTAAAACCACGTTTTCGACCGAAGGCATCTCTACCTCTTGGGCCTGAGGGCTGGGAGGGCTTTCTTTTGAGTTCCACCACTTCTCCGACAATTTCGACTGTATCCTGTCCAAGCCAGGAAATAGCGCGGTTAGAAGTGACATCGGTTCCAAGAATTATTCCTTCCCCTATTCTCAATTGGTTTATTCCAGCTGGAAGAGATTTGTCTTCAAGGAGGGTTAATGTGACTGTACTCCCTCCTGATAAAGTGGTGAGATGCAATCCCAACTTTTTTTCCGCCCGATCAGCTAGTTCTACTAATAGTTCGGTGTTCTTTTCCGTAGGTAGAACCCCGCCGAAGCAACCCACATTTGTTCCTAAGCCAGTGATCGTTAAAGATTCGAGCTTCCGTGCCTCCATGATTAACGGTAGCAACTCATCGGGCATAATGCCCTCACGCCTATCGCCGACGTCTATCATTAATACCACGTGGTGGTTTTTACTCTGTCTACGAGCCTCTTTTGCAAGAGCTTTGAGGACTTGTAGCTCGGTATTCAAACTGATATCCGAGTGTCTTACAACACGTGAAATTTCGCTCAACATTGGAATTCGCAGTAGCATAAGTGGCACATCAAGGGGCTCTAATCGGGCTAAGTTCCTAACCCTAGAATCACCTAAGATTTCAATCCCGCCCTGAAGCATAGAAGTGGCAATCTTGGGGTCACCGGTGGTAACTTTCGTTACGCCAACAACCGTAATTCCTTTATTTAGGCATCTCTCCGATACACGTCGAGCATTCTCTTCTATTTTTGATAGATCAAGTACCACTTTGGGATACAAAATGTTCACCTCAAGAAGGCCGACCTGGAATGATATTATTATAGAGCATGTGAAAAGAGTAGCCAAGATATAGTTCTCTCGATGGGGGATATTCAAGCAAGATTCTGAAGCAAGGAGAGATTTCTAGGACCAGTCTTCATGAACTATATAAATTGTCTTACGCCTTATCCTCGCTGGTCACTTAACCAGCATACCTAAAAGGGCTTCCAATCATTCAAGCGGGCTCTAACTACCATGCTTGAAGGACGGGCTTCTCTCATCCTCTTGGTTTGATTATATAGCCTCCTCAAACCCCTCCACCTGTGCATAGTTAAAGACGGGGCCCTCCTGACAGGTGTATAATACACCAGTAGCACCATTTATCTGGCAGTGGCCACACTTGCCGACTCCACATTTCATCTTCCTCTCGAGTGAAATATAGATCTGCTCATGCGCCAGACCCTTCTTTTCTAGCTCTTCCAGGACAAATTTATACATTACCGGGGGGCCACAGACGACGGCGTAAGTTTTCTCAATATCTATGTCTACGCCAGGAATTAGTTCCGTAATTACCCCCATGTTTCCATCCCAGCACACGTTCTCCGGACAATAATCTACGCTCGATTTGTGGTAAATGTCCTGTCTGCGGGCCCAATGATCTACTTCTTCTTTAAAAAGCTGCTGGCAGGGTCTTTTACACCCATAAAGGATATGGATATCATTAAACTTATCTCTTTCGTCCAATACGTAGTTAATCAACGATCTTAACGGGGCTATTCCCAGGCCGCCAGCGATAAAAAGAAGATCTTGACCTTCTAGTTTTTCGATCGGAAATCCGTTTCCGTAGGGGCCCCTTATGCCCACTGCAGCACCCATTGAACAATTGTGCAAAGCGTTGGTCACGTTTCCTACTGCCCTTACGCAGAGTTCAAATGTCGGAATTGCTCTAGTGGGTGAAGATGAAATCGAAATTGGTGCTTCACCTACGCCGAGGATAGACAATTCGACAAATTGACCGGGCTGGTGGTTCAATCTGTTTCCGTTTTCCATCTCAAATTCGAACAAGTCAGTATCTTCGGCTAACTTCCGTTTTCCAATAATTCTTGCTTTTTGAGGAGTATATACTGATTGTTTCGTTTTCATGGTTATTCCTCCTTGGTGTCTTTTTAACTTTTCATGCCGGTCATGCCGGCAAAACGTGGATAATAGATCTCGCCGGGCATGTTATAAATAGAAACTTAGTTTTTCCAGTTCCTTAATCAGAGACACCTGGGCCAGCGTCACCGGCTCCGGAACCGTAATTTGCGGAAGGGCAAAGTTTAATATTCCTTTTACCCCACCATCTACCAATCGATCAGCTACCTTTTGGGCCGATGTAGCCGGGACAGCAATTATTCCCAGTTTAATGGATTCCTCTTGAACCCGCTCCGTCAATTTTGAAACGTGTTCGATCCTAACGCCATTTGCCATTTCTCCAATCAACTCAGTGTCTTCGTCAAAAGCAAGAGAAATATTGAACGCGGTTCTATCAAAACCCTGGTACGTCAAAAGGGCAGAGCCAATATTTCCAACCCCGACCAGTGCAATTTCCCACTTTTGATCAACCTGTAAAATTGAGCGCAGCTGGCTCGCTAGGTTTTTTACAGGATAACCTACGCCCTGAGTTCCAAATCCCCCCAAACGGGAAAGATCCTTTCTAACCAGATGTGGGTTCAAATGTAGTTTGTCTGACATCATCTGTGAAGTAGCTTTGAGTTTGCCTTCATCAATTAAAATCTGAAGGCAGCGTAAATAAAGTGGCAAGCGATCGATGGTTTCTTTAGGAATTTTCCTCTTTGTTTTGTTGAAACCTCCGGTAAATTTTTCTTGTTGCAATTTCCTCCCTCATCTTTCAAGGTATTTCCGCGTGTACATTTCCAAACGCAATTTCTTTTTGGAAGACCTTAATCTCACTACCGCTCTTCCAATAGACAAACCATCAATACTGAAACTGGCATCAACTCTTACATTTTGCCTTCTTCGATAACCGTCAGCTCTCTTCTGCATTCAGGGCAAAGAATTCGAACCCTGTCAGGTCTATGACTGGGTCTTTCGTTTAATCTATCCCTGCGGACGAGACCTAAGTTGTCCAGATAAGCGAGAAAGATACCGGGGTTTGAGTAGGCAAGGCTACCTAACTTGCTATATAGCCAGAGAACGTGGTCCTTAGAACCGATTACTTCACCACAGGCCTCGCAGATTAGAAGGTCCTTACTTACTTCTGAAGTTGGTTCTTCTTCTCCGGTAAATGAGAGGTCAAATCTTTTTGAAAGTTTGATGCCTTCTCCTGTCGTGCAGTATTTTTCACACTGTCCACAGTAAATGCATTCCTCCAGATGAACGCTAAGCTTTCTTTCCCCGGTTTCACCGTCAACTGAATCGTCCGAATGAATAGCATCTGCAGGGCAGACGTTAAAACATCCTTTACAACCGATACACCCCTCCGCATCGTATTCAGGTGCACCGCGGAAAGTAGATGCTACGTCTGCCTCCTCTTGCGGGAAGTTCGACGTGTACCGGCGAGAAAAGACCGCTTTAACTGCTTCTGAGAGTTCTCGTACTTTTGGTTTTTTCATTAGCTTTCCTCCTCGTACTTGTCTACAACGCTGCCTTCCCAGAGGGGAATTCCGGACTTGTGGGCTCCCCGTGAAAGCGCATGGGCAGCCGTGGGAGCAGTAATGACGATAAACAACATAGCAGCAAGGGATTTTAACCCCATTGGGTTAATTCCCGAGCTGATGAGTACACCGAGCAGGATAGAACAGGTTCCTAGTGTCACGCACTTTGTAGCTCCCTGAAGGCGATTATAAACGTCCGGGAGCCGTATCAGACCTATACAGCCAAAGAGATTGAACAAAGCACCAATGAGAATGATCGCTTTTCCCGCTAGTTCACTCATCGAATTTCTTGCCCTCCAGATGTTTTGCTAAAGCTGTGGTGCCAATAAAGCTGAGCAACCCCCAGGCCAGTGCGATATTTAGATAAAAGGCTCTGCCCGTAATAATCGCAAACAGAGCGCAGAAACCCACGACTAAAATCCCGAGAATGTCTATTCCCACCATGCGATCAGCTGGCGTAGGGCCTGAACCTATTCGAAATAGACAGAGAAAAGCCGATAAGGTCAATAGACTGAGTACAAACCCAATCATTCGAATATCCTCCCTAATAACCATTCAAATCTCCCCACGATCGCGTGGGTCGCCGCCTCCATTTCAGAAGAACTCACGTTGATCCAGTGAATGTAGAGGTAACCTTGGTCGGTTAAATCTACGGTCATCGTCCCCGGGGTCAGAGTAATTGAATTTGCCAGAGCCGCCCTCGCCGAATCGCTTTCCAGTTCTGTTTTAACCTTTACGATACCTGGTTCGATTGGAACATCAGGATGTAAAACCCGAAAAGCTACATCAAAATTGGCTAGCATTACCCACCATCCGAGGACAAAGACATAACAACCTGCCCAGAAATACCTTACGGGGTTCAACGCCCTACCGGGATGTTGAGTGGAAAGATCCGCAAGAATAACTCCTGAGAACAGGGCAACAATTGCTCCTGCAACAATCATTGACCAGTCAACTGGGCCAAAAGGCCAGGTGAACAAAAGCCAGATGGCCATGGTTAACGAGAAGACAAAGAGATATCGAGAAATCCGTGATTCAGACTTTTTTTCGTCCATCTTTATCACCGTATTAAAGCCCAAGAACCAATTTCGTGTACTCCGAGCTTTGCTGTAACGCAAGTGCGGCGGGTTCTAATACTACTTCACGGAATGCCGGTAAATATAGAAGCCCAAGACCTATACAGCAAATTGCCAGTATTATTAGGGGAAGATATAGACCGGGGGAAAGATCTTTGGAACGGCTGGTTCTTTCAGCCACTTCCCCCCAGAGTATTTCTTTTTGCACTTTTAGGTAATAAGCTAGGGTGATCACGCTGGTAAAGAGAATTATTCCAGCCAGGGGATACATTTTACCCCATATTGCGGCAATCACGATAGCCAGCTTGCTCCAGAAACCGTTGAACGGTGGAATCCCGGAGATGGAAAGCGTACCCACGGTCCCCGCTGCATATGAAACCGGATTGAGACGACTGAGCCCTCCCATTTTGGACATATTTCTGGTCCCGTACAACCTTTCAACACTGCCACTAAACAAGAATAGTAGGGATTTATAGGTCGCGTGGTTTACGAGGTGAAATATTCCGCCAATAATGGCCAGAGTGGCTATTGCCGTTTTACCCTGAGAAATCAGGGCACCCCCCATACCCAGTGCAAGTGTAATATAACCCATCTGAGAAATGCTGGAATATGCAAGCAACCGCTTTAGATCCTCCTGGCCAAGAGCTACCATCCCCCCTATGAACATTGATCCCGCACCTATCCAGATCAACACTTGCGGTGCTAGATTAGGTAGGTTTAAACCGTTAAAGAGTACCCGCGCAAGAGCGTATATACCGAGAACTTTTATCAAAACCCCCGATAACATGGCAGAGATTGGCGTTGGTGCCGAGGAATGCGCGTCCGGTAGCCAGGAATGAAAAGGAATAAATGCAGCTTTCAGGCCAAAACCTACAATAAACAAGGCGGTACTCAATAGAAGAAATGATTTACTGGTCATTTCTTCTATTCTTACCGAAATGTCAGCCAGGTTAAGCGAACCAACGGAACCATACAACATTGCGATTCCCAACAAGATGAAGATCGACCCCACTGCACCCATAATTAAGTATTTAAACGAGGCTTCAATTTCCTCTTTTCCCCGATTAAACCCTACAAGGGCGTATGAGCTTATTGCGGCGAGCTCAAGATACACGTACATATTGAATATATCCCCTGTAAGTACCACTCCGTACATTCCAGCCAACATTAGGGAAAACAATCCATAGAATTTTCCGAGATTCTCATGTTTTCTCATATAAGTTAAAGCAAACAGGGTAGAGATAAAGGCAATAGCGCTAATTACTACCAGCATCAACGAGCTCAGTCCGTCCAGAACGTAGTTGATGCCTATTGGAGGTGGCCACCCGCTCATTCGGTAAATACTCTTATCACCAAATTTGATCAAGGACAGAGCAAGCAACAAACCCGTCTCGATAAGCATGGCGGCGGCGAAAAAGTTCGTCCGTCGCTTCACCTCTTCGATCAATGGTAACAGGAAGCCAATGCCCAATGGAATAGCTACAAAGAGTGGGAGCATGCCTTATTACCCCCTTAAGTTGCGAATTTCGGTAATATCAAAGGTTCCGTAATGTTGATATATCCGCACCGCCAGAGTAACCATCAAAGCTACAACGCCCAGGCTTATGACTATGGAAGTAATGACGAGCGCCTGAGGCAAGGGATCAACACTGAAACCAACAAATTCTTTAACAGAGGTATTTTGGATCATAATCGGGGCTTTACCAGCAGCTCTGTATCCTACAAGGATAAAGAAAGCGTTCACTGCGTGTTCCATGATGATAATACCCATAATGATTTTTATGATATTACGCTTGTTTATAACGCTGTACAGACCAACGGCGAACAAAATGAACGCAAGTAAGTAGGTCAGCATTTTCAGTCCTCCTCAATCACCCTAAACAAGGCGAGAAAAGCAAAAACCACGAATAGAGATCCCCCTACCTTAAAACTGATAGCCAGATTCAGAATCGGCATATTTCCGCCACTCAGAAGCTCAAAGGCCTCCCCGGGGAAACCGGACTGAATGAAGTTACCGAGAAAAGCTTTCCCAAGAACACATCCTAGAAGACCCATGCCTAGAAACGAGAGAGCGGCAAGACTATCCGTAATGGCTGCGGTTTTCAGTCCCAATACTTGCTCTACTTTATCTTTTCCGTAAGCCAAGGTAATCAGGACAAAACAACCCGCGATTATTACGCCTCCGGGAAATCCTCCGCCGGGAGTAAGATGACCGGTAAGCGCGATATAGATACCAAAAGCCACGATAAAAGGTGCAACCCAACGAGTAACCGTTTTCACAATGTTGCTCATGCCCTTCATCTTTACTCGACTCCTTCTTTGTGTTCTTCGTAAAAAACTCTCTTTTGAAGCAAGGTAATTGCGCCCAAGATGGCTGCAAACAGTACACTTGCTTCTCCGAGGGTGTCATAGGCCCGAAAATCAAGTAGGATATCATTTACAATATTTGTCCCGCCTGATTTTTCCAGCCCGAACTGCAGGTAAGCTTCGCTTGGGGCGTTGGAAAAGATGTCCATTGCGGATTTACCAAAATCAGGAAAAACGCTAAGATAATTGGCGAAAAAAGCAGCTCCAAGACCGAACAAAATTAGACTACCAATCAACATTGGTTTGCTTTCGTTGCCCTGAATTTCGGTCACTCCTTTGCCGATCGTAGCTCTGATGAGAATTACCAGGGTAACGATTTCTACGACCACCTGGGTAATTGCGATGTCCGGTGCAGCTAGCCACAGGAAAGCGATACTTAACCCAAAGCCTACAGCACCAAGAGAAATTACCGAAGATAGTGCGGACGGAGCCTCAACAGCGATGACTGCTGCAACGATGGTAAAAACCAAGAAGACCTGAATAAGAACCATCTTATACCAACCCCGTTATTGTGTAGTCAAAATCCAAAGAATTGCGATCAAACCACTGAACACCCAAACTAAATAACGAGAAAGTAACCCATTATGGGCCCGACCAAATGCCTTAGTAACCGCTTTCCCCACCCAGCCGAGAGCTACGTAGGGATCCAGAAATTGCCTCTCTTCTGCCACGTAGAACCAGTTAACCATTTTCGAGTTCTTGATGCTGTTATAAATTTCGGAAGGACTTATCTCGAAATTCATGTGTGACACGTAAGGAAAGTACCTTTTCTCATCGATCGTTTCAGGACTTTCGCCACCGATGAAAACCGTCTTTCTTGTGGACTTTCTCTTTAGATCCAAAAGAAAGTAGACAACGAAGCCCATTGCTATTGCCCCCACTAGAAAGGCTGCAGCCATGTACCCAACCCAGGTCCCAGGAAACGGTGGAATGTTCCCGATTATTGGCCTAACCGAATCCAACAAAAGTCGGGGGTATACGCCGAGAGCAATACATAAAAGCGCCGGTAATACTACTGCCATCTTCATCCCCCATCCGGGGTATCGATTTAGTTCTTTCTGGTGTGTCCCAAAAAACGCTGAGAAGACGAACTTTGAAATGTAAATGACAGACAGCGTGCTGCCAAGTAAAGCAGCTAGGAGAAGAAAGGGTGCAAAGTTCCGGTCAAAGCTTATGGCTGCCTGGTACAAGATCCACTTTGAGTAAAAGCCATTTAGCGGGGGTACGCCCGCAAGCGATAAAGCACCGATTAATACGGAGGTAAATACCAGCGGCATTTCCCTTCCTAGCCCCCCCATATTATCGATGTTTCTAGTCCCCGTAGCATATACGGCTATTCCTGCACCGAAGAAAAGCAGTCCTTTAAACAGGGCATGGTTTATTAAGTGGATAATCCCACCAGCCACACCCAGACCGGTTCCGATCCCCACTCCAATCAAAATGTAACCCACTTGCGATATGCTGGAGTAGGCAATCAATTTTTTGATATCGCTTTGGACAATTGCCAGAAGTCCGCCAATGATAATTGTGAAAGCTCCGATAACGGATAAAGCGCTGCTCCAGCTTGGAGATAATCCGAAGATCTCCCAAAATATTCTCAGAATCCAAAACAAACCAACTTTGATCATTATTCCGGATAAGAGCGCGGATATCGGAGATGGTGCCTCGGGATGGGCGTCCGGTAGCCAGGAGTGGATTGGAAAGAAGGCTCCCTTTACGCCAAAGCCGATGAGAAAAAGTGCTAAAGTTGAAATCTTAATTGCTGGTGTATTCGAGATACTGGCCTGCAGAAGAGATAATTGGGTTGTTCCCCCGGATAGCCAAACCAGTATAATTCCCGAAAGTATCAGAAGAGCACCTGCTTCACTCATCAAAAAGTATTTATTCCCGGCCTTAATGGAGCTCAAACTGTCTTCGAAAGTAATAAGAAAATATGCTCCCAGAGTCATTAATTCCCAGAAAATGAACATTGTGAAAAGTTCCGTTGCGAGTACTGCTCCAATCATCCCCCCCATGAAACCCAGAAGTAGGCTGTAGTACTTATTGAGGTTTAACTTGTCCTCATACCTTTCCAGGTATCTGGGTGAGAAAATGGAGGCCAGAAAGCAGAGGAGAGAAATTAATGCGACCATCAGTAGGTTGATGGGAGTGAGTCCAAAAGAAATTGCTACTCCTCCCACTTCCTTATTTAAGAGCCCCAGGCTTCCCGTTTGGACAAATGGGAACAAGGATAGGGAGAAGCCAAATACGCCAAGAGTTACAATTCCTGAGAGGGCATTCCTAATCCGGGCATCGAATTTTCCAGCTAGCCACACCAGAGGACTAGTAACGAGAGGGAAAAACAATAGTGCTAATCCATAGATACCGATGTTACTCATCGAGCACCTCCTCCAGTGGGTTCTCCACCTGTTCGTATTCTTTCTTGATCTCCGCTGTTCTCTGGCGGCTCAACTCAAGTAGATCGATTTTTTTTCTGCCTTTCAGCTGTATCGCTCGTTCAGTGCAACTATAACAGGGATCCACAGAGGCAAGAATGATCGTCGCATCCGCAACGGTTTCTCCAATACAGGTTGCTCTGTAAGTAGGAAAGTTCATAAAAGTTGGAGCCCTTATCTTATGACGGACCGGTCGGTTTGTGCCATCACTCTGAATATAATGAAAACACTCTCCTCGAGGAGCTTCGTAATTTCCGATTCCCTCTCCAGGTGGGATTTCTTCCGGTTCCGAATCTATTGCCCCCGTGTCCGGTATTGTGGAAATAATTTGTTCGATAATTTTGATTGATTCCAGGATTTCTAAAAGCCGTACCTCCACCCGAGCGAAAACATCTCCCTCATTGCGTGTAATAACAGACCAATCCACATCTTCGTAAGCTCCGTACGGAAAGTCAGACCTGACATCGATCAGTATCCCGGAGGCTCTGACGGTCGGGCCAAGCGCACCGTAGGCACGAGCGTCTTCTTTGCTCAAGATCCCCACTCCCCGTAAGCGCGCTTTGAGCACAGGATCGTCAAGCACCGCCCCATATAACATCTCTGATTTATCCTTTAGTCTTTCTAAGGTTGGCCTTGCTTCTTCCAGGTGTTCCTTCTTTATATCCCTTTGGATTCCACCTGGTTTCAACATGGCATAGGCATTTCTATTTCCGGTGAGAAGCTCGAGAACGTCCAGGACGTCCTCTCTGTACTTCCATGCCCACATGAAGACGGTGTCGTAGCCGATGAAATGTCCGGCCAAACCCGCCCATAAAAGGTGAGAATGAATTCGCTCAAGTTCTCCAATCAGGCTCCTGATATATTTTGCCCTTTCCGGAACATCTATTTCACCGCAATCCTCCACGGCAAGACAGTAGGCGTAAGGGTGAGAGTGGGAACATATGCCACAAACCCGCTCCACTAGCATTGGTATCTGGTTGAACGTCTTCTTTTCTGATAATTTCTCAATTCCGCGATGGTTGTACCCAATTTGAACATCGACATCCAATACTTCTTCTTCGTCAACTGTCAGCAGATAATGCTCGGGTTCTTCCTGTAACGGATGATACGGCCCGACGGGTATCGTGGTAGCCATCTCAGTCACCCTCCAGGTCTTCTAACTTGAAGTCTTTTCTATATGGAAAGTCAGTATCTCCAAGAGAATCGGCTTTCAGTAATCGCTTCTTTGCCGGATGGTTTTCGAAATCAATCCCAAACATCTCCCTGATCTCTCGTTCTATCCACTCTGCTGCAGGGTTACGAGCTGCTAAACTTTCCGTTGAAGGTTCGCCGTTTTTCTCAATAGGTAACTTGATAGTGACCATAAAGCCGCTCTCGTCGAGGGCAAAATGGTAAAGGAGAACAAAGTGATCCCTATGGTCTACGCACGAAATGGTAGCCAGGCGAGCCAGGTTGTCTTCAGATATGAATTGAACGAGCTCGTCAAATATCTCCGGCGCCGGCGTTATGTAAAGTCTTCGTGTGCTGGATTCCGTCTTACCGAGCCTCCAGCCAAATCGTCCTGATAATTCCTCTTTGAACAGGGAAGGATTCATAATTTCACCAAAATTAGCCGAGGAAGCCCCATGGCTTGCCCTGGGGAGAAATCGGCTGGTTTTTGTCCAGCACTCAATTCGCCCTGCTCAATTGAACTCGGAACAAATACAACACAAGTTCCGAATTGAGTGCTGGACGATTGAGTGCTGGGTCTTCTTTTGTAAAAGAACAAAGTACGTAGTCAAATTTGTTTTTTACAAGCCCCGCACCTTGGTGCGGGGGCGATTGACTTCCTTTAATTGAGCAAGCCCTGTTTCGAGTCCTTCGATAATTGCCTCCGGCCGAGGAGGACAACCGGGTATATTGATAACCATGAGGTCGTCTGAGGTCTCGTTAACGATTTTTCTAACCGGACCGATACAGTTATAGGCATCGTGAAATATTCCCTTTGAGCAGGCACATGTACCCACAGCGGCTACAATGAAAGGTTTGGAAGAAGCCTCGAGAATCCGCTCAAAGCGGGGTTTGGATTTTCTGGTTACGGGTCCGGTAACGGTAAGGACATCGGCGTGTCTGGGCGAGCCAACCAGTTTGATACCAAAACGCTCCACGTCGAACTTAGGCGCAAGACAGTCAACTATCTCGATATCGCAGTTATTGCAGGACCCCGTATTTACGTGATAAAGCCAGGGTGATTTTGTTATCCCCCACGTTCTCCAGTTCATTGACCAACGCCTCCAGTTAGAGCCAGGCTAGTCCGAGGTAGTTACCAAGGATCGCCAGAATTAATGAAAACAGGGCTATTGGTGCTACACCATACCAGAAGAAGTGCAATGCCTGATCCGATCTCAGCCGGGGATTTGTATTCTTTATTAGAATGATTGCTACTAGGACTAGAACGTATTTTAACGCGCCCCAGAGAGCACCCCACCCTGTACTGAAACCACCGAGAAAAACAGTCACCAAAAATAGCGGTAAAACTAGCAGAGCCATCAAATGAGAAATCTTGAATAGTGCAAGTAACGGCCCAGAATATTCGATAAGGGGTCCACCCATAATTTCAGTTTCGGCCTCCGGGGTATCAAAAGGAATGAACTTTAACTCGGCTTGGATACAAAGTAGCGCCACCAGAAAAACAAACACCCCGGAAATACTTGTCACCAGTGGGCGTAAGGTAAACTCAGTTAGTTTAAAAACGCCATTCGTTTTTACAATTGCCGTTGTAACGGCCAGCAGCAAGGGCATTTCATAGGAAAGCATCAATCTTAGTTCTCTTGTTGATCCTATTGTGGACAGGACGTTTCCGGAAGACATACCGCCGAGTATTAACGAAAAAGCTGGTAGGACTAGAAGATAGAGGACAACGATGATATCCCCAATAAAAGAGACCCCGGGATAGTTTGCCTTAATTAAAATTATCGAAGCGAGAAGCAGCCCAGCCGGACCCATCAGGGGGACCAAGATGTAACTCCATTCCATGCTTTCCTTGGGGATGATATTTTCTTTTCCAAACAATTTAACAACATCGTAGACTGGTTGTAGAAGAGGGGGACCAACTCTCCATTGGACGAGAGCCGAAACTTTTCTAACGACCCATGAAGCCAAGATACCCATGGTAAGGGTAAAGAGAAGTCCGGGAAAGACAACGAAGTTGAATACTAATCTACCAGCCATTATTTAGCCCTCCTGAGACCAAGGATTTCGGGCTCCCAACTACTGACATGCACGAGCAGGCCATCTCTGAGCTCATGCCACTTTTCCCCTTGAGGTTCGTGACCCTTCGGTACGTACTTCAAAGCGTCGTGGGGACATGTGGATACGCATGAGGGTTCATGGTTACGGTCTTCACACAGGTTGCACCTGGACCCCAAAAACGGAATGAAGTCGGTGTAAATGGTTCCAAACGGACAGGCCATCACGCAGGATTCACAACCAATGCAACGCAAATTGGCTCGCGTTATGACATCGTTCTCATTTTTCTCCAGAGCATCGACAGGACACGCTGCTACACAAGCTTGATCGTTACACGAGCGACAGTAATAGGCAAAGGTTGCTTGCTCTCTTAAGTCCGTAATTCCGTTATTCTTGGGATGAGACAAGTTTTCACAGTGGACCACACAGCTGGCGCATTGCTGCCCACCACATACGTCAAGATCCAGCAATAACGTTCCATCTGCATCCTCTTCGAGTCGAGTAATAGCGATAATGTTAATCACTCCCAGAGACCGGGAATATCTTTAACCTGGTCGTAGGTAAAGACAGGCCCATCCCGGCAAACGTAGTAAGGTCCAAGCTGGCAGTGTCCACACATTCCGACACCACAACTCATATTTTTCTCCAGTGAAAGGTAAATGTCCTCGGGTTCAAAGTAGTTCAGCAGAGTCTTGGCGGTAAATTTCATCATAATGGGTGGACCACAGACCACGGCCAGCCCGTTCTCCGTATCCATCTCCGGACCTTCGAGCAAATTCGTGACCACCCCTTCTTTTCCTTCCCACTCTTCGTCGGCCTCGTCCACAGTAAGTTCTACACCTATCATCGTTTCAGTATCCCATTCGCTCAATTGCTCTTTGTAAATTAAGTGGTCAGGTGTTCTGGCTCCGTATTTTAGGTAAATTTCACCAAATTGTTCCGGACTATCCATCAATTCGTAGAGAAGCGATCTCAGAGGCGCAAGACCAACGCCCCCGCCGACTATCAGGATGTCGTGCCCCCTCATCTTGTCCAGTGGATATCCCTTTCCATAAGGCCCTCGGATTCCCAGGGTTTGACCGGAATTTATTTCATGTAATTTTCCCGTGACCTCGCCTGCCTCCATGATGGTTATCTCTAGAGTTTCATGTATGTTGGGAGAAGACGAAGGAGTGAACGGGGCCTCTCCTCGACCCGGCACGGACAGCTGGACAAATTCTCCGGTCTGAAATTCGAGTGGTTTTTCCGGGATTAATTCAAAAGTTTTAATATTTGGTGATTCCTTTTTGATGTCCGCGATTTCGACTGGAATAGAACTATAAGGGTTTTCCAGTCCCTTGATATCCTCTTCACTTAGTTTACTTCGTATTTGCACTTGGAATCTCCTTTAACACATCGCGAATATCGATATCGCCCATACAACTATCCGTACAACGCCCACAGCCTGTACAACCGTAAAACCCATAGTTCTCATATACTCGTTCGAACTTATCGTAGAACCTGTTTCGGACTCGACTCTCCAATGATTCCAGCGGATTGGCGCCGCCTGCAACTCTGCTGTAACCCTTTAAGTTACAGCTATCCCATACTCGTCTGCGGTTGACAGACGTATTTTCTGGCTTTTCGTAGAGCTGAAAACAGTGGCAGGTTGGACAGGAAAAATTGCACGCGCCACATTCCACGCATTCCTCGGATAGGTCGGTCCAAATTGGGTCTCGGTAAGGTATTTCCGGCTTCCTTTTCGATAGGTCAACGAAGTTGTTCTTCCTGTCCAGTTCTTCTGTCAGAGATTTTCTGAATGAGGTTCGTTCCGCCAGTAGTTCTTCTGAGACCGGTTGAAATAGATTTGAATTTCTCTGGTATAGGTCCTGGGCTTCTTTAGATTCATCGTTTACTGCGACGAACAGATCGTCCCGGCGGGGCAGACGGCTAATGTTCAGGTCAAAACCGCCCTTGGGGTAAGGTTGCCCCCCGATTTTGTTACAGAAACAGGTATCCGCGACATCATAACAGTCACTGGAAATCAATAAAGTGTCATGCCTTCGAATGGCGTAGTACGGGTCGGTAATTTCTTCCTCGAGAAATATTGCATCTAAAACTTGCAGCGAGACTAGATCACATGATTTTAGACCGAAGACAGCTTGCTTCTTTCTCTCTGGTTGAAAATCTTTGTCAGGAAAGCGGGAAACTTGTTCTTTTGGCGGAAAAAAGAAGACTTTTGGGGGAGTTAAAATCCGAGTTACTGGAAAGGAAACCGCAGAACCCTGAAAATGATCCCAATTCGTATATCCTGAGCCACCATCGGACGAAGAAGGAACAAATAAATCTCGTTCCTTTGCAATGTCATTCAAAAGTTCCAGGAAGTTTCTTTCGGTTATCCGATACAGTTGCATGGTATCTCCTGTCAGGCCCTTGTTTTTCTACCGGACGCGAGCTGACACTTTATTTTGCCCGCTTTCACAAATAGTATTTGCCCTTATGCCAGCAGTATTTCTTCCGTGTTTATCTGAACATTTGTACTATTCAGATCCGTTCAGCCAAAATTTTTGTTGAATGCAGTTTTAAGTTTATTTAAGCAGTCCGAAGCGCTAGAGAAAACCCGCAATCAACAAGTCAAGAGATACTTTAAAGGATAGCACGTAGTGGGTTGTTAGTGGGAGTACCCTATTGTAAAGAATTTCGAGAAGTGTTGAAACTGTTCCAGTCTCTAGTCTGTTCTATATTATTTAATTTGCGTTACTTCTTATTAACAAATCGAAATTCGTGTTTTCTTCTGTGATCGTCCCTGGTTGTCTTTTTGTCCCTTTGGGTACTCAGGACTATATAAACATATTCTACAGGTACGCTGTAGTTAGAATATACGCATGTGATTATGATCCTATTCACTAGCATTATAACACGATTCAGAATTTTGTCAAGCTCAATAGGGAGATTCTGGACGAACTGTAATACTCCATCCGATGAACGTCATATGTCAGAAAATATTACGATATTATTTGTTTTGTAAACCTAGGTTGTTGACACGATCATCCATCAGCAGAAGAGGATTTTCGTGGGGTGACTTTGGTAAGTAATTTATACAGAGAACGGGCACCTAAAAGTGCAGAGTCCTGTCACCAATATTTGTCACACCACTATCCGTTAAGAAAGTGGACTGTTTGATAATTCATATTTGCCTTCTTTTGACTACTTACGATTTGGATACACACTTACCAGCTAACCATCACCGCAAACGAAAAACAGAACCTTTTAGACAAGATACTTTCCTATATTGATACCATCGCCAAAGCAATTGGTGGCTTTCTCGTTTTCATTATTAATGAGATAACAGGGATTAAACTGTCAAATCTGGTTATGCCGCTTGGTTACCTGGGTGAGATAACAGTCATACTATTGGCACTTGAACTCATCGAAGGAGCCAGGAAAGTACTTTGGTTTTTAATACTGGCAGGTTGGGCACTGATAACCATTCGAATTGTAATGGAGATATTGCAGACGAAGTCAGCGTAAGAACCGTTTACGGTTGTGGTATTAATTCAGGGTTAGGAAAACTATTGAGGCTTGGCAGCCGGAATTTACAAAAACTTCAAATCTTTTTAGAGACAACTACAAGAGGAACGAGCCAGATTACAGGTACAAGTGAGCCTTTTACTCCTCCACCGTTGGTAACAATTTTCCTTCGTCTATCATGCATGGTTTTGGTTGCCTTTGCCAAGTAACAGTAAGATCAGAGAGCCGGAGAAGGCGAAAAAACAAATAAACGTCCTATTTGAGGCTCTCTCTTTCATTCATCTGGCCACAGAACCAAATATCCACAATGCGAAAACAGAAGGGCAAAAAGGTATAAGATGGGGCT